>OBUZ01000311.1_pt1 | contig 34878 bp, 36 predicted proteins | sample 1494961 | NCBI WGS metagenome assembly OBUZ01 (sample SAMEA2579939, study PRJEB22360) | human gut metagenome | biome: human gut; feature: human-associated habitat; material: faeces | place: Denmark | collected 2008/2010
GGGCCACGGCAGGAATACCTGCCGTGGCCCGGGGTGTTTATGGAGTGGAGTCTTAATCGTCATCGCGTTCATCTTCAGAATTTTGGTGTTCATCGTCATCGTCGCTGTCTTCATCATCTTTCGATTTGGAATCATCGTCGTCAGAGTCCCGGTCATTTGATTTTCGGTCTTCCGAGTCCTTGCCTTCGGAATTCCTATTGGCCGAATCCCCGTGGTCGGAATCTTTACCTGCTGAATTCTTATCAACGAAAGCCCGGGCGTCCGAATCTTTGTCGTCGGAATCCTTATCATCTGTATCTCGGGTGTTCTTATTCTTATTCTTATTCTTATTCTTATTGCGTGAATCTTTATTATCTGAATCATGGTCATCCGAGTCTTTATCAGCCAAATCCTCATCGTCTGAATCATGGTCATCCGAATCTTTATCGGCCAAATCCCCATCGTCTGAATCGTGGTCATCCGAATCTTTATCGGCCAAATCTCCATCGTCTGAATCGTGGTCATCCGAGTCTTTATCAGCCAAATCATTATCGTCCGAATCATGGTCATCCATATCATCGTCGTCCGAATCATGATCATCTGTATCTTCATCATCAGAATCCCGATCGCCGTATTTCTCTTTTTTCATTTCTTCTTTATACTCATTCCAGTCCTCCTCGTTCATCTGGAGCCATGCCGGTTTTTCCTTCTCACGATCAAGGATAATACGATAAAGTTCTTCCATGGACATCTTTGACAAAGTTTCTTCGTCGAGATCCGGATAAGCCGCTGTCATCATACGAATAAACTGTAGTTTACCACTGGAAATGTGATAATTTTGGGCTGTCTGATTCAATGCCTGATCCTTTTTCTTTTCCTGTGTCACTATACGGACCGTTTTTTTACTCTCCTCGGCTGTTTTTCTGATACAGTCGCTTAACTGGCTCTGGAGCTGGCTTACACGGTTCGGATTCTTATTTTCTACTGAAATTAAAACAGTTCTCCGATCATCTGTCAGATACTCTTTTTCTTCCATAATCCGGTATAAATCCTTAACCGCATCTTCAACGTTCCAATCCTTGTACGTATGTCCTTCTGCCGCCTGAGCTGCGTCCTCGTTCAGGGGGGTAAAGGAAAGGACTCTGTCTTTTTTATTTATTTTCAATTCAAAGCTTGGATTCACGTCCATGTCTACAATACTGTCTACCAGTATGTTTTCATAGGAGTATACACCGCCGATACCCGCTGCAAAAAAGAATAGTAAGCAGCCACATACGGCTGCCACATGCCGCACCTGTGCCGGACTGCACAATTTCTGGAACCAGCTGTTTTTCAACGGCTCCTGCCTGGTGGCGGTGTCCATCTGTTCCATTTTTACCACTGGTGTATCCATTATTTTTTGCAGGGAAGGCTGAGGAAGCTGGTCTACTGCCCGGTTCAGCAATTTTTTGATTTGTGGTGTGTCCATTTTTTTACTCATCGCCCTTACTCCTTTCCTTCCAGATACCGTCTCAATTTTTTTAACGTCCGCTGGTAGCAGGACAAGACCGTGGACAACGGAATCCCCAGATTTACAGCAATCTCTCTGTGTCGGATTCCCCCCACCAGGTGAAGCAAAAGAATCTGCCGCTCCCGCTCTGTTAGAATATTCATGGCTGTCTCTAAAACCAGTCTGTCTGTGATTTCTGTCACATAAGAATATTCCATCGTGTCTTCCATCTCAAATGCTTCTTCTGACAAAAAACGGGAATTCCGCCTGAATAAGTCCATGGCGAGATTTCGGGCGATCGTAAAAAGCCACGCCATCGGCTTCCCCTGTTTCTGATACAGATGCGCGGATGCCCGTACTTTTAAATAGGTGTCCTGAACAACATCCTGAGTATCATATGGATTTTTCACGATCGCCAGGACGTAACTGTACAGTGCACGCTCCGTCAGGGTATAGAATTCCTCAAGCGCGGACCGGTCATCCTGGCCAATCCGCACGATCAGATTCTCATCTATAATAAGCCGTTGTATGTGTGTCTCCGGCTCCCCTCCCACTACCATGAAAAATATCATACTCACTTCTCCTCACCGCACACCAGTATTGCAATCATGGAATACTATATCAGCCATCTGCTATTCTTAGGCTATTCCCGCGCACCCTTTATCAGACTTTTCTGTTTAAAATTGTGTCAGTATTTATTTTGGAGCCGCCGCTGCCTTCGATCTATATCTCCTTTCACGAAGGTAACAGCGGTTTTCCTATCATGGCAGCTTCGCTATTATAATGGTCAAAATAAGTCTTAAGGGTCATCGTCATTATATTGGTCGCTTTCAGCCTTTACGGCCAGCGTCTTCGTATTGATTACCATCAACCTTTAGGGCAGCGTTATCATATTGATTGTCATCAACCTGTACGGCCAGCGTTATCATATTGATTGCCATCAACCTTCGCGGCCAGCGTTATCATATTGATGGCCAGCAACCTGTACGGCCAGCGTTATCATATTGATTGCCAGCAACCTATACGGCCAGCGTTATCATATTGATGGCCAGCAACCTTCACGGCCAGCGTTATCATATTGATGGCCAGCAACCTTCACGGCCAGCGTTATCATATTGATGGCCAGCAACCTTCGCGGCCAGCGTTATCATATTGATTGTCATCAACCTATACGGCCAGCGTTATCATATCGGTTATTATCATGATCGTCTTCAACCTTCGCGGCCAGCGTCTTCATGTTGGCCATGGTCGTCGTCACGATCGTCTTCATCGTAACGATCATCTTCATCGTAACGATCATCTTCATCGTAACGATCATCATCATCGTCACGATCATCGTCATCGTCATGATCATCATCATACTTCCCGCCTGCCGCCTCACTCCCCGCCATCCGATCCAGCTCATCCTCCAGCCATTCAAGCCTGTCGCTTCGGTACCAGTCATTGGCGTGGTCAAGCTTATCTTCCAGGGCATCCAGAGAGATGCCCTCGTCCTTTGCGTAAGCCACCAGATCGCTGATCCGCATATTTGCCAGCTGATTGGCCGTCACACTGTCATCCTTTGCCAGAATCTTTTCGATCAGGGCCATACGTCCGGCGGATATGTGGTGTTCCTCCGCCAGCTTCTTTAATTCCTTCGTCAGGCTTACATGCTGATCCAAAACACGGCCTTCGATCTGACATTCCTCCAGATAGTCTGCAAGATGGTGGTTCACATTTTTAACCGTGGTTTCTGAGGCCGAACCGGACTTTACGGTCAGCAGGATATCATTTTTGTCCTTGTTGGTAAAATATCCCCTCTGGTCCAGCAGATCGACCACATCTTCCAGGACATGGTCGAGGTTCCTGTCCTTCATGCGATACCCCTGTAACAGTTTTTTTCCGTCTTCGTTCGTCCCCTTTAGAGAAACGACCTGATTCAGCCTGTTCGCCTTCAATTCGATGCTTGGATTAATATCAAATGCCAGATACTGGCTGGGAGCCCCCAGATAAAGCCCCAATCCTCCTAAAGCTACCGTTGCAGCTGCCGCTATGGCCGCCATAAAATTTTTCTTCATATCTTTACTCCTTTCGTGTAAAAATGTTTTTTCTTCCTTTTCATCCTTACAACGGAGCAGACTTACATTTTATCGCAGCCATATGAAAATATTTAAATATTTTTTATTCCCCAGACTCTTCCCAATCTTCCGGGTTTGGCGTGACCAGATTTTTCGCTTCATAAAGCCCACACTGAACCATGTGCTCCCGGACCACCTCCAGCACATGGCAGTAGCAAAGCGAAAGCTGACGGGCAAATGCCTCTGCCTCTCCCTCAAGCAGACAATCCATTGCCTTCCGGCACCGCCGGTTCAGTTCATTGGATTGTGTGGAACCATCGCTGTAAAAACTATAGTAATATCCCCAGTGGAGCAGTCCGCTCACCTCCTGCAGTATCACCTGTAACGGTCTCAGGGAAAGGTGCTCCGCCATGGAATGCATAATCAGATCCAGCGGAACCGCTCCGGGTTGCTCTATTTTTTCCAGCAGGTCCCTGGCTTCCCCTTTCATCGATTCGGCAGTAAGCATGGCAGCAGGCCAGACCGCGACAGCCATAAACTGAAGCCCGCTCAAATAAAGCAGCGTATCATTCTTAAATACCCTGTTCTTCATGCACTGCACAGTTGCATCGTCATTGAACAGCGTCACCTGTGTTCCCCTGACATTGTATGTATGGCAGAATCCACATTTATTCAGCATGGCCACCGCTTTCCTGATCGTAGAGACAGAGACTTTGTATTCTTCGGCCAGTGCGGCCTCAGAAGGCAGAAACATCCCATCCCGGTAAGTTCCCACTCCAATCTTATCAATTAAATCACGGGTAATCTGCATGTAATAATGGTCCCTTCCCTTTTCCGGACTCCAGTAATAATAGCTTTGCCCCTCTTCCGCCGGAAATGGAACCATAACCGCCAGTTCTTCCATATACTGCTTAACATCACCTGCGATCGCATGATACATTGTCTGAAAACACCAGCGCACTTCCTTCGGATCACCTGTATTGACCGCCTCCAGCATCCACAGCGGATCCTTATACGCCCTGTATGAAGCCGAAAATGCCGGAGACTTCCGGAATTCAAGGAAAAATGGGACCCGCGCGCAGATCTCAAGGCTCGTAAACACATCCCGAAACAGCAGGTTGTCCGAAGCATCCAAAAGATTATGCAGCGCCGCCGATGAAGCCTTCCAGCGAACAGCAATCTCCTTTTTGCTGCTTCGTTTTAGCTGCCGAAAGCTCAGGCTCACCTTCTCCCCGCCGCAGGATACTACGGAAAATGCGAAAAGCCGCGGCATAATCAGTTCCATCGTCCTATAGACCTCCAGAATCGTATGCCTCCGCTCCAGCACGGATCTTATGGCATGTTCCTTCTGCACCTCACGGTCCGGCTGATACGCCACGATTGAGGGCCGCCTCTCTTCGGTATGGATAAGCCCCTCTTTTTTCAATGCAGCCAGAACATCCTTTACCGTCCGGATCCCCACATGGTAATTTTCGCAGAGCTGGCTCATGGATGGCAGCGGATCTCCATATTTTAAGTATCCTGTCATGATCTGCTCTCTGAGATTTTTATATAAATATTCAAATAGTGTCCTCTTCTCTTCCATCTTATCTCCCTTTCAAAATGCATCTTCCCAGAACCGTTTTTCTTCTCTCTGGCCTGCCTCATAATTCACAAAACCACCTTCATTATATCACATTTTCTCTCCATACTATATGCTAACGTACACAAATATTATATTGATTTCTCAAATAGGGTAAATTAAAATAAAACGGAGTATAACTATCACAATGTACTTTATAAATGGAGACAATATAGATGAAATTACGAGAACAGAAAAAACCTGATTTTCACAATCCCTTTTTCAGGAAAGGCCTGCAAATCGGAGTCCTGTCTGTAGGGATTCTTCTGGTTTTTACAATTTTAATCGGAAATGCAGCAGATCTGCGCATAGCCTTAAATCAAAGCACACAAAAATACTTAGACGACGTAACCGTACAGACCGCCCGCGATATTCACGACGCTCTGACCAATAAAATGACGAGTCTCGTCACAATATCCGATACGACTTCCCATCTGGATGAGGATTGTACCGGGGAAGAACAACTGGTGGAATTTTTACACAGAAAAGCGCAGATCCTGGAGTTTGACCCGTTAATTCTGCTGCACAGGGATGGCACCATCATTTCCTCTGACGGCGACTCCGCTCCTCCCTGGATCGCTTCCGCAGACTTCTTTCAGATTGACGGCGTTCTCGCCTCTTTTAAGGGGGAGGTAAAAGCAAATTACATAGGGGGACAAAGTATTTTTTACTCGGTTCCAATATCCAGGAAAGGCCAGATCGATGAAGTTCTCATCGGTGTAAGAAGCAAGGAGAATATGCAGGCCATGATTTCCACCAAGAACTTTGACGGCGAGATGCTCAGCTGCATCATCAACAGTAATGGGCAGGTGGTAATTTCCCCCACAGACTTAAAGCCATTTCTGCAGCTGGATGATATTTTCAGGGAGAATAAGGATAAGAAGGTCGTAGATGATATTCACCAAATGCAGGAAAACATGAAAAGCAACCAAAATGGTATCTTGAAATTTACGGCGGTTACGAAGGAGAATCTGATCCTGTCCTACAATTCACTCGGCGTGAATGACTGGTTTCTGCTGACGCTCATACCTGCGAATTTTCTGTCCAGCGGCGCGGAGCGCTATATTTTGCAGTCATTTGTCATCATTGGACTGACCATACTGCTCTTCTCCCTGTTCCTGTTTTCGGTATACCGTTTCTACCACATTCACAGGAAACAGCTGGAACGTCTGGCCTTTGTGGACCCGCTTACCGGAGGTCCCAACAATGCGGCATTTCAACTGAAATACACGGAACTGGCGAAAACTATGGCTCCCGATACGTATTCCATCCTGCTGGTAAATGTCAATGGTTTTAAACTTATCAACGAACGCCTGGGCATACCGACCGGAAACCGGATTCTGGCCTACTTATACCAGGTTCTGGAACGCCAGCTCCGGCCTGCGGACGATGAATTTGCCGCCCGTGTGGAATCGGATCACTTCTTTCTGTGTCTGAAAGAACACGAACCGGAGAAACTTCAGAACCGTCTGGATGAGATGATCCGGGAAATCAACGCCTTTCGCAGCACGGATCTGCCCGCCTGCCACATGACATTTCGGCAGGGAGCCTGCGTGGTAGATGACCCCAGTCTGGAGATCACGCTTCTGCAGGACCGCGCCAGACTGGCATGCCAGAGTCAGACTGCCGAACACAGAGAAAAATGCGCCTTTTACAACAACAGCCTGACCGAGCGCATGAAGATGGAACAGGAACTAAATGATTTATTTGACAGTTCCATCAAAAATCATGATTTTAAAGTGTATTTACAGCCGAAGATCAGGCTGGAGACTAACCGGGCGGAAGGCGCCGAGGCACTGGTACGCTGGATTCATCCGGAAAAGGGCGTGATCTATCCCTCGGATTTCATACCTCTGTTTGAGATGAACGGAAAAATATGCAGCCTGGATTTCTATATCTTCACACAGGTCTGCCAAACGCTGCACGGCTGGATCGCAAGCGGAAAAAATCCGATTCCTGTTTCCGTTAATTTATCGCGCCAGCATTTCCTGGAACATAACTTTTTGAAAAAATTTGCAGATATTGCAAAAGAATACGAGATACCGCCGGGAATGATCGAGTTTGAACTGACGGAATCCATTTTCTTTGACAACCGCCAGATTAATGTGGTAAAGGAAATGATCCGCCAGATGCATCAGCTTGGATTTTTATGTTCCCTGGACGATTTTGGATCGGGATTCTCCTCGCTGGGACTGCTCAAGGAATTTGATGTGGATACGATCAAGCTGGACCGTTCCTTCTTTGTCAATATGGCTGGTGAAAAGGCGAAAGATGTGATTGCATGCCTCATCGAGCTGTCTAAAAAATTGAAGGTACACACAGTGGCAGAGGGAATTGAGACAGATGAGATGGTGGAATACCTCCGTATGATCAAATGCGACATGGTGCAGGGGTATATTTTTTCCAGACCGATTCCCATTTCAGAATTTGAAGAGCGTTACATATGACGGCAGCGCAGCTTTCTGATCGAACTGCCTGTCCCTTAGGATCAAATTAATATGAAGCGCGTTCTGTTCATATTCTGGTCATAATCTTTTTACATCCCGGTCAAACTATCTTCATATTTACCGGATATACTTATAACATAAGAGAAAGATGCTTATGCCTTACATCAGATAAAATTTTTTTCATAATCGCCGGTATTCTTACAGAAGGATACCGGCTCCTCCCTTTTATGGGGCTTTTTTTATGTCTTACATCTGCTTTCGGACGATTTTGTATTCGTCGGCGAACTGATAATGAGAACAGCCGCCGCTGTCTCCCCTTAAAAAGCGGATCATCTCATCTTCGTCCAAGTCCATATCACATACGTAGCATTCGTAGTCCTCGTCGTATGTATAATACATACAGCTTTCACAGTTCTTTCCTGACATCTCGTACATCTCCCCTTTATATTGATTCATCTCTATTGATTCATTTTCGTTGGTCCATTTCCCTTGCTTCATCTGCCACGATCCGTCTTAATTAAATTTTGCAGCCATCGAATCACCGTACTGTCCAAGATCCATGCGGCTGCAAAGGACAGAATCGCGGTCAGCAGCGTCGCACAGACAATGCGCGGAACGTAAAAATGTCTCACCATGGTTTGATCGACCAGCAATTCGGCTGCGGCCTTTAAAATCAGATAGTGGGCCAGATAGGCCGAATAGCTGTGGCGGCTCATCCAGACGGCGACTGTTCTGGCAGCCTTACATTTTAAATTGCCGTAGCGCTCAAACAGTAAGAACACTGCCGCCGACATGGCGATCATGGTAGGCGCCAGATCGTGAATTCCCGGTACAAAGCCAGGCGTAAACCTTTTTTGCAGCAGTGTCAGAGCCAGCCCTACGATTCCTGCAAGGGCAAACCACTTAAATTCCTCCCGTTTGGACAGCCTCTTCAGCGCATATCCCAGGACATAGTAGATCAGCCAGCCTTTAAACACCATATAATCAAGAATCTGATCCAGTCCGATGCCAAATCCGCCGGCATAGTTGGTCACTGTCTGGACTCCAAGGATGAGCAGAATAAAATATCTCAGTTCCTTATCATTCATCGCCTTCATCATACGGGCCAAAAACGGCGTACAGAGGTAGAGCGCTATGATCACATACATAAACCACATATGATCCGCCATAGGCACTGTACCACTGAAAAAATCCCGCAGGAATTCTACCGGATACTCCCACCAGGATAAGACCTCCTGGCTGCGGCTGACATAGAACAGATAGTAAAGGACCGAGAAAAAGAGAAACTGGATAACGATGACTTTTACCCGTTTCTTATAAAATTGTGTGATGTCTCCGGTCGCTGAATCCAGAAGGAACAGACCGCTGAGCATAAAATATATTCCGACAAAGCTGAGCAGAAGCGGCTGCATGACTGCTGCAAACCACCACTGTTTATCATTGACAGAGACAGCCGGTATGGCGTGGACCATAATGATCGCCAGCACCGCCACCGCTCTTAGAAAATCGTATTTTATCTCGCGTTCTTTCAAACTGATTCCTCCATTTCAATATCAAGTCAACATCAAGTGCTCCCAGTACTGCGTTGCGCAATGCAGTACCAGTATACCATAAACAGTAATTTCGTGAAAGACTTCATCAGATTGTTTCCTGCAGCCGGCGAGGGCCAGGCCGTGAACCGGCTCAGCCCTCCTCTCCTGTAAATGTATTGCCTGTTTAGGGAATTGTCTCTGCTCACAGCATTTCGTGAAGTCTGGTCCGCAGCGTCTCCACACGGCGTATGGCTTCACTCACGTTGTCCGACGCCTCCCTGATTTTTGCCTGGACCATCCAGTCTATGATCAAACCATCAAAGAAATAGTCGGCAAAATTAAGGAAATCCCCAATATCGATTTTAAAATCTGCCGGTATATCAATATCCATCAGTTCCCTGCGCAGGCTTCTTAAGCTGCGTCTGGCTTCCTCCAGAGACGTTCTCGCATCATCGATTCTGGAGTGCTTAATCCAGGTAGTAAATATTCCGCCTCCCAGCATATCCCATATTCCCCAGCTGCCTGCGCTCGATAACGCGGTTTCGGCCTGCCTCAGATTCATAAGCACCCGGTTTGCGGCGGCGATCGCCTCTTCTACTTCCTGTTTTCTTCTCTCTTCTTCCATACTGATTCTCCTTCCTGTCTGACGACAACTAAAAGTTTTCGTGCGTGGCTGGAACTTCCTTTATGAAGAAAAGAAAAAGACTCTTACCGTGGTAGTTCCTGCCACAATAAAAGTCTTGCACATTTCATTTTATACGGGTGTTTATAAAAACACCAAGAAGACGATTTAAAATCCATCGGATGATGGTTCGCTACTCCCTTTTATTGAAAGATAATATATCATATTTTTACATTTTTGTCAACTAATTCAGGTTTCTTTCAACACCATCACTTTCTCTCCATGGACATCGGTCTCTCCGTTAAATCGGAATCCGAATTTCTCATAGAGGTGGATTGCCCCCTGATTTTCTTCGACTACGCTTAAGTAAATCTTCTTTCTGTGGTATTCGCTTCTCAGCTTCTCGATCATCATCGGGAGTACGATGTGGCCATAGCCGTGGCCCTGATAATCCCGGTCGATCAGCAGCCGGTCCAGCCAGACACGGCCAAATGGCAGATACTGCCAGAAATAACCGTACATGGAGAAGCCTACCAGCTGTTCTCCGTCATAGATGCCTACCGGACGCCAGCATTTCTCTTCCGCCGCCTCCTTTAAGCATTGTTCGGGACTTTCTACAAATCCCTTCTGTGTTTCGTGAATTTTGAGAGCCAGTACCGCCTCACGGTTCTTGTCATTTACCGGCTCAACATGGATATACATGATTCCCCTTCTTTCTTTATTTTGGCTTTGCCTTTTCCTATCATAAGCTATCTGGTAACCCAATAGTCAATAGCTTTTGCCTGTTTTTCTGCCTTCGGTATCTACCAGCTGCGTACACCCTGTATATGCAGAAAGCGGGATTTCACGTATAAATAGGAATCAAGAGGGCGCATATAAGCGTCAAAGCTGTGCGCCGCCACGTAAATGCGGCCGCCCGTGACCGCGACGATTACCGGACTGTGATAAAAACCGTTGGCATTGCCCAGCTGTACAAGATCTCCCGGCTGTACTCCGTCCTGACCGGTTTCTGACGCGTACGGACCAACCGACTTGTTATTAACCAGAAAATTGTAGAGATACTGCACACCCGTCCAGCTCGGCGTCCTGTCAGTGCTGCTGTTATAATACCATCCCATCACCGGCGTATAGTTCATGACCCCGCTCCCCGCGTAAATGCACTGTGAGGCGAAATTCGTGCAGTCTCCTCCAAAATGCTCAAAGTCCAAATACCGTGGATTTCTGCCCATGGCCCATTTCTTTGCATATTCCAGTGCCGCGTCCCGCCGATAGCCTGTTTCTTTCATATTCTTTTACCCGATTTTGATCTTTACAATATAGTATGAAGCATCATATGAAACGAGTAACGAAACGTCCTCAAACAGGGAATTCGATTATACGGATGACCTTGGCGTTTCCATAGCGGTATTGCCTGTTATCATGAAATATAAAAAGAAACACAGGAGGCAGAATCATCTGCCCCTGTGCTTCTCCTTCCGTTTCTGCTGTTTTAATTCGAATCTGGCTTCCTTTTCCGCTTCTTTCTGCTCGCGGGTCCGGATCTTCCGTTCCTCCTTCAGCTGCTCATGCTGCAGGCTTAGGGCCTGCTGCGACTTCGTTCCGATGCCGGAGACCGCCGTCTGCATCCTGGCCTCCCGCTGCCTGCGCTTCGGGTTGGTATGTTCTTTTTTAGCCTCAGCTTTCACGGCCGGACTGAATCGCAGCCGATAATAATTCTTAAGGAGCCAGTCATATACCTCGTAATCCTTCGGCTCCATACCGAAGGTGATCTTGCATACTTCCATCGTTCCGTTCGAAATGCGTTCCACGACTCCGATCCAGAACGGGTCCTCAAAAAATACCTGAAAGGTCAGCGATACTTTGTCCATAATGATATCCTCCTTATATGATTCAAAATAGACAAAGAACGGACGACCTAAGGAGGAAGGTTACTGACAGCGGTTTCACGAATATTGTCCGCTGCGCCCGGACTACCTACCGGGCTGTGTTTTTATCTTTGTGTTTCGATTTTACCACACTTTATCATATCTTTTCAAGAGCCCTTTTAAATCGGCCGTCTACTTTACCCCAAGGTCATAAACGCATATCTTACAACAAACACAAACGAAATCATCAGCGTCAAAGCCTTCACTTCCCGCCTTCTGCCTGTCATGAGATTCATCAGACAGTAGGTAATCAGTCCGAATGCTACACCATTGGCGATCGAATATGTAAATGGCATAAATACGATTGTACAGAAGGCCGGCAGAGCGTTGCTCATGTCGCTGAAATCCACATCTCTGATGTTACCGAGCATCAGAATCCCCACGAAAATCAGTGCCGGGGCAGTGGCAGCCGCCGGAACAATGCTGACAATCGGTGCAAAGAGAATGGCTCCCAGGAACATCAGAGCGGTTACAAGGCTCGTCATACCCGTTCTTCCGCCCTCCGCGATACCAGCGCTGGATTCCACCACGGTGGTAACGGTAGAGGTTCCTACCATTGCGCCTGCCAATGTCGAAACCGCATCTGACATTAAGGCCTGCTTCATTCGGATTACTTCGCCGTTTTCATCAATCATCCCCGACTGTTTGGCCGCTCCGAGAAGTGTCCCAATGGAGTCAAACATGTTGACCAGGGAGAAGCTGATGACCAGCATCGTTACCGTAAACAGCGTTTCCACAAAGTTTGTTCCGGCAAACAGGCCGGCAAAATCCATCTTTAAAAATGATACTTCCGCGAAATCCTGGAATTTCACTCCAAGATTCATATCTAAATTTGAAAGATGCGTAATACCAAGCGGGATTCCGATCAGGGTTGCCGCTATAATTCCCAGAAGAATCGAGCCCTTTACCTTTCTCGCATGCAGAATTCCCATGATGACCAGACCAACCAGTGCCACCAGCGCGCCATTAATCAAAACCATATCCGCGCCGCTTCTCCATTTGGAAAAGTCAACCAGGCTTACGAGTGTGGCCGGATTGGAAATGACGATTCCTGCATTCTTCAGTCCGATAATTGTAATAAACAGACCGATGCCAGGGGTAATCGCTGTTTTAACCGCGTCGGGAATTGATCTGATTATCGCCTCTCGCAGACCGATTGCGGTAATAACGATGAAAAAAATACCGGATATAAATACGATAACCAGCGCCTGTCCATACGTATATCCCATTCCCAGCACCACGGTGTATGCAAAAAATGCATTTAATCCCATGCCCGGCGCCTGAGCAAACGGAACCCTCGCATACAATGCGCAAAGGATTGTACCGATAAACGCTCCGATACAGGTACCGATAAAGACGCCGTTGGCAATCTTCTGCGCCATCGCTGCATCTCCCATAATCAAGTATGGGTCGGATAAAATCTGTGGGTTCAGAATAAGGATATAGGCTATTGTGATAAATGTTGTGATTCCTGCAAGTACTTCCGTTTTAACGCTTGAATGACTCTGGGATATCCCAAAAAACCTGTCTGCGAATCCTGTTTTTCGTTCCAATAATATGTCCTCCATCTTCCTTTAAATAAACTGCCTGTTAAGACTGCCTGCTTTGCTATCCTGTAGTCTATACTTTAAAGGTTTACGATTGTCGCTCCCTTCCACCAACAAACATGAAATTACCAAAAAAAGAGTCAACTACATAAACTATGTAGTCAACTCTTTACGGTAGTTGGTAGAGACTCTGAGCCAATTCTCAGGATATACATAATGAATAGCACCAATATTTAATCACAAAATTTATTATATACGCTAAAAGTTTTTTAGTCTATTCGCCTTTTTATCAATAAATCTTTATTTTTTTGTGCATTATGTATATTTTGTTATTCTTTTAAACCGTTTTCCTCATCATAAATAATTATCCGGAAGTTACCCGACCGCATTCACTGCATCGATGGTCGTGGAGAGAGATTACACCTCCGCAGGCCGCACAGGCATAGCGTTTCCGCTCATTTTCCAGAAATAATTCTATGCCGTTTTCCTTCACAAACAGGGACTGTTCTATGAGGCTGACGCCATAGCGTTTGCGATAGCTTCTGTCCAGATCGCGGATCCTTCTGCATGGAAAATCGCTGCATTCATAGCAGTAGGATAGCTCTCTTTCAGCTGCACAGTTCTTTCGCAGACAGGTCCGGCAGTGTCCGGGCTTGCTCTCATCGGTTCCCAGGCAGCCTCCACAGGCCTTCTTAGTACTGCAGTGTGTAAAACACACCATACAGTTCATTCCGCATGGTGCAAACAGCTGACTGCCGATTACTTCAGGCATCTTCAATAAAAACCGCCTCCTTTTCCTGAACTGCAGACTCCTGTGTTATTATAATGTTATTATAGTGCCATAACTATGCTTAAAATGGGTTCTCTGCGTAATTCTAATAAACAATCATACGGTCCATGCATCCATATTCCGCGGCGTTCCTAAGTTCTGATGCAAAATCCTTCCTGTCGCAGGACAGATAGGAATACAGGGCTCTGTCCCCCTCCGGGCCGCCTGCCAGCTGCTCCATCAGCTGACTTATGGCTTCCTCAAGTTTCTGTGGATCACAGTTCTTCACATGGCTGCAAAACCGCTCCGTATCGTCTGCCGTCACCGTATCCCCGGATAGTTTTTTTCCCATCATCATATGAATCACCAGATTCCGCATAATGACAGAAACCACATTCAGAATTATATCCTCGTAATCCCCATGGTAGTGTTCCAGGACCGCCCTTCCGTACGCTTCCGGAAACTTGCTTAAGAATCTCTGTTCCAGGAGAACACAGGATAAATAAAAGTAGATGGCATCTATTCCCTTTCGCTTCCCGACAGGCCGTAAAATCGGGTAATCCAGAGTGAGCAGATGATCCTGGGGGCGGAATCTGGCATCGTAATGGACAAAGAATTCCGGCATCCCTTTGATGACCGTATCCTCATAACAGCGGTTTCCAAAGGAACGAAAATTCGCAATGATCTGATCGTAGACCTTCTTGGCCCTGGCGGTCTTCTCCAGAACCACCTCATACCCCTGCTGGTAAAACCTCCATAAATCCGTGTCTGAGGCGGTGGCTACGCTGTTTTTTCCTGTCTTCACAGCTTCATATTCTGCTTCACGCAGGCAGTAAAGCACCGCTCCCATCAGCTGCTGTGCCGTCTCATAGGTGACGGAGGTGCTGGAAAGACTGGTATACTTTTCCGTAAGTTTTCCGACAACTGGCAGCAGTTCTTCCATCGTATAGTCCATGTCCGCCTCCTAACTGAGCAGGTCAAAGAGTGTCTCCAAAAAGAGAGCTCTGTCCCAGCGTGCTTCCTGTGAGAATTTCTCGTACTCTCCCTTTCCACCGTCCTCCACGTAATCCCGGTATCCGGCGCGAATCGCCCTCGCAAAACGTTCCAGGCACGTTTCCTCCAGATAGGCGACGGAACCGTAACAGACGCCGTCAAACTGTTCTTTCATAAATGTCAGCAGTTCCTCATCCGTTAAGTTGTCCTCTGATTCGTTCTTATAGAGATAAAAGATTTCCTGCAGCTCCGCAATCACATCAGCATAGTTTTCCTGCTGCAAATAGGGAGAATCACAGAAAGTCTCTATGATCTCCGGCAATATCCCCTTTCCGAATTCGACCCGCATCTGCGTCCTCAGGGAATCACGCCGGCCTGCCATCAGTCTCCCCGCCTCCTCCTCCGTGAGTGTAAGTCCGAAGGACTTTGTCTTCTCGTTGCAAGCCAGCACTCTTTCCAGTTCCTGCTTCCGTTGTACTGTTTCCATCAGTTCATACCAGTTCTCCTGCATCTCTTTTCCTCCCCGTATTTGGTAAGTACTGATTCTACGCCTTTCAGACTTTCATTACAAGTCTTGAAAAAAAGAGATTTTTATGGTATGATATAGGTGTGGAAAAAGCGATTTCCGTTTAGGATCGCCGGAGTCCACATTTTTTTTGCTTTTTTATGGAGAAAATTATCCTTTCAGAAAAGGTACGGCACCGCTTTTTATAAATTCTTTAATCGCAGCACTGTCCGGCAGGTGCATCATATGATGGCGTGTCAAAGGCAGCAGTAAAAGTCCTGTCACCGTATAACTCCCCCAAAAATCCTTCAGCCAGACAGACCCCTTCCGGTCCAGTAAGCCACCCTCACTGACCAGCCGGTCCAAATATTCGGACTCGGGTTTCCGTTTTAAGTCGCTCGGGGTAAGTGATTTGATCACGGCACAGGTCTGACAGCCTACCGCATTGCGGTAATTGATCAGCTCCTGTTTATTGACGTGCCTGCTGAAACTGATTATTTCGCTGTCGCTCATTACATTACCGGTGTCTTTGACAGTCACATTCATGCGATCCATCCAATCATCATCGAAAACCTGAGACTGTCTGGCAATCAGAAGATTGCTGACCAGATCTTCGATTCGGGCTATATGCCATAAATGCCAGGCTATGGTTTCATCTTTCTCAGTCGGCATCACACTGTAATCCTCTTCTGCCAGCCCCTCCAGCACATGATCGCAAAACGTGGGGCTGCTGCTTCCTGAAACCACCCCCGTATGTGTGACCGCATGAAGGTCAAGTGCCAATTCCATAGCCGGTTCAAAGGTCTTTTTCGCCTTTAGTAATTTTCGCAGCCTGTCTGCCTGAAGTTCATAATCTGCTGCAATATCAGACATATCATCGGTCTCCTTTTCTTTTCTCGGACCAGGGCAAGTGTGAATTGATCTGCGTTTTGCGCAGCACGTTACACTTTCTTCCTGTATTTCTCGAAGCTTTTCTCTGATAAAATTTCGTTCGTCACAAATTTCCCGTCATAGAATATCGAGTATGTTGTAAATGGACTTGGCGCGCGCCTTGCAGCTTCCCGTGATTCCAGCTTTACTGTCTTAATCTCAATGCCCTGAGTCCTGGCGTATTCCGCCAGAATCGGAACGTATTTCGACGTGTGGGGACATTGCGCTGTGTAGTACAGAACCCATCCCTTTTCATCGGTCTCACCGTTCTTTGCACACTCTAAAAAGCGCGGCAGGGGTGTCCCTTCTTCAAATGGAAGTGCCATAAGCTCAAAGTACGGCGCGGCAGTATCGGCTGTCATAAATCCTTTATGCTTTAAGTAGGAGCCATCCGACAGAAACGGCATCTTCTTCTTAGAGGAAAGTACGACAAGCCCCTTCTTCCCGTTCGCCCTGGCCTCATTGATACAGTGCTCCAGCAGCTGGCTGCTATAGCCCTGTCCTTTATACTGGCCGGAAACCCACAGACAGTCGATGTAATAGTATCCATCTGCATCGACAGGCACCCAGGCGTACTCCGCCGGCAGGTACTCGATAAACACCTTTCCGCGTACATCCAGTTTTTCGAACACAAGCCCCTCTTTCAGCCGTTCCTTCAGCCATGCCTTCTTGGAGGCCACGCAGGTCTCTCCCTTTTTATCCGATATGGCACAGCAGATATGCTCTTCTTCGATATTCTCCAATGTAACCCGTTTGAATTCCATACTCATCATTCCCTCTCCTGTTGTTCAATCCTCTTTCAATCCTATATAGACATGGATCTCCGCCTCTTCGCCGGTCATCCCGTGATACTCTTCAAAATCAGCCTGAAACGCACGATTCAAGTTCATACTCCACAGTTCCATCCAGAACTGAACCAGAGCCTGCTGCACATCTCCCCTGACGACAAACTTCGCATATCTGCCTGCCGGGATCGTGCGGATCCTTAAGTTCTCCGGAAGGCCGGCATCATCCGACACCTCACAGGCTGCCGTCATATCATAATCGCCGTTCTCATCGCTCTCGTAGTCGGAATAAATCCCGAGGACGCAGCCCCTTCTGTCTGCGGGTATACTGTCGAAAATCCCTTTCGCGTAAAAGCTTTCCCACAGCCCGCCTATGACGCTTCCCATATCAGACGCATGATTATTCGTCCTTGCTGTTATTCCTGCCGCCTTCTTTTCAGGCAGTGTCACGATTTCGTAATTCATCCGGTTGTCCTCTTTTCCACCACTTATGTGGTTTTCTCATTTACGCTTACAGGATAACACTTTAATCACGACAACTGTATGTCATCATTAACGGTAAATACGACAAATCTTCTCTGCCATGGCGGCAAATTCCACCCGGAGTTCTTCCGGTTCCACCAGTTCCACGCGGTCTCCCATGCTGAGCAGCCAGCTAAATACGCTTCCGGGATCGGAAAAGCAGGAGCTGAATACCAGTTTTCCGTCTTCCCTCTCCTGAAAGCTCTCCAGCCCGCTCTCCTCAATCAGCCGCCACTTCATATCTGCCTCGCAGACTGCTGTGACGGAAATCCGCGGCGGAAATGCCTTGTCCGGCGACATATCATACGCAGGAACCTTCCGCTCCTCAAAGCGTTCATCCAGCGCCTTCAGCTCCAGCATCCGGTTCAACTTGAACAGCCGGTAATCCTCACGATCGGTACAGTATCCCCACACATACCAGGAGGACCACTGAAAGACCAGAAGATACGGCTCCAGCTTCCTTCTGCTCTCGCCGGAAGGACCAAAGTACGCAAAGGTGATGTATTCTCTGGCACCGATTGCCGCCTGAATCAGTTCAATCTTCGGCGCAAGACAGGATTTGTACCAGGACGATAAATCAATCAGGATATGACTGTTTGAGGTCAGAATCGAGGAATTCCCCATGGCCAGCTTGTCCATAAGCTGCTGGTATTTGTTGGTGCCGGATACGCTGTCCAGGCTGCGAAGTCCGGTCAGAATCGACTGCATCTCCGATGAAGTCAGTACAGTCCGGTCGATCCGGTATCCCTCCATGATGGAAATCCCTCCATTGGGCCCCTGTGTGGTTACAAGCGGAATGCCTGCTTTGCAAATGTCTTCGATATCCCGGTTGATCGTCCTCCGTGATACTTCAAACTTCTCGGCAAGGTATGGCGCCGTCACCTTTTCCTGCTGCAAAAGGATGGACAGGATTCCGATTAGTCGGTCAATTTTCATAAACGCCTCCTGTTACTCATGATAGGTCAATCTTCCCAATTGCGCTCACTCGCCCAGCGCCGCCTTCAGATCATTAAAATACTGCTCCTGCTGCTTCCTTAGGTAACCCGGGACAAACGGCTTCATAATCCACTTCTTCACGTCCACCCATTCTGTAAATTCTGCTTCACACCCTTCGTCCGTCCGGCGGAACAGACCGGTCCACGTACCTGTCATATTGGCGTTGTCCATGGTAAATTCATACCGGTACGGCGGCTCGAACCGGGTGATCACAAACGTGGTCGGAAAGCCCTCCTTCGTATATTCCACAAACGTTTTCCCAGGCTCCAGTACATCGATTCTCTGAAGATCACTGCGCCAGCTGCAGTCGCTTAGATCTGTCACAACCTCCCATACCTGCTCGATCCTGCTCTTTAGTACTGCCTTTTTCTTTGATTCTGTCATACCATTCTCCTTCAAGCCTTCGTTTCGCTGCTTTTTTCTCTATTATAGCAAATAAACAGGACATCTGTATGTCGTGATTAATGATAAGAAAATATTTTTTATTTTATGATTCCGCCCCATTTATGATAATTTCCCGGAGAATTTCAGCGGCCCTGCCGGAACTGCCTTTGCAGACGGACAGGAAAATCCGGACGGGGTCCATTTTTAGTCCACCTGTTACCACAATATTTTGCCTTTCTGACAGGACGCTGGCGGGAAGAAGGGAAATCCCCATTCCCAGCTCGACGGAGCGGAGTATGGCCTCGACCGTGTCCATCTCGATGATCCGTGGAGCAGGCACACCATGGGATTGAAACCATGCAAGCAGACGGGCGCGGTAAGGGCACGCAGCTATTTTATTGACTATGGCCGGCATCTGAATCATCTCCCGTTCCGCGCAGCCGTATGGGGCGATGATACAGAGTGTTTCCTGAAAGGAAGCCAGTGTCTCCATTTCTTCTGTCACGTACTGCGCCTCCAGAAAGGCACAGTCAGCCTTTCCTTCGGCCAGATATCGGGCCAGATGATCCTGACTGTCCGTAACCACAGAGAGATTCATTTCCGGAAGCTGTTCCTGAAATGCGGTCAGCCACAGCGGCAGTCTGGATACTGACAGCGTATGAGCCGCTCCGATCCGAAATGTTTTGCGGTCCCTGATTTTGGCCGCTGCTCTGTCGATCCGGTCAAGGATATCTTCCGAGGCGGTTAACAGGCGCTCCCCTTCCGCGGTCAGAGTGACCCCTTTGCTGTGCCGGATTAGCAGAACGGCGTTTAACTCTTCCTCCAGTTTCTTGATTCTTGCCGTCACATTCGACTGTACGTATCCCAGCTGGACGGCCGCCTTCGAGATGGAGCCTGCGCGGGCAACCTCCCGGAATATTCTGAGTTCCTGACTTTCCATAGTTCCCTCCATCATTTAAAATGATACCAGACATCATTACCAACTATTATACACGACGGCGGCAGTTCTGTATAATTAAATAGTAAAAACATCACCGCCGGGCCCGGCACTGAATGATACAGAAAGAAGGAGCTTCCTATGATTGCAATGCAGTATCAAATAGCGCTGCCGGATCATTACGACATGAATCTCATACGCCAGCGCGTAAGACATAACGGGACGAAGACAGATGGTTTTGAAGATTTGCTGTTTAAGGCTTATCTGATACGGGAAAATCAAGGCGGATCAGAAGGCGGCAACGAATATTCCCCGCTGTATCTCTGGAAGGACAGTCCCGGAATGATCCATTTTATATGGGATGGGTACTACGATAATATTGTGTCCTCATTTGGGAGACAGCGCATAAAACTGGGAATTCCCGTTTTTGTGGATCTTGGAAAAGAATTTTTAACTTCGCGGTTTATGCTGGAAGCAGAACAGGTTCTTCCAGCGTCCCAGAGAATGGTGCGGCCGCATTTTTCCGCAGTTGGAAATGGCTGTACCGGGAAAGTGCTGATCTGTGATCCGGAACAATGGGTGCAGAAGGAGTATTCTTTTTTCGGCGAAAAACCGGACTCGTCTGTAGAAGGAACGGTTTATGAAGTGCTCCATCTGTCGGTGTGACAGAAATGCCATAATTATTTTGCAGTCTGCCGCGGCCATTGACAACTGGAAGTCCGCTGCCTTATACTGTTAGATAATCATTGATTGATCACGGGGGATTTACGATTGGAACGAATATTGATTATCGGCGGCAATGGCTGCGGAAAAACCACCCTTTCAAATAAGCTGGCAAAAAAGTTAAGCCTGCCTTTGATCCATCTGGACGCACTTTATTGGAACGATAACTGGAAGCCTGTGCCAGACGAAGAATTTGACCGGCTTTTGATGTCGGAACTGCTTCAGCCCAGATGGATTATCGACGGCAATATTTCTCGTACAATCCCGCTCCGGCTGCAGTACTGTGACGCCGTCATTTTTATGGATTTTTCACGGATCAGGTGTCTGACCGGGGTGATTGGACGATTCGTGAAAAATTACGGTAAAAGCCGCACGGATATGGGAGGAATCTGTCCGGAAAAACTGAATGCGGAAAAGATACGTTTTATCAAGGGTGTTTGGACTCATCACAAAGAAACCCGCTGGCGTTTCTATGATATGATGGGCGAGGCGGACGATGTAAATATCGTCATATTAAAAAACCGGCGGGAAACAGATCAGTTTCTGTCGGAATTATAAACGGTTCGATATAATAAAATAAAATGGTAAATTGAAGCTATTGGTTAACATCTGATTTATTGCGATAATATCAGATTCATGCTATAATGCAGTTGTTTATTTTATTCATCAGATTATTCTTGAAAAACTCCTGGTATTCAGATTTATAAGATCGCTTATTCCATCAATGGGGGCTAATCAGACATGGGACTATTACAGGAATGGTATATGCAGGAAGCGGCAGACAGTGAAGAGGAAAATTTTCACCGTCCGCTAAGCGACGAACAGCTCTTTTTCCATGCTGTCCGCTCAGGGGATATTGACTTTGTGCGCGAAAACTGTAAGCAGAAGAAATTTGCCGAAACCGAGGGTGTCGGCACGCTTTCCCGCGACCCGGTAACCAATTTGAAATACCATTTTGTGGTTACGACGGCATTTGTGACAAGGCTCTGTATTGAATCCGGTATGGAGCTGGAGCAGGCATTCCGCCGAAGCGATTTTTATATTTTAAAGCTTGACACGCTTCATACCTGTCAGGAGGTTATCGACCTTCACGACCACATGGTTCTGGATTTTACTGGTAAAATGCGAATTCTTACAAGAAGCTCGGGAATGTCCAAACCTGTCGCGGTCTGTATTGATTATATATACGCCAACATCAAGGAACGAATTACCATTGAGAAGCTTGCTGAATATACCGGATTGTCCACAAGCTACCTGTCGCGGCTTTTCAAAAAAGAAACCGGTGTTTCAGTAAGCTATTACGTTCGCGAGAAAAAGCTTGAAAAGGCACAGCATCTCTTAAAATACTGCGACTACAGCCTGATTGAAATCGCAAATTACCTTTCCTTTTCTTCGCAGAGTCATTTTATACAATTGTTTAAGAATTTTACAGGCTTGACGCCGAAGAAATACCGCGACCTTTATTTCTCCTCTGACTGGCACGTCTCAGGCTTGAATAAACGGGATACTCTCTAGGCGTTTTCCCTGCGCGTATGCCTTGCGGAGCTCCCCCTTCCTATCAGCCTTTGACACCGCCAAGCGTCACTCCCGCGATGATATACTTTGAAAGCATCAGATATACAATAATGATGGGAACAATCGCCACTATGATCATCATGTATATTTTTCCCATATCACGGTTCATATAATCTGCCCCTCTAAGAAGTGCGATCAGGATTGGCACTGTCATCTTATCCTTTGACTGGATTACCAGTGCAGGAACAAAATAATTATTCCATGAGCCTACAAACGTAAAGATTGCCTGTACCGCTATTGCCGGCTTCATAATCGGAAGGACAATCTGGTTAAATGTCCGAAATTCCCACGAACCGTCAATCCTTGCCGCCTCTACAAGTGAAAGCGGAAGCGATGACTCCAGATAACTATACATAAAGTAGAATACAGCCGGTGAAGCAATAGAAGGAATAATCAGCGGGAGCAGGGAATCATACATGCCCATCTTTGTGATCAGACGCAGAAACCCCATTGCCGTAACCTGGGTGGGCATTACAAGAATCGCCATAATGAATGTAAATGCAGCTTTCTTTAACTTAAAATCATAAGCATAAAGCCCGTATGCGGTCAGCGCGGAAAAATATGTACAGATTGCTGCCGAACAGCCGGACACAATCAGGCTGTTTAAGATCCCCCGCACCATCGGAAAAGTTCCGTCATTAACAACGTTTTTCAGATTTGTAAAGAAGTAATTTCCAGGCAGTGCAGAAAACCCTTTCTGCAGGTCTGCATGAGAACGTGTCGCATTGACAAACAGGATATAGAAGAAAAACAGGCACATGAATGACAGAATGATGAGTAATACATGTGCAAAAACAGTACGCAGACTGTTAAATGATTTTGATTTCATAATTTTATCTCCTTCCCGCTTTCTTAATTCTTTTGGCAGCGGCCTTTGAACCCTCCGGGTCATTGTCACTTGTCATCCAGTATACGATAAAGCATAAGATGCCGCTGACGATGAACAGATAAACAGACAGAGCTCCGGCCATACCATAATTTTTGCTCTTTAAGTGGCTGTTGAGGAACATAATCAGCGTCATGGAGGTACGGTCAGGATTTCCCTGTCCATTGGTCAGAATCTGAGGCACGTCGAACATCTGAAGACCACCGATGATGGATGTGATCAGTGTATACGCAAGAATCGGACGTATCAGCGGCAGTGTTATGCGGTAGAATCTCTGTGTACTGCTGCATCCGTCTATTTCTGATGCCTCAAAGATGTCCTGGCTGATCCCCATAATTGCGGCCATCAGCATGATTGTCGTATTGCCGAACCACATCAGGAAGTTCATCACACCGACTAAAGACCTTGTTCCAAAGGCAGTACCCATAAAATCAATCGGATTATTTGTTATTCCTATCGCCAGCAGGATAGCATTGATTGGTCCCTTGTTTGAAAATAATGTAAAGAACAACATGGCAAAAGCAGAGGCCATGATCAGATTAGGCAGATAAATGACTACCTTGAAAAACTGCCGGCCACGAATCTTCAACCGCGTGTCTACGAACCATGATGCAAGCATCAGCGCAATTACGATCTGCGGGACAAATCCAATTATCCAGAGAATCAGGGTATTTCCCGCATATTTCAGCATATCGGATTTCAACAGTTTTACATAATTGTCCATCCCTATAAAATCAGGACCTATTTCTTTGATTCCCGATCGAAAATATTCGTAAAAGCTGTATCGGATCGTATCTACCAGCGGTATCAACGAAAAAATAAAAAAGCAGGCAAAAAAGGGAAGTATAAAAATATATCCCCATTTTGAATAATCAATCTTTTTATGCTTTTGTTTCATGAACTGACGCTCCTTTCTTTATTCCCTCAGGCAACGTACCAAACGGACGCTCTGGCGAGTCTATCTGACTAACAGGGGCTGTGAAAAAATCGAGTTGGCTAAACTTCATTTTTCCAGCCCCAGGTATACTTATATCCAGTTGCCTCAAATTCAGCACTTGCCCTTATGGTCTTTATTCCGGCCACTGAATCTCTGTAATTTCCGGATAACGCTCTTTAATTGCTGTCTCAAAGTTTGTCTTTGCCTTGTCGTAATCAATCTGATCCTGTAAATAATCACCAAACGCATTCTGAATCAGCTCTACACAGCCCTGGTCATATGCGGATAACGGAGCCAGCTTTATAGTATCCGCGCCTGGTGTAAAGTAAACATAGGGATTCTGTCCGCCAAGGAAATCCGATGCAAAGCTCTCATCATTTGCAGCGCCCTGCATAACGGTTTTCGCATTTGTAAAATCGGAGTAATCCTTTGATATCTTTGTCAGATTATCCTGATTGGCGGTCAGCGCCAGAAGGATGTCTTTTACATGTGCTTTATTGTCCGTGCCTTCTGCTGCGAGAACAAAAGTTCCTCCCCAGTTGTATGGCAGCGGAGCCTTTGTAACAGCCCATGAGCCTTCTTCGCCATCCCAGTTTGGTTTCAGCTGCGTGTCTATTCCCCATGCAGGGAAAAGATATGCAAATACTTTAGAACTGGACCCCATTGCGGTAAACCAGTCGGAATTCCACTGTCCTTTTACAGCCGGGTCGAAATAGCCTGCATTCTTCCACTCCCTGGAATCCTCCACCCAGTCCAGTAGCTTCTGGTCAACCTTGACAGTCGAAGAGCCCGGTTCAACCCATGTCTCGGAAATACTGTTGCTGTATAAACGGAATGTATCAGCATAGGATGAGAATGTATAATATCCCTTTGCCTTAAGTGCCTCTGCTGTCTCTTTCATAACGGTCCAGTTACTGGTCTTCTCACCAATCACCGCCGGATCATCCGTACCAAAAACGTCCTTTGCTATATCGCGGCGATATACTAAAACGCCTGGGCAGGCCTGCCATGTAGTACCTCTCTGTACGCCATTCTGATCACATGCAACAGTCTTGGTAAAATCGAACTGATCTGCTAAATCCACAGCAGGATCAATTCCCAATTCTGTAAGCGGAACTGCAGCATTTATATCGGCATCTGTATATTTAACAATATAATCTATCTCAGCAGCAAAAATATCAATCTTATCATCATCTGCGGCGCCCGGCTGGTTCAAAAGCGCCTCATCAAGCTTATCCTGATATACACCGTCCTGATTCGGATTAATGATCCAGTGGATTTCCGTTCCATCCTTTAAAGTGGATACAGTCCCATCGTCGGATGTACTCTCAATCTCCGGATAAACCGCCGTAATACGGGTGCGAAGCTCGTCATTAAAGCTGTAGATATTAATGACCTGCCCTTCTTCTGCCTGTGAACCGGAATCTGCATTGGCCGTATTGCCTGATTCAGAACTTTTGCCTCCACAGCCTGCCAGTGTACCGGCTGGCCATGCTGGCCTTTATAAAAAGTTCGACACTCCGCCATGGCTGCCATTAATAAGATGTTAATTACTTTTTTCATAGAAAAACCCTCCTGAAATATTATTTATCATAGTGCTTTATTGAGTTATAAAAAATATCAAAATCATGTCATTTTTTCATATCAATCCTGATTGGGACAGTCATAAGCTATCCAGTCATAATATCCGTATAACGGCGTCTTGCCGTCGTAGGGCTGAAGCCAATCATCTACGCCAATACCCGGCCAGGCGTTCATCATGATTTTACCCGGAGTGTCGGGGATATCTTCCGATGCCGAATATACAGGATTGCCATCTACATACCATGTGATCCTGTCGGGCGCCCAATAAAATCCGTAGGTATGGAAGCCTTCCGAAGCGTCAAAACCTAAATTATACACGTATTCATGGTTTCCTACTCCATTTGTAAAGTAATTAAACTGTACCCTGGTTGTATCATATCCCGGAAATTCAATATCAATCTCATCCCATTTCGTACCGTCGCTTGGACCAGTATAGGTGAAGAAGGAACTCACAACGCCCGGGTTCTTTATTGGTTTCATGTTTACCTGATACATTCCGTATCCGAAATACTCCTTTGTACGGAATTCGCCGCCTGTATATCCTATTTGATCCTGGTCAATCTTCAAACTCATGATTCCATTTGAGAATGACACATTTCCCGGATTCCAGATACAGTTAAACATACCACCGTTCGACCAGCTGGATAGTTCCATTGTCGCTTCATCATAAGCGTCAAAGCCCGTTCCATAGTGATTTCCGGAATACGCCGGCGCGGCTTGTACCGTGATCATTCCGGCTTGCAGGCTTCCCAGCATAACTGCAGCACAGATTGTCATAACGCCAATTTTTCTCTTCATAATAAATGCCTCCTTGATTGAAATGTATTTGCCCTCACTTCTATCGCATCATAATATAAAAATTTTATGATAGGTATAATTCGATTTCCGTCTTCTCTCTGAGCATTTCTGCCGGAATATAGTTTTCTTCCATCTGAACACCGTTAACTGTCAGCTTTTTAAAGCCCGATTCTGTATGCTCCGGGTTGTAAACCGTAATGTGCAGATGTTTTCCCCTGAAATCCTTGTCTATCTCAAAGCCATCCCACTCTTTTGGTATGGAAGGAGCTATTTTCAATCCCCCAAAGTCGGGACGTACACCGAGGATACCCTCGACACAGCCGACCATGACTGTGGAGGCCGTACCTGTCAGCCAGTGTACGTGAGACCGTCCAAAATGCGGGCTCGCTTTCCCCTCTGTGAACTGTCCATAACAATACGGTTCCAGCTTACGAATTTCAGCCCTGTCATTCTGAGCTGCCGGTGCATTTTCCTTAAAATAGGCAAAGGCCCGTTCCCCATGCCCGCGAAGCGCTTCTGCGAGAATAATCCAGCCCTGTGACTGTGAGAAAATACCGGCATTTTCCTTGACACCCGCGTTGTAAATGACTGCAAGGGCGCCGTCAAAGGCATCGAGATGATATGGCGGATCCATAAGCACGGCGCCGTATTCCGTATTTAGTCTCTCATGCACCGTGTCAAGCGCCTTGTCCGCCTGTTCGTCTGTTGCAAATCCGCTGATAACCGCCCAGCTTTGAGGATTCAGCCACAGATTTGCCTCTTGATCCGTTCTCTTTCCAATGACCTCTCCTTTCTCTGTAAAGCCTCTGATAAACCTGTCTTCATTCCAGCAAAGCTTCTGAATTAATTCTCCGAGCTGCTTTTGTTTTTCGTCAAGGAATGCAATGTAGCTTTCATCCTTTTTGTACCCGGCAAATTTCCTGAGAATCGTCATCGCATAGTAATACTGGAATGCTACGAAGGAGGACTCTCCCTCTGCCCCCAGCCGCAGACAGTCATTCCAGTCCGCGTAAAGTCCTGCCGGCATGCCGTGCGGTCCTAAATGCTTCATGGAGAAATCAACCGCACGTTTTAAGTGCTCATAAACCGTCCCTTCGCCCTTGTTGGCATATGGAATCACCTCATCGATAAATGCAAGGTCTCCTGATTCCGACACATATTTATATATCGTAGGGAACAGCCACAGCGCGTCGTCCGCCCTGTATGCCGGATGTCCTGTCTCCTGTACATAGGCAGCATCATCCGGTGTATCCTCATGTCCCGGGTAGTGTGTGAATTTTACAAGCGGAAGCCCGCCGCCGTTGTCAACCTGTGCAGAGAGCATGAAACGGATTTTCCCGGCTGCCATTCCGGGCGCCAGATGGATGATCCCCTGAATATCCTGCACCGTATCGCGATAACCGTATCCGTTCCGGAGTCCACAGTAGATAAACGAAGCAGCCCGCGACCATAGAAAGGTCATAAAGCAGTTATAGGCATTCCATGTATTAATCATTGTATTAAACGACGCATCCGGTGTCTTTACCTGGAAATGAGACAGCTTTTCATGCCACCAGGCAGTCAGTTCATGGAATTCCTCTGCGCAAGTTTCCGAAGGATTCCGGTAGCCTGCAAGTATTTTGTCAGCTTCGTCTTTGTACTTCATTCCCAGTATGAATGCAATCTCCTTTGTTTCCCCGGGTTCAAGCGTGAGTGTGGCGGTGAGCGCTCCGCACCCGTTTTCATTGTAGCTCAGCTCATTCCCGAGATTTCCGTTCATGACACCTGCAGGATTTTCATAGCCGTGATAGCGTCCGATAAATTTCTCCCTGTCTCCGCAGTAGGATGCCACTTCTGCTCCTGTCAGTCCAAAGAAGCGGTCAAGCACAAGCTTGTTGTCAACCTCCTCTCCATTCTCCAGACCGTCAAGATTGCCGTGTATCGTCTGACGAATGCGGTCCTTGTCAAAGGCAGTTCTTGTGATAAACAACGAATACTGAAGATTTACCTGATCCTGTTCATAGTTGTTGTTATTTGTAAACTCTGCATATCCTGTGATATTCAGACTTCTCGCCGAGCCAGAGCTGTTCGTCACTTTCAGATCCCACACCTCATAGGACTTGTTAAGCGGCACATAGTACAGCGCTTCTGAATGAATGCCGCTGTAATCCGCTTCTATTTTCGTATACGCTGTTCCGTGACGGCACCTGCTCCGGTATGTCTCCAAATCCTTTCCGACAGGCTGCCATGATGCTGACCAGTAATCCCTGCTGTCATTGTCGCGGATATAGATGTAGCGTCCCGGCTGGTCAAAATTGTTAAATATATAGCGCAAAATCCTGCCGTTTGCACCTGACTTTGCAAAGCTGTAGCCACCTGCATTGTTAGAAATGACTGCACCGTATTCGGGAGACCCCAGATAGTTTGCCCACGGCGCAGGTGTATCGGGTCTCGTAATCACATATTCTCTTTTCTCATCATCAAAATAACCGTACTGCATACTGCATCGTCCTCCTGAATTTCTGTCTATTTCAGTGATTATCTTTCATAATGTAATATATTTACTCTGAGTATATCGTAATCTCCACGAACTAAAAATCAGATTCATGGCAAAAATATCAGATTCATGACCTAAAATAAGCTTTCTATTTTTCAGCGCGCATCTGGCTGACCAGACGAAGAATGATTTCAAGTAGATTTGGCAAAATACCGCAGTACCTGCCATTTACATTTCACATTAAAACATTTACATTTCACGTTAAAGGGAGTAAGCTTACATTATCAGGAGGTGTTTTCCATGAACGAAAAAGCAAAGAAATATGTAACTATGTTTCGGCAGGTCAAAATCGCATCCGCCGCAACGGTGGACGCCGGGGGCCATCCGCAGAGCCGGATCATCAATATCATGATCGCCAATGATGACGGGATGTATATCGTAACCTCTAAAGGCAAGCCTTTTTATAAGCAGCTGGCCGCCAGCGGTGAGATTGCCTTAAGCGCCATGTGCCCGGAATGCCAATCGCTGAAATTCACGGGACGCCTGCGCCTTGCAGATAAGAAATGGGTGGACGAGGTATTTCTCCAGAATCCGGGTATGAATGAGGTCTATCCGGGTGACAGCCGTTATATACTCGATGCATTTCTGATTTATGAAGGCAGCGGGGAATGGTTTGATCTGCTTCACTATCCAATCAACCGGGAAAGCTTCTCCTACGGAGGGGCGGATGAGGAAGTAAGCGGATTTTCCATCACTGACGCATGTATCGGATGCGGGCGGTGTGCGGAGGCATGTCCGCAAAAATGCATCACGCCGGGGGAGCCTTATCAGATTGTGGGAAACCATTGTCTCCGGTGCGGGTTGTGTCAGGAGACCTGCCCTGTGGGGGCGGTAATTAATCTGAACGACTAAACACTCAGCTGCGGAAAGACAGGTTCCTCCTAATGAAAAAGCAAAAAAAACATTCGAATATAACTATTTTTTTAACAAAAAGAAATCTTCTCTTTTGGAAATGGAAATTTTTTTTCATTTACACTATCATGGTATCCCTTTTATTTCTTCTGATTCCGGCCGGCGGCTTATTCGCGGCCATGATTCAGGGAGACCTGGCTGCTGTTCTCATACGCCTTGACAAAGATTTCTGGCTGATGCTATTTTCAGGGATGGGATTTTCTATAATTTTTCCGGATATTTGTTATTTTGTTTCTATCTTGCATCGTTTATCCTGGCTGCAGCGGGAGGAACTCTATTTGGGAGTCAGTTTTAATGAATGTTTTAAGCAGACGGAAATCCACAGGCGGGATGTTATTTATGCAGACAGCGATTGGTTTATCATTCCTAACAGAGCCTATGTATTTCATATTCATTTTATAAAGGAATTAGGGAAATTTTCCGGGAACGGGCGATACCGGACCGGGCTTATCGAAACTGCGAATGATGGGAAATGGAAGATTGTCCTTACGGCCGGGGAAGTAAAAAAGCTACGGCAGTGGTACCGGATGCAAAAATTGAATGCGGCCACTGCCGATAACACGCGGTTTTCGCAGGCGAACAGCTGATCCGTGAATCCCTCCGTCTCTCCGCGCCTACGTCGTCGTTGTCACCTGGTCCCAGTCTGCGATTCCATCGGCCTGCACCAGCCAGTTGAGCGCATAATGCCACTCGAAAACAATATCACTGCTCAGCATCGGAACCTCCTTGTGGTGGACTCTCGCATCGACGCAGGCCCAGTCATACCGCAGCACCAGATCCTGCATGTCGAGAATCTCGTCCATGCTGCGAAGCACCGCAGCTTCCATCAGGCTGTCAAAGGTATGGTTCCACATGACTGCCCCAAGCTCAGAGGCATCGCAAATTTCTGTCGGTTCCTTCAACTCCATCATGGACAGTGCCCACAAAAGTACAGAGCAGCACTCGTACCGCCATCCAAACCGGTTATGGAGCGCCGGATCCTTGTCCGGATTTTCTAGATAATCCCGTTCTTCTGGTGAGAGCCACTCCGAAATCTGATAGCGTTCCTCCATCTGTGCGATCTCTTCCGCCGCCATTTCCCTGCAGTTTGCATACTGGCCGCTGGTATAAATCTCAGACTGGACACAAGCGGTAAAAATACAGGCAAGGCGATGAATGATCACTTCCTTGTCCGGAATTTTACATTCCGATTCGAACACCGACGCCTTTAAATGCTCAAGAAAGGGAATCCCCTTCTCCTTTAAAATGGCGATGGAACGCATTTTTCGTTCTCTGTCTGCCTCTTCCTCATTTACCTCACGATCCAGAATCGTGGTGCTGGCCTGCGGATAAAACTCTTCAAAATCACTCTTTCCGTCAATCGACAGCAGCAGGCGGCCATCCCAGTGATACAGATACATATTGGGATACAGCACAAAGGCGCTGAGCTCTTCCGCCATGCCATAAATGGAGTGTATGATACCGTTTGTCCTGTCGCTGTCCCCGTCGATTTCGAACCGGATTCCTATGATACAATTAAACAGACGCATCTGGCATAGGGCCGCTTCCTTCACCTCCTCATTCTCAAGAGGGGCCTGGGAAAAGAAATTGGCCATTCCATTGGACTGCACCTTCGTCTCCCCGGCATCCGTTACCAGGTGGAAAACCGCTGTGGTGCCATCCTTAAAACGAATCTGAAATTCATCTTCGTCCGTATAAAAGATCTTGTCCGTCACTTCCGCAAACAGGCGGCATGCAATATCCGGCACGGCCTTCCCGTCTTTTCTGCAGGCATACAGTGTCAGGACTGCTTCCTGCGTCTTTGGTTCTTCCTTTTTAGGCTGAGCCTTCTTTCCAAACAGTTTCATGGTATTATCCTTTCTATATTTGGTACAACACTTGATTCCATTGGCAGAGCGTAAATGTATAATCCAGAAGGAAAATCATCGAAATGAAGGATCTCCTGTATCTGAAATCCGCATTTCTCCATCACCTTTCGCGAACCGTAATTCTCTTCCACCACATAAGCTTTCAGACCTCTGATTCCCTGTTCCTGTGCAAATGTCTTCAGCAGTTCCACGGCAGCGGTATTGTATCCCTTGTTCCAGAATCTCTGAAAACTGAACAGTGACACCGAATACTCTCCGCAGTTCTCCTCATCCTGTTTCAGGGCGGCGACTCCTACCGGTTCTCCGCTGTCTGCAATTCGTATGAGAAAGCCGTAATTTCCCCCTTCCGCATAATGCCGGATGAGTTCATCTGCCTCCTCCGGCTTCTCATGGGTATCAAAACGCATATATTTTACGATCTCCGGGTCGGAAGTCATGGAAAATACCGTATCCCTGTCTTCTGCCCTTAATTTATCCAGCCAAATTTTCTTTTCCAAAGTCTTTCAAACCTCCAATTCCCATTCTCTATGGCTATTTTACCATAAAAAGTGGGAATTGGAATCCTATATCATTCAATTATTACTTCAGTTCTCCGGTTCCTGAGCCGATTCCTGAGCTGGTTCCGCACCTTCCCGTTGTTCCCCGTCGGACTGAGGCGTCCCCGGACGCGGTTCTTCTCCCGGTTCCCCTCCTCCGCTGCCGTCAGCGCCGCGATTCCCACGCATGCCGCCTCCCTGCTGAGGATTATCTGTTATGCCACTTTCTCCGCCTTTCTCTGGAGCATTATCACCGGATCCACGATTCCGAGGGCCGTTGTTCTTAAAGTCGTCCATTCCGGATCCCGGTCCGCCCTCCATTCCGGACTGTGTGCCGGACTGGGTAATGATTCCCGAGACAGTGATTTCCATAGATTCTTCTCCCGCAGCCAGCTGATGCGTCTCCCCGTCCTTTAATTCCGGGGAACTTATAATCAGAGAAGAATACTCCTTATCCGGATTCTCTGACAGCATTACCGTTTCATCACCGCTCGTAAGCGTCCACTCCGTGCCGGCTGTTTTCGTATCAGCAAAATACACGACAATCACATTTTGAGTGGAGTCACTGGAAAATGACTGCAGCATCCCGGAACTGCCAGTTCCCATAAATGTTCCTCCGCTGATCGTTCCGGTTCCATCGTAATCCAGCGTCCCGTTTCCATTGTCTGTCGGGCCCTCTACGATCACGGTGCCGCCTTCCATATAGAAATCACCGTTAGAGTCAATGCCGTCTCCAGAGGCGCTGACCTTTATCTCACCTCCAGTAATTTTTATATAGGCGCCTTCTGTTGAACCAAAAGCGCCGCCTGGGCCTCCCGGCCTTCCTTCCATGCCGTACTCCAGATTACCGGAGCCGTCATTTCCTTCGGCCGCGTTTAAACCGTCATCTTTCGAGGTAACGTCGATCACGCCGCCATTGATATCAATCGTCAGCCCTTCGATCCCCTCATAACTCTCTATAACAGTAATTGTTCCATCGTCGATCACCACCTGATTATCCGCATGGATTCCATCGTCTCCGGTGGCAATCGTAAAAGTTCCTCCGGTAATGTTCACGTCACCGTTGCAGTGGACTGCGTCATCCTCCGAATCAATGTCAATGGTACCTCCTGTTACTTCCAGGAGCGTCTCCGCCTTAATTCCCTTGGCGGCCGCCGTAATGGAAAATGTTCCATCGGAAATCTTCACATATCCCTTGTCCTCTTCCTCGTCATTGCTGGCCTGAATGCCGTCTTCCCCAGCATTTAAGGTAAACGTGCCTCCTTCTATTTCTACTGAATCTTTTCCCTTCATGGCGTCCTGAACCGCGTCAATCACGTACGTTCCCGACTTCACTGTCAGATCGTCCTTGCTTCGGATCCCACAACCGTAATTTCCTGTGACCGTCAGCGTCCCGCTGCCCTCCAGAATGATATCGTCCTTGCTGAATACGGCTGCATCCGGTTCATCGGCGTCTTCTTCCTCATACTGGTACTGGGTTCCATCGGAAATATAATTATCTGTTCCCTCTTCCGTGGTAATTGTGATACTGCCGCTTTTTATTCCATAGACAGCGGACGAGCTGGCATTGGATATTGTAAAGCCATCCAGAATCAGGCGAACCTCGTCCTCCTTGCCTGCATTTACTGCAATCTGGCCGTCTGTAATCTCTCCGCTGAGCCGGTACGTTCCCGCCGCCGTAATCGTCACGACACGCTGATCCACCGCGGCTCCCGTTCCGGTCACTGAGACAGAATCTCCCTTTCCGGTTATCACGGTTTCTGCTCCCACGGCGCTTCCATTGCCTTCTGCCTCAGTATCTTCGAAGGCCTGATCTCCGTTTTTGCTCTGGCATCCGGTCATCAGAATCGCTCCCGCCATAACGAGAAACAGACCGCGTCTCAATAATTGATTCATCCCATCTCTCCTTTCACTCTTGTAACATCAGTCCCTGTAAAAAAATGGAGCCTCAAATGTATATTTCTCATTTACAATTCTTCTCTGTTCTCTGCTATCCGGCCGCACACAATCGTCAGATTTCCATTTCTGCACCGAATATCGTCGAGCATCGCCTTCTCCTCCTCTTCCCTTTTCAGTTCGATCCGGTAGCAGAGCTCATAAAGACTTCCCATATTTGTTGTGCGTACCTTCATGAGCACCGCACGCTTCGTATACTTTTCGAATAAGTCATCGAAAATTCCGGTATAATCCAGATTTTCCGGTATGGTGACTTTCAGTTCTTTCTGCGCAAATGACTGGCTGCCAAGAGGAACCGCCGCCAAAACTAGAATTGCCGCTCCGATTATGATAAGCAGGAGAACAGCGATTCCCAGATACCCCATTCCTGTCGCCAGGCCGATGGCCATGGCAAGAAACACGCTTCCAATTTCTCTGGCATTTCCCGGCGCAGACCGGAAACGCACCAGCCCGAACGCGCCCATTACCGCGACACCTGTTCCCAGATTTCCGTTGACCAGCATAATCACCGCCTGTACCACAGCCGG
>OBUZ01000326.1_pt1 | contig 33264 bp, 39 predicted proteins | sample 1494961 | NCBI WGS metagenome assembly OBUZ01 (sample SAMEA2579939, study PRJEB22360) | human gut metagenome | biome: human gut; feature: human-associated habitat; material: faeces | place: Denmark | collected 2008/2010
TCCTGGCTCATCTGCCCAGATTTCCTTAAAATATTCGTGGCTTTTCAGCAAATTTTTATGAATGCCTTAGTCTTTTGAGATTCTTAGAAAATAATAATACTTGACTTTTAAATATTACAAGTGTAAGATTAAGGAACACATATTGTATTGAAAGGTGATGAACATGAAGCATAACAGAAAAACAAACATAAAACGAATAACCGGACTTGTAATAATCCTGATAATCATAGGAGTTATATGTATTTTGGGAGCTAGATCCATAATAAAAATAACGCGGGAAAAACCGGAAGATTTGATCGTGAAATATATGGCTCATATTGAAAAACAGGAATATGACGCTATGTATTCCATGATTGATCCGAAAAGCTCTTATATTAATGGAAAAGAAGCTTATATGGAAAGAAATTCTAAAATTTATGAAGGGATAGAGGTGAGTAATATTAAATTAAATAATATTGCTGTAAAAAAGAAGAAGGGAAAGAAAGTATCAGTCACGTATGAAACATCATTTGACACAACTGCCGGTTCAGTTCATTTTGAAAATGAAGCAGAGTTTATTTATACAAAAGGTGGATACAAGCTATTGTGGAAGGACAATTTGATTTTTCCTGAGCTGACTGAATCTGACAAGGTACAGGTATCCACTTCACAGGCGGAGCGGGGACAGATCCTGGATCGTAATGGGAGAGTACTGGCCGGAAAAGGCACGGCTTCTTCTGTTGGAATTGTACCGGGGAAACTGGAAGATAAAGAGAATACAATAAAAATTTTATCGGATCTGTTGGAAGTGGATGAAGAAACGATTGAAAACAAGTTAGCAGCAGGGTGGGTAAAAGATGATTCTTTTGTTCCGATTGCTACAATTCCTAAAGTACAGGAAATTGAACTGATGTCGATACAGCCTGATGAAGATATACTAAAGGAGTATGAACGTCAGAAACAACTATTGATGCCGGGAGTTATGATGACAGATGTGGAAATAAGATCCTACAGACTGGGCGAGGAGGCAGCTCATTTAATCGGATATGTACAGTCGGTTACGGCTGAAGACTTGGAAAACCATCCAGGTGAGGGATATCATTCAAATAGCGTAATTGGCAGAACCGGAATGGAAGGATTATATGAAAAGGAATTAAAAGGAAAAGATGGGTGTGAAATACGTATTGTAGATTGTAATGGAAATATGAAGACGATTGTTGCCAATGTATTAAAAGAAGATGGAAAGGATATTCAGCTGACGATTGATTCTGATTTGCAGAAATCGTTATATGAACAGTTTAAAGATGACAGGGGATGTTCTGTCGCTATGAATCCATATACGGGAGAAGTTTTGGCACTGGTCAGTACCCCGTCATATGATAACAATGATTTTATAAAAGGAATGTCATCAGAAACGTGGACTGCATTGAACGAGAATGAAAATAAACCATTGTATAATCGTTTCCGACAGGTATGGTGTCCCGGTTCTACGTTCAAGCCTGTTGTTGCAGCAATAGGATTGAAAACGGGTACGATTGATCCAAATGAAGATTTTGGAAATGAGGGATTGGCTTGGCAGAAAGACTCTTCGTGGGGGGCTTATCAGGTAACCACACTTCATGAGTATGATTCTGTTGTGCTGAAGAATGCTATTATATATTCCGATAATATTTATTTTGCAAAAGCCGCATTGAAGATTGGGGCTGATAATCTGATGAAATCATTAAATGAAATTGGATTTAATCAGGAAATGCCTTTTGAAATTAAAATGGCAGAATCCCAGTATTCCAATACGGATAAAATTGAAACAGAGATCCAACTGGCAGACAGTGGTTATGGGCAGGGACAGATTTTAGTCAATCCTTTACATCTTGCAAGTATCTATACGGCATTTTTAAATAATGGCAATATCATAAAACCTTATTTACGATACAGGGAAGATGTTGCTGCAGGTGAGGTATGGATCCGTGAAGCGTATACAGCAGAAATTGTCAGAGAAGTGCTGGAAGGAGTGAAAGGGGTTGTAAATGATCCAAATGGTACAGGGTATGCGGCGCATCGGGAAGATATTATGTTGGCTGGAAAAACAGGAACTGCTGAATTAAAGGCTACCAAAGAAGATACGTCTGGGACTGAAATAGGATGGTTTTCTGTATTTACTGTTGAGAAAGATACGGAAAAACCAATTCTTTTGATTAGTATGGTTGAAAATGTAAAGGGTTTGGGAGGAAGTGGTTATGTTGTCAAAAAAGACAAAACTGTGTTGGATGAATACCTGATGGAATAAAAAATTTATCTTCAAATATTACAAATGTAAGAAAGGACTGATAGATTGAGGACAAAAATCATCTTCATTTTATTTCTGGCTGTATTTGCTGTTTGCAGTGGTTGTGGAAATAAACTGAATCGTGAAAATGGTGAAAACAAAAAAAATACGCAGGAGCAAATCATTCAAGAAGAATCTGAAAATCTGGCAGAAGGGTATAGAAATTTGTACGAAGAAGCTGTAAAAGAGGATACATTAGAAACTCTTGAATTACAGCAGAAAATCATAGGATACTTTGGAAATATCGGGTATGCTGCAGTGGATTCGGATAATCAGATTGATATGGTTAATTCTGGACAGGTTGAAGAATTTTGCGGAAAAGCAGAGCGTGGTGAGAAAGGGAAATTAAAGCTGTTTTCTATTTTGAATGCCGGTAGTTTTGTAAGGTATGACATGGAAACGGAAAAAGGAAATATAGATATTATTGTAAGTTCATTGAAATGGATCAGTAACAAGCCAACATCTGATTATTATCATGAATTTGAAGCATATACGTGGAAATATACCAAGAAAGGTTATTTTTTTATTGAAGAATATCATCCACCCGGTTTTGATGGTGCACCAGGGCAGACAGGTTTTCGAGTAAAGCCACTTGACAAATCTTGCAGGGAACTGAATCGAAAGTATGTGATTCCAATGGGATACGAATGGAATAATATGCTGATTGTTGATTGGAACAGGCAGGATTATTCCAGACTGGACTTTTATGATTTATTTGAACAAATGTATCGACTGAAATATGGTACGGATGTTCCGAATCAATCAGAGTATATAGGAGTAGAATACGAAATTCCAAAAGCTGAATTTGAAGAAGTGATACAAACATACATGAAAGTTAGCAGTGAAGATATACAAAATAATACAATATATTATCCAGAACGTAATACATACCGATACAGATCCAGAGGAAGATATGCTTATGAATTTCCCTATGAACCATATCCAGAGGTGGTTTCTTATGAACAACAAGATGATGGAACAATCAAACTTCTGGTAGATGCAGTATGGGAAAAAGAAAAGTCAGATCAGGCATTAAGCAGTGAATTGGTAATCCGTCCATTAGCAAATGGGCAGTATCAATATGTTTCAAATAAAGTTGTCTATTTTGATGAAGATATTTCATCAGAATGGTATATGCCCAGATTATCTGATGAAGAGTGGGAACAATATTATAAGAAATTAGAAGAATGAGGCAATTGAGGTGGATAATTAAATGCAGTAAAAGGAGCAGTATAGATGAGGAGTTTAAAATTGCAGAAATATATATGCATTATGGCAGTTATCACTATTTCCCTATGTTCATGTGGAAACAAAAATAATCAGAATGAAAGAAGGACAGAGGAACTTATCCCTAAAATTAAAAATGAAGAAAGTGCTTCAGGGATATATGAAAAAGGTTATGACCTGCCAGTTAATGAGTCTATGAAAGAAGAGGCAGTAGAGGATTGTAAAGAAGTTATGGAGCAAATTCGTGACATCTATGTGGATGCAGACAAGGGGAATGCTTCAAATGTTGTTATTGAGGAAAAAACAATGCTTCAAATGAAGACAGTAATAAAAGCAAGTGGTTGCCCGGTCATAGGATCTGAACCGTATTCAGCAATGGAGAATCATCAGAAGATGGAGAAGTTTCTATTGGATGCTGAGCAGGGGCATACCGGAGAGATTGTTTTATTTGAGATTGATTGGGACGGTGGAATTGAAAGATTAAAATATAGCTATGATGGCACTGATATGTATTTATTATCGGCAAGAGCAACGTGGAGTGACGAGAACCAACCTGCTGTAAGCTACGTTTCTTATACGAGAATGAAAGAGTGGGAATATACAGAAAAAGGATGGTTCGGTTATAAATTGTGTGTACCGGAGCCTCCGGAAGTATCAGAAATCGTTGATGGAAGTTGTCTTATCAGAATAAAGCCATTAAGTAATGAATGTCGTGAACTTTCCGAAAAATGTGTACTCCCACTTGGATATCAGGGAAATAATATTTTATGTTCCAATTGGGATATCTACCATATGGATGGGCTGGATTACAATGGAATGTATGAATACTTGTATGCTATGAAATATCAGAAAAAGTTTGATTCTGATCATTATTCAAATGGAATACCAAAAGAAGAGTTTGAAAGTCTGATCATGGAGTATCTTCCCATTACTGCAGAGAAGATACGGGAATATTCGGTGTTTGATGAAGAAAGCCAGACATATGTCTGGGTGGGACTTGGATGTTTAAATTATACACCCAATTCTTTCGGAAATTCTCTGCCGGAGGTTATTAATATCAAGGAAAATGAGGATGGATCGGTTACGTTGACAGTAGAGGCAGTATGTGATGTAGTGGTGTGTGATGATGCGGTTATCACACATGAGCTGACTGTAGAGTTTGCCGACGATGGCAGTTTTCAATATTTGGGAAACGTCATTCTGGATGATGGAATCAAGAATATACCAGATTACCAGTACCGTATTGTGAAAGAGGGTAGGAAAAGCACAGAATAAAAACATCAATAGAAATAAGAGATAATATTCTATAAATGGAATTAGTAAATAATCAAATAACGGTCAGCCTTGTGCTGACCGGTTATCCGATTTTGTTATACATGACATGAAAAAGTTGGAGGGATACTATCTATTCTATCCAGATATTCATGTCAGATAATATAGACAAGGTGATTTGTGAGGCATTGCTTCCGGTAGCACCATCATTAGCGCCGATATTTGTGGCAAAAAAGTATGTATGATCGGAAGTTTCAATAAAGCCGATAAACCATCCATTCACATCCTGTCCATCCACACGTCCGGTTCCAGTTTTTCCATATAATGTTCCAGAAGAAGAAGTGGAAAGGCAGATGGCATCTTTTACTGCATTGATGTTATCAGGAACAAAGCCAAAGCTGTTATTCTGTAGCTTGATTAATAGTTCGACTTGTTCTACAGGGGAAATTTTTAAGGATGATTCCAGCCAATAAGTGGAAAAATCATTGTTCAAGTTTTGGTTGCCATACCCGATTTTTTGCATATAGTTATGAAGGACAGCAGAACCAAGCTGTTCATCTACTGCCTGAAAATACCAGTTGACAGAGGCGCTCATGGCAGATTGTAACGTCTGATCAGCGTTCCATGCTTCAAATGGATAATTTTCTCCATTCCATGCAATCAGAGAGTTTCCTGGTTTAATCACACCTTCTTCTAATCCAAACAGGGCATCATATATTTTGTAGGTAGAATCGGGGGAAATCCGTAGGGAAGCACGAGCTGCATTATGAATGTTCCAGGCGTTATTTTCCAGATCGTATAACACGAAACTGCCTTCGTATTTGCCAAAATACGAAGAAAGATCTACATAGGACACGTTCTCTGATGAAGAATTCCATTGGTAATGACTTTCATCTGCTGCGTAAGTAGAAACGAAAGGCGACACTCCTGAAACAAGAACGGCAGTCAGCGTAAAAGCGGTTATGCCTTTTAGTCTTTTCATGAATGTTGGCTTTTCGTAAGAAGCAATATTCATAACCCGCCGTTTTATCTGCTTCATATTTCCGCCAAGACCGGCAGTAAAGGGAAAAGGAGACATGGATAACTTTTCAGCAAAGTTAATCAGTGTATTGCCATAATCCTCGTAAGCATCCGCTTCAAGCATATTTAAAACGGACGTATCACAGGCAACTTCCCTGTCATTACGCATTTCTTTTAATGCATACCACACAAGAGGATTGAACCAATATAAAATGACTGCAAGGTTCATCAGATAGCTGGCGAGTGTATCTTTGTGTTTATAATGCTGAAGTTCATGCAGCAACATATATCGCAAATCAGATTCATTATAATCAGAGATCAGATGAATCGGCAAATAAATTTGCGGACGCAAAAATCCTACAAAAACCGGAGATTTCAAAAATGCGGTGCTGAAGACAGGAATCTCTTTTTTAATTTTCATTTCTTTTTGGCATAAATCATACAGTCTGTGGACTTCCGGGTTCTGAAGGGGAAGTGCGGATTTCTGGATTGTGCGAAGCCGGAGAGCAGATTTCAGTATCAATATTATCATTACAAGACTGCCTGTTATCCAAATACCCAGGAATATGTAGTTGGCTATGGATGGTGTCCCATTATTTACAGAAACAGTAAAGTCATTCATCCAATTTACATTTCCAGTCAGATTTGTACCTTCCGCATTGCTCATTTCGATTCCAGCGTTGGAAAAAGGGAAACTCCGTAAGCTGTCGAACCAAGAGGAAAGTTTCAGTAATCTGATCAGACGGAAGGGTACAAAAGGAACCGCTAATAATCCTAGCAGAAGAAACCACAGATTATACTGCATTCGGCTTGACAGGCAGTTTTTGAATATTTTTTGAACAATCAGAAGAAGGACGACGATACCGCTGATAAATACGTTTGATATGAAAAAGCGTATCATAAAATACGACACATTAATTTCCCCCTTTTTTTTGCTTTTCGGAAAGGAGGGAACGGAGGGTATCTATTTCCGTTTCGGACAGCTTGTTATCTTCGATGTAGGAGACAAGCATAGATGTAATATTGCCATCATAAAAGCGATTTAAAAAAGTATTGCTTTCTCGGCGGATATATTCATCTTCTTTTATTAATGGTGTATAAACAAAAACACGGCTTTGTTTTTCATAGGTAAGGGCTTTTTTGGAAACAAGACGCTTGATCAGCGTTTGTATTGTTTTCGGACTCCAGTTTGTGGTCTGGGTTAGTTTTTCAGTAATTTCATTTGTATTAATTGGTGCATATTTCCATATGACTTTCATGACTTCAAATTCTGCTTCCGATATTTGTGGCAGCTCTCTCATGTAGGTTCCTCCTGTTCTTACAGATGTAATAAAAAAAGTATATAACCTAAATTGGTTAGTTGTCAAATACAATTCAATTTGAATAAGTTTTCTCTTGACAACTAATGAATATTAGCTATATAAGGGATAAGGAAGTGATTCATTTGCAGACAGGAAACTATGATTGATGCCAGGCATTTTCAAGTTGCAATTACGAAATATAGAATAAGAAGACCAGACGCCAAGGCTTTCTTAAAATGAATGAAAATGTGTAAGGAAATTGTATTATCAACAGAAAAACTAACAAAAAAATATGGGAATATTACAACAGTAAATGCCGTAGATTTACACGTTAAGAAGGGAAGGATTTATGGCTTACTCGGAAGAAATGGAGCCGGAAAAACAACCATCATGAAAATGCTTCTTGGATTAACCACTATTTCTGATGGAAAGGTTCAGATATTTAGTGAAGACTTATATGGTAATCAAGAGAAAATATATCCACAGATAGGATCAATTATTGAGGTTCCTGGATTTTATGGGAATCTGACAGCTTCTGAAAATCTTGAAATATTTGCAAGGCTTAGGAATCATGGGTGCATCAATATTGTTTAGGAGACAAAACATATAAGAGAGCAATGAAAAAGGATTTCTAATTATATTGTGATAAAGCGTGTTGACAGCAGAAAAGAACTAGCTTATAATAAGGCTAATGACAATTAGCTTTATAGGAGAGATAACGATGAACACAAAACAAAAAATACTTTTGGAATCACTGCGATTGTTTTCACAAAGAGGATATGATGCAGTGAGTGTTGAACAGATAGCTTCCGCAGTCGGAATCAAAGCACCTTCTCTATATAAGCATTACAAGAGCAAACAGGATATTTTTGATGCAATATTTGAAGAAACAGCCAGAAGATATGAAGCGTTTACGGATACGATTTCTGTTCATGTTCAGAATTCCGATCAGGATGTCATCATATTTGAACAGATTACCGCCGACGATCTGGTTGATAAAGTAAAATCTTTAATTGAGTATTCTTTGCATGATGAGTATGTCAGCAGGTTCAGGCGGATGATGACGATTGAACAGTTCCGGTCTCCGGAACTTTCCGCACTTTATTCGCAAAGGTATGTCAATCAGATTCATGATTACCACAAAGGACTGTTTACAAAAATGATTGCAGCCGGTGTTCTGGCTGATGAGGATCCAGGGATACTGGCTATGATGTATGATGCACCAATTCTTGTTTTGCTTGGAGAATGTGACAGGCATCCGGATAAAGAACCGGAATGTATGAAGACGCTGGAGGAACATGTCCGATTGTTTTATAAAACATTTAATCGTAAGTAAAAAGAACAAGCCAGACGCAAAAGACGCAGTGCTGAATGATGGAATCATTCATGTATTGCGTCTTTTTTCTGTCAGGCATATGAAAAGTTTAATCAGTGGATCAGTTTTGAGTCGGAAAGGAGAAAAATATGAAAGCAATTGTTTACACATCTAACACAGGAAACACGGAGAGATATGCAAGAATGCTTGGGAATCAGATCAATCTTCCAGTGTACGCCCTTGATGATGCCAAAAAAGTTTTAGAAAGAAAAACTCCAATTATTTATTTTGGATGGATCATGGCAAGCGGCATTAAGGGCTATAAAGAGGCGGAAAAGAGGTTTTGTATTCGTATGGTTTGTGCCGTCGGCATGGGAGCTACCGGAACACAGGTGGAGGAAATCAGAAATAAGAATCAGATTCCTTTGAAGGTAGAGGTTTTTACCCTGCAGGGCGGCTTTGATATGGCAAAACTTCGGGGAGTAAATAAACTGATGATGAGTATGATGGTAAAAACAGTAGGAAAAGCACTTGCCGAAAAGAAGGACAGAACTCCGGAAGAAGATGAGATGTTGGATCTGATGATGAATGGCGGCAGCCGAGTTAGTATGGAAAATCTTTCAGGACCAATACATTGGTACGAATGGAGGAGAGATTTCGTCTAAACCGGTCTATAAGACTCGGATTTTGAGGATAGGGATATATTTGTTTGCAATTATGAATTGGATTTCCGCAGTAGGATACAGCATGTTCCCTTTGGTGGATGCAGGTATATCCGGGCAATTTCAGGATGTTATGCATTTGATTGTGACGATGGCAGTGGTGATGCTGTCAATTGTTTCGCTGCTGTTAATTATTTTCGGAGGATTGACTCTAAAGGAATATTCATCGCTGGGGAAATGGGCGTTAACAGCACTTGTGCTGCTGATAATCAGTGCCGTTGGTACAGCTGTTTTACCGAAGGCTTACTTTGGTATGCCAGAGAGATTCAGCGTGTTCGCAGCATCTGATGCTTGACATATATATCTATTTGATATATTATAAGAATGTATCAAATAGATATATGGAGGGGATGCTTTGAATACAAAAACAGATCACTTGTTATTAGGCTTGCTAAGTCATGAACCGATGACCGGCTATGATATGAAAAAGAGAATTGATAGTCCAATAGGATTATTCTGGCAGGCCGGATACGGAAGCATATATCCTGCACTTGCGAGGTTGGAGGAACAAGGTTATGTCACTAAAAAAGCAATAAAAGACTGTGGAAGGGAGAAGATAGAGTATACAATTACGGATGCCGGTAGTACTAAATTAAATGAGTGGATAAAAGAACCGGCAACAAGAGATGAGATGCATTCGGAAACGATGTTGAAAATATTTTTTGGAAGCGAAGCCGGTAGTCAGACAGCAATTGAGCACATTGATGATTTTGAGCACAGATGCAGAGCATTGCTTCCCAAATTGGAGAATTCGGTTTCTTTGCTAAAAGAATTGGATTCAGAACCGGCGCACAAATACTATATGTTGACTGCAATGTTTGGAGCTAAAGTATATAAGACATATCTGGAATGGTGTGAAGAGGCTAAAGAAATTTTGGCAAAGGGGAGACAATAGCATGGAATTTAGGGTGTCGTGGATTGGAATCATAATATTTACCTTGCCGATGTTGATAAACATTATATATGCTATCATTCCTCCGGTGAATGCACCGGAGGAGCCGGCGCAGGTAAATAAGATAATAGAATTTGTTGAGCAGGCAACCAGAGTATTATATATGCTTGCTATCTGCTTTCTTGTAAGTCAAAGAAAAATTGATTATAGGAGTGTTTGGCTTTACCTGGGAATCGTATTCCTTATTTTGTATTACATTGTATGGATACGCTACTTTGCAGGAGGACGTGATGTTGCTCTTTTATCAAAGAGTTTTTGCCTGATACCAATGCCGCTTGCAGTATTCCCGGTCCTGTATTTTATATGTGCTGCCACATGGGTGCATAATATTCCAGCCGTTATTATGATGATTATTTTTGGTATAGCACATAATGTTGTTTCCTATAGTTCTTTTAAATGAATAATCATCCTTGTTTTGCCCAAAGTGTAAACGGGAAATGCTGATAAGGGCAATACACTATAAAGTAAATCTGATTAGCCAGACGCATGAGACGCAGCGCTGAACCAGAAAAATGGTCAGTACTGCGTTTTGTTATAAAGAAGTGGAGAATAAGAAAAATGATTCAATTTGCTGGAATTGCTGTATTAATCGGAATGCTTGTGGTTGGTCTTGCTATTACTATAGCAACAATCATTGGACAAATAATTTATGCAATCAAATATAAAAAAGAGAATAAAAAAATATGGATAAAGATTTTATTACGGACTTTTTTTGTGCTAGGAGTATCAATAGCAATATTTCCCATAATGTTTTTTTATATGCTCATTTCAGAAAACAGAAAGCAGGAGGAGCAAACTGTTATTAGAGAACAACAGGCTATCGAAGAAGCAAATACGTATGATGAAAATAGGGATACAATGAAAACATTCTTAGAAACGGATAATATGACAGGATTTCGGCTGATCGTAACAGATTCAGCCGCTGGATCGAAATACTATGAATTTGAAAAAACTTTGGATGGAGGCAACAACTGGATATTGGCAAATGATGATCCATTTGATGGAAATATGGGTCTGGCAGAAGGAATCGTATTTTTTACAAAAGAGTATGGATATATTGGGATTAGTGATGTTTCAGGCACCAGTTCTCAAATTTATGTGACTTATGACGGAGGAGCTACTTTCTATGAAGTGGAATTACCAATGGAGCTTATAAAAAAACTTCCGGAAAATGCAACAGAAAATGGATACACTGCACAGGATTATGATTATTATGAAATGCCCTCGATGAATAATGGAATGCTTGAAATACATGCTGTGATAGATGCTTCAGATACAAAAGGAATTACCTTTATGTCAGAAAATGAAGGAGAAAGCTGGGAAGCTGTGATGGATGAATAAAGGATCTTTATTATTAATTTGAAAGGATAAAAAAGCAATATGAAAAAAAATCATAAAAGCAAATGGAAAAATTTTTGGAATCGAGTGATAGCTGATGTAAAAATGGATAATGAGACGAAAGTCAAAATAGCGGAAGAGACTGTGTATGATACAGTGACCAGGTTGGAGAAAATATTGAATCCTGATTTTCCATTTAAATGAGCAGGAAGAGTAGATAAAGAAAGTAACCTTATTGATGATAATGGATTGGTATTATAGTACCAATTATTGAGATTTAAAAAGAAACGATACTTGACAGCTAATAAATATTAGCGTACAATATAGCTAATAAATGTTAGCTAAAAGGGGATTAAAAAATGAGTGATATAAAAAAATGGGTATATTGCCCAATCTGTGGAGGAAAAACCCGTTTACAGTTATTGGAAACAACAGTACTGAAGGATTTTCCACTATTTTGTCCAAAGTGTAAAAGGGAAATGTTGATAAGGGCAGTGCATTATAAAGTGAACTTGATGAGCCAGACGCAATAGACGCAGTGCTGAACCGGGGAACCGGTCAGTGCTGCGTTTTGCATTTTACACGAATAGAATTTGAGTATGATCAGAAAAGGAGAAAAAATGAGAAGAGTTGTAGTAACAGGTATGGGCGCAATAACGCCCATCGGTTTAAGTGTAGATGAGTTTTGGAAGGGAGTAAAAAACAGTCGAGTGGGAATTGGCCCAATCACAAAGTTTGATGCATCTGATTGTAAGGTTAAAATTGCGGCAGAGGTAAAAAATTTTGAAGCAAAAGATTATATAGATTTAAAAGCTGCAAGACGGATGGAACTTTTTTCCCAATACGCAGTTGTAGCTGCAAAGGAAGCAATGGAACAGTCCGGAATAGATATGGAAAAGGAAGATCCCTATCGGGTAGGTGTTGCAGTGGGATCGGGTGTTGGAAGTTTACAGACGATTGAGCGAAATGAAAAAAGGTTACTTGAAAAAGGACCGAACCGTTTGGAGCCATTGATGGTTCCTCTCATGATCTCTAATATGGCGAGCGGAAATATTTCCATATATTTTGGTCTGAAAGGAAAGTCTATCAATGTGGTAACTGCATGTGTGACAGGGACACAGAATATCGGAGAAGCTTATCGGACCATTCAGTATGGGGATGCTGACGTTATGGTCGCAGGAGGAACAGAAGCATGTGTTACTCCCATTGGAATTGGTGGATTTGCGGCCCTTAAAACGCTCAATGTGACAGAGGACGTGACTAGAGCATCCATTCCGTTTGATAAAGACCGGGCCGGATTTGTCCTTGGTGAGGGCGCAGGAATTGTTATATTAGAAGAACTGGAACATGCCAAAAAAAGAGGGGTAAAGATTCTTGCTGAGGTAATCGGATATGGTTCGACTTCAGATGCGTACCATATCACATCCCCGGCAGAAGATGGACTAGGTGCAGCGAATGCCATGCGATTTGCAATGAAAGATGCAGGGATAAAGCCGTCAGAGGTGGATTATCTTAATGCACATGGAACTTCTACCCATCACAATGATTTATTTGAAACAAGGGCAATTAAACTTGCCTTTGGTGATGTGAAAAATGATGTTCCAATCAGTTCTACAAAGTCTATGATTGGACATTTACTTGGTGCAGCAGGGGGAATTGAATTTATTACTTGTGTGAAATCTATTGAGGATGGCTATATTCATGAAAATGTCGGTCTTCAAGAAGTAGAGGATGAAGAGGAATTTAGTCTTAACTATGTCAAAGACCATGGGATTCAAAAAGATATCCATGTATGTATGTCGAATTCTTTAGGATTCGGAGGGCATAATGCGGCATTGATTGTACGAAAATACGATGAATATACAGTATGAAGGGAAGGATATTGATGAAGAAAGTCAGTAAAATTTTACTGGGCATTATACTATTTATTGGAATTATGGTTGGTGGAATCCGTCTGTTTATGAACCATCAGATCAATCAGACCTATAGGCGGCTGGATGAAGTTGCCGTTACAGATGTATCTGAGGTGGAAGATGGTACTTATGAAGGAATAGAGGAAACAGATCTGGTTAAGGTGGCAGTTGTTGTAACGGTCAAGGATCATCAAATAACAGATATCCAGCTGGTTCGCCATGAGAATGGAAAAGGAACTCCAGCCGAGGCAATGATTCCAGAGATGATTCGTCAGAATACAAGCGAAGTAGATGCGGTAACCGGGGCTACGATGTCCAGCAAGACCATAAAAGCAGCGGTTAGAAACGCATTGATTCAGGGCATAAGGAAGTAGAAAGAATATAATGGTTTCTGGAAATTTTTCTATTAGTTATAAGGTGAAATCTATATGATTATGAAATGTAAGAAAATTCTAGTATTTTTAGCAGCTGTTTTGTTTTTGGTTATCTTATTGTGTGGGAGCTGGTACATATTTATGCATAATAAGAGCTATAAGAATGAAGCCATTGAACGTGGAGATGGAATATATCTCAATGGTGTTCGATACTGGCCAACACAAGAATTAAATGAGTATTCTGTTACAAATGTATTGATATGTAAAACCGATACCGGGATGAAAATCTATGAGATAAAGGAATATCCGGATTATGAATATGTTGTTGGATATTATGCTTGGGATGGACAAATATACAAAAGAGATAGAACAGGTAAATTAGAATGAGTACACTGGTAGATCAATTATTAAAAACAAATGAGATAAAAGATTTGGAAAAAAAGCAGCTGGATATTCTGACGAAATTTATTCCTGGTGGCTTTATGATTCAGAAGGCAGATGGAAGCTGTGATTTTAAATATATTTCTGAAGGATTTGCCCAATTGTTTGGATATACATTGGAAGAATTTATGGATGTTTCCGGTGGAACGATGAAAGGCATTGCAGATGCCGGAAGTGAAACAGAAGCAATTTTGCAGTTAGAAGATACTTTAAAGAATGGGGATTCTTATTGCATTCAGTATCGTGTGAAATGTAAGGATAACAGTTGGAAATTTGTTGAAGACCGTGGGCAGAGAATTACAAACAGTGATGGAGAAGATGAATATTGGTGTGTAGTTCTCGATATAGATGAAGCAAAAAAAATTGAAGAAAAAGAACGTCATCTGGAAGCAGAAAAAAAGCTTATTGAGGAAAATGAAAGAATCTTACAGGAAGTGATTCTATACAAGACGAAATATAATGAAGAATTGGAGAAAGAGGTAGAGAAAAAGACAAAAAGGCTTCTTAAAATGCAGGAGGATATTATTCTGGGAATGGCGGATACAGTGGAAAATCGTGATAGTAATACAGGAGGGCATGTCAGGAGGACAAGCGAGTGTGTAAGAATTCTTGTTGACAGTATAAAAAAGAATCCGGCTTATTCAAAAATAGAAGCTTCCTTCTTTGAGTGTGTGATTAAGGCTGCACCTCTTCATGATTTTGGGAAAATTGCAATTGATGATGCCATATTAAGAAAAAAAGGAAAATATACACCAGAAGAATATGAAATTATGAAAACGCATCCGGAAAAAGGAGCAAAAATTGTAGCAAAGATTCTGCATAGCTCTGATGATATGCAATTCAGAAGAGTTGCTGAAAATGTGGCATATTATCATCATGAAAAGTGGGACGGAACAGGATATCCGAGAGGCCTTTCTGGAAAAGAAATACCATTGGAGGCCAGGATCATGGCACTGGCGGATGTCTTTGATGCGCTGGTAAGTAAACGATGTTATAAGGAAAAGTATTCATTTGATAAAGCCATTTCCATTATAGAGGAATCTTTGGGAACGCATTTTGATGCTGAACTTGGAAGGTTATTCATTCAGCAAAGAGTAGCCTTGGAAAGATATTATAAATCTTCAACATAAATTTATAATCAAGTGATAGATTTCAGATTGATGAAAGTAAAAATGAGCTAAGATTATATTTTAAGAATTTGACTTTAGCTCATTTTTTTATCAAAGTTACAGGATTACAAATCATGTTCCGATTGTTGAATCTCATTTCTGTTCGGTGTGCCATTGGAAAGTAGATGTTCAATATTTGCTGAAATGATATTGAGGGTAGATTGCTGTTTTTCCAATTCCTGCTTTTCTTTCTGCACTTTGGAATAATCATTTTTCAGAGAAGCTATTTTATTCTCAAGACGTTCAGGAGCCGGTAATTTGGTAATACCCAAGTCTTGAAGTTGCTGTTTTAAGGTATCATGCAGTTTGTATTCTGCCCGATGAGCCGATTTATATTTTTTCGGATCAGGTGCTTTGTTACCGTCTTCAATAATTTTCCGGCAGGAACGGTATGAATTGCAGTGCTTCTGAATAATTTCCTGATGGGATATTTCAGAGTTTAATTCTGAAATTCGTTGTTCTGATGCTTCCAGAGCATGATCAATATCCGAAACATGCCGTTGGAAGTCCTCATAATTCAGCAGATTGTTTTCGGATAGGTAATTGAAGGTGCGTGCAGCCTCTTTTAGATTATTCAGCTGTGCCCATCGTTCAAAACCGGTACGGTTTCCAGTACAAACATAAGTTGAGATATTGATAAATAGCTGTACTTCTCTTGAAGCAGTTCGTGGTGTTTTTGCTCTATGCCTGTTTTGCTCAAGGCGACGAAGAACATTTTCCTCCGAATAGTAACTGCCCAGAGATTTTAAGTTTGTGAAGTTTACCTGTTCTGGTGCCCGGAAGGCAAGATTTTTTCCCTGCCGGATCTCATATCCGGCGAGTTGCATCTTTTGAAGAAATTCATCATAGTTGATGGATGAGTAAATGGCTTTATCAACGGCTACTTTCAATTTCGCTTTCCAGCTGTTGCCACGATGGTATTCCATGTTCTCTTTATAACATTTTCCTTTTTCGCCGGTAGGCATACTTGTAGCCAGACCATTTTCCTGACATATGCGGTTGCTGATCTGGCAGATTTTATGATAGCTTCGCTTGTTGGAAACATACTTGTGTTGGTCAACAAAGCTGGTAGCGTTAAAAATGATGTGGTTGTGAATATGATTTTTGTCAATATGGGTACTGATAACATATTCATATTTTCCTTTTAGCACATTGTCAGCAAATTCTTTACCAAGCCTGTGGGCAGTTTCGGTGTCAATCTCTCCCGGCTTAAAAGACTGAATGAGATGAAATGCGAGATTATCCCCTTTATCCATAACGTTCTTTTTGCCTTCCTCTCTGGTAAGTGCAAATTCAATATCTGCAGTTTCCGGGGAACAGGCAAAGCTAGAGACCAACAATTTTTCATCCGTCTTGCCGGGGTTTGTAATGTAGTTTACAGCTTTATTGACGGTTACTTTAATGGGGAAGATTTTAATATACGCCATATTTCATTCACCATCCTTTTCAATTCATCCATTTCACCCTGGTATATATCGCCGGTGGTATTTACTTTCTTTGCAATCTGGTTGATGTTCACACCGATTTTATGCATTTCTTCATATACTTGCCGGATGGGGGTCATGTCAGTATTGACGATATAGCCATCAATCGCCATTTTGCGAAGATAAGCTCCCATGTTTCTGGTCTTGGAAAGTATCATTTTTTGCCGGATCAGCTTCTTTTCCTCTGGGGTGACACAGAATAAAATCTGGACATTTCTCTTTCTGTTTGACATTGCTTTTTTCTCCTTTTTTGTGTTATTGGTTTTTTGAAAAGTGGTATTTCAATTTAGGGCAGGGTTCCCTAAATTGCTGTTTTTGCGGAAGTGTATATACACTTCCTGTCCTTGCTGTTTTGCCCTCTGAATGATAAATTCAGAGAAAAAGGAGAAAAGCAAAAGAATTTAAGAAGCTTAACCAGTAGTGCAGTATATAAAAATGTGATATGATTATTGTCAAGATATATGGATATCCAGAGGTGAAAAAGATTGGATAGAGAAGAAATATTTGAGTATGTGAAGAAACAATACGGAACAACACCGGAATATTTATGGAAGAGTTCACCAGACAGTGCGGTGCTCCGACATAAAAATGGGAAATGGTATGCAGTAATCCTGAATGTAGAAAAAACTAAACTGGGATTAAGTGGTGAAGGCACTGTAGAGATAATGGATGTCAAATGTGATCCGGAAATGACGAGCATGATTATCCAGACCTATGGGTTCTTGCCAGGGTATCATATGAACAAGCAGCATTGGATTACAATTCTGCTTGATGGGACGGTAAGTGAATCGAAGATTTTGGATTTTTTAGATATGAGTTATGATTTGATTGATGGATTGCGGAAATGATAACATTAAGTTGTGTGACAGTTGGTGTTTTTTCTTTAAGGTTGGATCATAAAAATCAGCTGAGCTATTTGGATATAAGTTAAATAGTCAAGCATCTATACTGATGATGGTAGAGGAACCATAGGAATATAGGAAGAAAGGAGACTGATTGCATTATCTTTGATAGTTGCAATGGTGGTAAAGAATGATAAAATACCCATTAAACGTTACTATAGATACTAATATATTTGAGGCAAACAAATTTGACTTTGGTACAGATAGTACGATGAGCTTACTTGTTAAAAATGTACAAAATGGAAAAATTAAGCTCGTACTAAGCAATATTGTAATACGCGAAGTAGAAAAACATATATGTCGATGTGTTGACAACGTATGTGGAAAAGCAAGAAAGTTAAGAAAAGAATATCTGGATATACTTCCAGAACAGTACTTAACTGATATTGGAATGGGGATATATGTTCAAATACCTGACAAGAAAACTATTCACCAAAGCGCAAAAGCCGTATTCGCAAAATTTTTGGAGGATTGTCAGGTTGAAAGACTTGATACAGGTAGCATAAATCTTGAAGAAATTCTAGAAGATTATTTTGCTGTTCGACCACCTTTTGAGAATAGTGAAAAAAAGAGAAAAGAATTTCCTGATGCATTTATTGCAGAAGAGATTAGAAAACGTTTCGGTGACGATGAGATTGTAGCGATTGTTAGTGAGGATAATGGTTTCAAAAAAGCGTGTACCAACAGTAAAAACCACTTGTTCTTTTCTTCTTTAGGAGATCTTTTTAATGCGTTAAGCAAAAACGAAGAAGAATACACTGCTGCACTTGAACGAATAAAGAGTAATAATGATTTTATTATTCAGACAATTAAAGGTATGATTGATGATAGCTGTGTTGAAGTTCATGGATTATCATATGATCGAGATGGCATTGTCAGTGGGTATGATTATGATGAGACATATTTAGAGCACTGCTATCTGTCAGGTATGAGGCTTCATACAATAGATGATATAGATGGAGATATAATCACAGCATCCGTATGGATTCATGGAAATATGTCTGTGAATTGCTATTTTAAAGATTTTGATAATGCTCCTTGGGATTCCGAGGAAAAAGAGTATGTTTGTGTTGAGACAAGACACATTTTGGAAAAGCATAATGCGAGATTCGCTTGTAGAATTGAACTTAATAGTAAAACAGAAGAAATAAGAGTGTTGCCTTTCAAAATTGTGTTAGGCGGAGATTCAAGGAAAAGTAGAGTTGAAATTAACGATGCGCAAGAAGCTTATTACAGAGAACTTGAGGATGCCGATAGGGAGGAACTTGGATTTTTACCATTATCTCAATATAGTGATATGTTAGAAAATGACTTGAATGAATCAAGTATGGCGCAAGCAATCTTTAAATTATTTGAGCAGTATAACGATATTTCATCAAGCTATGAAGAATTAGCAATTCTGTATGATGAGATTTGTACACAGATACAGAATAAAATGGAAGCGGATGAAGCTAAAGCATTTTTTACTGCCCTTTCATTTGAAAAGAGTATTCCTATTGATTTTACTGAAAAGAACACTGAAAAATTACTGGATGAAATCAGAGAATGGTTGGATGCTAAATTTGAAATGGTATCTGAGAGAATGGAACGAAATCTTCCTGATTGTATCGAGTATGGAGAAAACATAAGCATTTTAGGAAGAAATTGTAGAGTTTATACTTTGTCCATTGATGAACTTCATGGAATACCAGAAGCTGGTTCAGAAGAACAAATAGAAGTTTCTCTTTTATCGGACAAACAAATACTTGCAAGAGGCTATGTCAAACTTACAGTTGGTTATCTTAATTTTGACGAGGATGGAGGAGCGGCGGATGGAATTGAGGATAGCATTGATTATGAAGTAGATGATGTTTTAGATGCTCTAAAAGATTTGATCTCAGATTTAAACGAGGAACTTGTTAATGAACAGGAACTTGCAAAATTTTTTGCAAATTGCTTGAAGCAGAAAAAACAGTAATGACGTAGATATAAAAAACCGAGGATTTTACTCCTCGGTTTTTTGCTGGCAGGAAGGACCATCGTCCAATTTGAAGATTTCTTCCACACCCATATCCAGATAATGGGCAAGTCGGATTGCCATTTCCAATGAGGGATTTCGTTCCCCTCGTTCAATTCTGCCGATGGTGCGGCTGCAGGAGCCGGTTGCTTCTGCAAGGTCTTCTTGAATGAGATTTCGTTCTATGCGAATATCTTTCAGGATGTTACTGATCGCCATCCAATCACTTCCTTTATTTTTATTCTTATCTTAACAGCCGATTTGAATGGCAGGGCTGCTTGCCTGTTATTGAAAACCAGGGATGTCAGAAGCATCACACTTTCCGACAACTTTTCCGAATATCTTAAAAGAGTCGGATTCCTGAACTGCAATAGGTTTATATTTGGGGTTAAGAGAGATCAGGAATAATCCGTCTGGTTCATCATGGAGCTTTTTGATATAGGCATCGCCGTTGAGATAGAAGATTCCAACCTCACCATTACTAATACTTTCTTTTTGTTGGATCCATGCAATTTCACCATTGTGATATTCAGGTTCCATACTGTCTCCAGATATTCGTACTCCGAAGTCAGCAGTATCCGGAGCCAGGTCGCCGACTTCGTAGGATTCTTTTGGCGAATCTGTCAGGAAGTTTCCGGTACCAGCGGAAACAGCGTCTCCGAAAATATCCATGAAGATTTCTTTTTTGCGGAATGGAATAATGTCAGCAACTGCCGGTTCAAATAAACCGGAAGCTTTTAATATTCTTGCATAATCTTTAATCTTGTCTTTACCTTCCTGGTTCAGACCGTCCATTACGCTGTAAGGATTTTTTCCAAAATAAGCATCATAAATATCTTCAATATCCAATAATTTGCAGAGCGTCAGAAAAACATGCAGTCCAGGTTCTCTTGCATCTGTCTCCCATTTGGAGATAGCTTTAGTAGATACACCTATTCCCTGCTGGGAAAGTAATTCTGCAAGATCTGCCTGCGAAAGATGTTTCTTTTTTCTGTTTTCTGCAATAATCGTGCCGATTGAACGCATATGTTCGCCTCATTTCTATAAAAATTCCGTTAGATTTCTATAGTGTCATTATACAACAGGATACATATAAAATCAAGATAAATCTCCGAAATGGAGAATAAACAACCAAAATGTCGGTTGACTATCTCCATAATGTCGGATTATACTTACCATGCAAGGAATGATAAGAAAGCCGTACGGAGGTGATAACAGGATGGGGGACAGAACTATTTTACATAGTGACATGAATTGTTTTTACGCCAGTGTTGAGATGCTGCATCACCCGGAATTTGAAGGAAAACCCCTTGCCGTAGGTGGTGATCCAGAAGCGAGGCATGGGATTGTGTTGACCGCAAATTATATCGCCAAGAAATGTGGTGTAAAAACCGGGATGGCACTCTGGCAGGCAAAACAGGTTTGCCCAGAAATTATCTTTGTCCCGCCGAGAATGGATCTGTATCTCAGATTTTCTGGTATGGCAAAGGAAATCTATTTTGAATATACGGATAAGATTGAGCCATATGGAATTGATGAGGCATGGCTGGATGTAACGGAAAGCAGCAGTCTAAAAGGGGATGGTATGCAGATTGCCCAGCAAATCAGCGAACGGATCAAATACGAACTTGGGATTACAGTAAGTATTGGCGTTTCGTGGAATAAGATTTTTGCAAAGCTGGGTTCAGATTACAAAAAGCCGGATGCGATCACACACTTCCATCGTGGGAATTATAAGGATATTGCCTGGAGGCTTCCTGTTTCAGATCTTCTGTATGTGGGAAAACAGACAAGTAAGAAATTACAAAAATTAGGAATCCACACGATAGGGCAGTTGGCGCAGACCGATGAAAAGTTACTTGATAGCCACTTCGGTAAAATCGGATTAGTATTGTGGTCATTTGCAAATGGTTATGATGAAGATCCGGTTTGTGTGGAAGGCTATGAAGCTCCGGTGAAGTCAATCGGGAATAGTACAACCACTCCGAGGGATCTGGAAACGGATCAGGATGTTTGGATTATCCTGATGGCATTGTCAGAAAGTGTTTCTGCCAGATTAAGAAAACATGGGTTTAAGTGTAATGTGGTGGAAATATCAATCCGTGATAATGGGCTGAACAGCATTACACGGCAGAAGCGTATCAGCCAGCCGACCAATATTACAGATGAGATTGTAAAAGCGGCATATGAATTATTCAAAAAACATTACAGATGGGAACATCCAATACGCAGCCTTGGTGTCAGAGGTTCTGATCTTGTAATGCAAGATATCCCGGTACAGATGAACTTATTTGATAATCAGCAAAAACGGGAAAAGTTAGAAAAAATGGATCGGGCTGTAGATGAGATCAGACGACGGTTTGGATATTTCAGCATACAGCGGGCTGCAATGTACCAGGATAAAGTCTTATCCCACTTGGACGCTGGTACCCATACGGTCCATCCACACAGTTATTTTCATGGATAATGGGAGGGATAGATTTGAAACAGACATTAACCAGAAAACAGGAAGAAAGTTATCAGTGTATCGTGAAATTTACTGAGGAGCATGGATTTCCGCCAACAGTCAGGGGACTGGGAGAATTATTGGGGATTGCATCAACATCAACTGTTTTTACGAGAATAAAGAAGCTGGAGGAAAGCGGATACATCCGGAGGATACCGGCATCACCAAGAGCAATAGAAATTTTGTAGCGGAGGTGACAGCATGAATAAGGTATATGTTGATGTGGTAGCAGAGTTCAGCAAAGAAGGCTGCTTGATCCCGATTTTATTTATTTGGGAAGACGGCAGAAAATATAAGATTGACAAAGTGCTGAAAGTGGAACGATGTGCCAGCAGGAAGGCGGGAGGAGTAGGAACGATGTACACCTGTATGGTACAGGGCAAAGAGAGCCATTTATTTTTTGAAGTAGATAAATGGTTCATGGAAAGGAAGGTTTCATAATTATAAAGAAGAAAATTAATCGGCGGTGATAGTCACTTTCCCTTTATATCCCGTTGGTTTTACATAAGGGGCTGTATTCTGATCAGCCGGTATTTCCCACAAGTACCATTAGGAATATAGCTCCTGCAATGAGTAATGTAGATTGCTTTCCATCAAAATCATGGGGAAGGCGAACTGGTCTGCAAGACCTACCAGTTAGTGTGATTATTGATAAGGAGAAATAAAGATTTATGACAGACAGAGATTATGCAATTAAATCAATGAAAGAGATTACATTCCAGATGGCAACCCATGCACAGGATTATCTGGAAGTAACGATGGACAGGCATTATGAAGATATAAAAGCATTGATGGTAAATTACCAGAAATTAATTTTGGAAAATAAGATGGTACTGGAAGAACTGGAAATGGAATGTCAGGAGAAGATCAATGAGGATATGGCGTATGCATTGAGTTATTTTGACGCATATGGAAAACAGATGAATGTGGTAAAACTGAAACATGAAATGAATAACCTGATGGTGATTTATGGATTGTCTGACATGGTTTACCGAGGTATCACATTGGTAAAGTACTATGCTCCGGACGGAGTAACACTCAGTGAGATCATCCATTCCTGTTTTTGTAGCCATTATAATAAAACCGACGTTGAGGTCCAGCAGGAACTTGGAATCGGACGTACATCCTTTTACAAGATGAAGAAACAGGCATTGAGATATCTGGGATTTTATTTTTATGAGATTGTTGTACCGCAGGCAAAAAACAAGAGATTTAAACCGTCATTAGGTGTGGAAGAAGAGTAGGTGATTGGGATGAGATACGAAGATTCAATGGTAAAGGTAGCAGATGATATTGTTCGGGAACAGAGGGCAGATAGTAAAGCCCGGAATAAAACACCGAAATGGCATGATGAGTATGCCACTTTGAAATTTTTTCGATTTATTTGCAGAAATGTTGGTAATTTCCGTGAAGGTGAGATTCAGCGGTTGATATGGAAACTGAAACAATCTGATAAAGAAGCTGTTGAGAAACATTTGAAAGGCTATGTGTGGGAATTCAATTATGAAAAAATGTATTCTACATTGACAGAGAATCCTGTCTGCAAGAAAGTCTGCCAGAAAAATGGATATTCCAGCTGGTATCATCTGATCAACCGCTATTGTGCAGAAGATTGTTAGAATGTGTTGGCTATACGTGTGGTTGGTAGTAAATAATTTGCAGAATGAAATTATGATTAGTTCTATAGAACGATAACTTGTTTTGCGGCTTCTGTATATCAGGACAGACTATAGTTATACTAACTTTAGACCGAAAAATAGTTCTAAAGGAGGTGCTGCGATGGATCTGAAAGCTGTAGGACAGAGAATAAAGTCGGCAAGAGAAGCAAAAGGTCTGACTCAGGAAGATCTTGCCGCCATGGTAGAATTAAGTCCGACACACGTCAGTGTGATTGAACGTGGTTTGAAAGCTGCCAAGCTGGACACATTTGTTGCGATAGCAAACGCTCTGGAAGTTTCTGCAGACTCACTTCTGATAGATGTTGTGGCACATTCTGTAACAGGCGTAACGAATGAATTATCAGAAATGATCGGGAAACTTCCGAAAGAAGAGCAGAAGAAAATTATTAAAGCGGTCAGGGCATTAACAGAATAAAACTTCATGAGGAGGGCGCAAGCCCTTCTTTTTTTGCGGTTTTTGTCACTATTTGTCAAATGAATAGGGATTCTGTTTTTATGATACCTATGTTATATTAGTTCTAAAGAACTAATAATAATTCTAAAGAGGAGAGGCTAAATGAGCAAAAAAAATGTATTTGAAAAGGTTGCTGAAAAATACCATACCACGCCTGAAGAGGTGTATGCTGAAATCCAGAAAGCAATCAGTGTTGGATTTAACAATCCAGATCCAAGTGCGCAGGCTGAATGGAATAAGGTTGCGATAAAAGGGGAACGTCCAACCCCAGAGGAAGTAATTGCCTATGCTGTAGAGACGTTAACGGCAGGACGGAGATGATAAGTAAAGTGAAATTGAAAAAATCAAAGCTGCTATATTTAATGGTTGCAATGCTCCTTGTTTCGGGCTGTGGTCAAAAACATATTGAGGGAGAACCTGATGTGATCAGCAGCATAAAAACTAAGCGGGATGAAATCCTGACCGTGGTTGCAAACCGGGACAAGATTGAAGATAAAGAAGAATTTGCTAATCTACTTATAGAAAAATGTAAAGACAATTCTTTTCAGTCCGTTAAATTTTCCACGGACAATGGTTATGCAACAAGTTTGGATATCAGTGTATATTACTGGAGGGATGAGATAGAAGGACAGGATCCGGTGATGGAAGTAGAGTACAAACCTGTCGAATGGGGAAAAGAATATGATATCATGCATGATCCGGATAAGTTTGATCTGTATGTGGATGGGGAACTGGTTAAGTAAATAAAAAGTGATGGAATGTGTTTTGATAGATAGATCTACACTGGTTGCAGAATTCTTTGATTTGGATTATACTTATGATACCAAGAGAAAGGAGGAACGATTGTATGCCACAGACAATTTATACACTGCTTACTCAATATTTATCAGAAGTACAAAAGATTTACGGAACCCATCTTAAAAGCGTCATTTTATATGGTTCTTATGCGAGAGGGGATTATACATCAGATTCTGATGTAGATATTATGTTGCTGGTGGACTTGACACCGGAAGAAATGGATGATTATTCTGATGCATTGTCAGAATTGGGATATGAGTACAATGTAGATCATGATATCTGGATGATGCCTGTTGTGAAAAATCTTCAGCATTTTAAACAATGGGCAGCAGCTTATCCATTCTATTCGAATGTACAGAAAGAAGGGGTGGTTTTATATGAAGCAGCCTGATTCTTTGGATGTTGGAACCAAAATGGATGTGGTCCGTCATCGTTTGAACGTGGCCAGGGAAGATTTGGATGCGGCTCATCTTACATTCGAGGCGGGACAATATAGAGCAGCCAATAATCGTGCATATTATAGTATTTTCCATACCATTTGTGCTGTATTGGCAAAAGAGGGAATTGCTTTTAAAAAACACAAAGATACGTTGAGTTATTTTAACAAGAATTATGTGCAACCAGAGATTTTCCCTCGTGAACTTGGAAGAAAAATTGTGAAAGCGGAGGAAATACGTCATGCAAGTGATTATGATACCTTTTACATTGCTTCCAAAGAGATAACTGCGCAGCAGATAGAGACAGCTGCAAAGATTTTAGAACTTGCAGAGAAATATTTGCTTACGGAAAGTGAACAGCAGGAGAATTAAATATAACAGAGATAATTGTAAACGGTGCATGGACAAATAGTAGTCTGTGTGCCGTTTTTTTGTCGTGTGAACTTTTAAGGGTAAAATATGTACTATTATCTTTTGGTAATGAACTTTTGCTGTCTGATTGCGGACACTTTCTGAACTTTGCTCTGATACAATGAGTATGCTGATGAAAGAAGGCATAGATAACTGAATAAAATTTAAGAGACGTAAGCCTCAGTAGTTAATAAAGACTACTGGGGCTTTTTTTCGTGCCTGAATTTCACAGCCAATACCTGCAGGTGTTACCTGGCAGAGATCATTGGAGCAGGCATGAAACAGATAAGAGGACCGCCTTCTGAATTTGAAGCTGGAAACAAATTTCAAATTCAGGAGGACAGATATGTATATTGAACATCCATATAAATATGACGGGAAATTTTATGCAAATGTAGACGGAAAGATGATTGAGATCACAAAGGAAGTGGCTTATGCCATGAACAATTTTTATCGGAGCAGCCAGCCGAGAAAAGTCGCAATCAAAAATGAGAAAGGAGAAATTGTAGAGAAAAAAATACGGGAAATTCCCTATAGCGAAACCCAAGGACCAGATTATGAATTTTCCATTGAGGATTTTCCAGATTACAGCTGCGACGTGGAAGACACTGTGATCAGCAGTGTGGAGAGGCAGGATATTCATAGGGTGATCGAGCGGCTGGATGCAGAAGAACGGATGATTATTTACGGGATTTATTTTGAAAATAAAACACAAGTGCAGTTGGCAAAAATCATGGGAGTATCACGGCAGGCCCTGGCATACAAGCTGAACACAATCCTGAACAAAATGCGAAGAATGTATCAGGAAAAATAATTTGAAAAAAATGCAGATTTTTTTGCATCTGGTCGAGTCAGTTGAATTTAGTAATTAGAGAGAGTTCTAAGACTCCTCAAAAGTACATTGAGAACTGAATATCCAGTAATAACTGACGTGACATCCTATGCAGGGAGCACAAGGAAACTGCCGCCATGACGCCGATGAAAATTGGACGAGCGAATAAGCACTGACCGAAAATCAACCGGCAGGTTGATGATGCGATGATCTGTATAGGGTGCGATACACTTGCGGACTGTGAAAAGTCTGTAACCGGCAAACCTATGAACTGCTGGAGCCTGTATGCGAGAGCGTGCGGGTTGTGATCTGGCGTATGCAGTCAGATAGGTTATTATTCCCTGCCTGCGAAAGCAGGATAAACGATTCGGGGTATCGAGGATAAATAGAATCGAGCGAGCACTGTTTAATAATCGAAAATTGGCTATAGAGGTTATGCGGCAGAGTGTTCTTAATAGAATGTCTCTGCCGTATTCCTGTGGAGCTAATGACAAATGATTTTCAAAAGAATATCGGGATGGGAGGATGAAACAAATGAAGATTGAAAGAGGAGATATTCTCATGGTTGATTTAGGACAGGTTCTGGGGACTTCCCTCCAGAGCGGAATCCGCCCGGTAATTGTTGTCAGCAACAATAAAGCGAATACATACAGTCCTGTGGTAACGGTAGTGCCGCTTACTTCAAGAGTGTATAAAAAACGTTATCTTCCGACACATGTGTTTATTAATCGCAGTGAATTGGTCGGATTGCAACGCCATGGTCTGGTATTAGCGGAACAGATCACGAGTATTGATGTCCAGAGTATCATTCAAAAATGTGGTTATGTCAGTTCTGGTGCAATGCGCAGAATTACCAGGGCAGTAGAAATTCAGACAGGAATTTATGAGGAGGGGAACCATGACAGCAGAAGAATATAGAGCATATTTGGAGCAGGATTTCAGTGATGTAAATATTGATGAAATGACGGATTTACTGACGGTTAAAGCAGATAAGAATAAAAGCCTGAATGAACGGCGGGAATCATACCTGAATAAGGTGGGAAATCCTTATCTGGTCAGAATTGGGAATATGAAGATCAAAGTCAGGTTTGCGAATAACGGGATCTCTTTGGAGCAGGCATTTGAAAACATGCTTCTAAGTGCCTGAAAAAGTACTGGAAAGTTTTGGGGTGCTGTGTTAAAATGTCTGTAAGGACAAATTATGCAGCCCCCTTTTATTACATGGGTTTTTTGACGTAATAAGAGGAGGTAAGATATGTATCAAAATTTCAATAAAATCTATCGTGCCGCCATCTATGTCAGATTATCCAAAGAAGATGGCGATATTTCCAGTTCTGCAAAATTGGAAAGTAACAGCATTTCTAACCAGAAGGCTTTGATTCTGGATTTCCTGAAAGACAAAAAAGATATAGAAGTTGTTTCTGTCCGAGTAGACGATGGCTACACAGGCTCTAATTTTGAACGCCCTGCATTCCAGGCAATGCTGGAAGATATCAGGCGTGGGATAGTAGATTGTGTAGTGGTGAAAGATTTATCTCGGTTTGGGCGGGAATACATTGATTCCGGGAAGTATATTGAACGGTTATTCCCGGCTCTTGGCGTGCGTTTTATTGCCATTAATGACAATTATGACAGTCTTCAGGGAAAGAATCAGGCCGATGAAATTATTATCCCATTCAAAAACTTAATCAACGATGCTTATTGTCGTGACATTTCTATTAAGATCAGAAGCAATCTCGAAATTAAGAGAAAAAAGGGTGAATGTGTGACTCCATTTGTGGCATTCGGGTATAAGAAAACAAAGGAAGACAAGCACAAGCTGGAGATTGATCCGATTGCAGGCAGTGTGGTGAAGGACATCTTTAAGATGAAACTGCAGGGAATGAGCCAGGATGCGATTGCCAACCGCCTGAATGAGTTGGGTGTTCTTTCACCTTTTGAATATAAGATTAGCAGCGGGAGCCATTATGAAACTGGGTTCCGTCAGAAAGAGCAGGCTCTTTGGAGTTCTGTAACTGTTCGCAGAATACTGGAAAATGAGGTTTATATTGGGAACCTTGTACAGGGAAAACGGACGACACCGAACCATAAGGTTAAGCAGTCATATGTAAAACCGGAAGATGATTGGATCCGTATTGAGAAGAACCACGAACCGCTGGTAAGCGAAAGGGATTTTGAGATTGTCCAGCGCCTTTTGGGTATGGATACCCGTACTTCTCCTGACCAGAAGCAGGTATATCTGCTGTCGGGCATTGCCGTATGTGCAGATTGTGGGGCACCAATGACGAGAAAGGTCTCAACAGTGGGTGGAAAGAAGTATGCCTATTATTTGTGTTCCACAAATAAAGAAACAAAACGTTGTTCCAGTCATCGGATCCCGGAAAAGGAATTGGAGAATGCTGTATTGGTAATGCTGAAACAGCATATCCGGAACATCCTGAATCTGAAAAGAGTGTTGGAGTTTATCGGGACTGTACCATTTCAGGAAATCAATATGAAAAAACTTCAGGACAGGCTTGAAAAGAAAAAAGTGGAGGCAGAACGCTGTAAGGAACTTCGCATGATGCTTTATTCCGATATGAAAGAAGGCATCGTATCAAAAGAAGATTATGTAGAACTTCATGCAGCCTATGGAAAAAGGCTAAGAAATGCGGAAGAAAGTATCCGCACAATCCAGAAAGAAATGGACGATGTGTTGGAAAAAGCAGATGCTTCTAATACATGGCTGGATTATTTTGTAAAATATCAGGATATTGAAGTGTTGACTAGGACAGTCGTGGTGGAACTAATCCGGGAAATTAAAGTTTATGACAAAAAGAGTATCGAGATTGTTTTTGACTTTGATGACTGTTATCAGTCGTTGTTGACACAGCTTCCGGCTATGGGAGTGGATGTTTCAACAGATCCGGATAACAATGTGCAAGTCAGGATAAAGGAGGTTGTATAAATGGCACGAAAGAGTAGGAAAAATATTTCTGAAACGGTCAACAGTGCAGCCGTCCAGGAAGATATCAAAAGACCTTTCCGGGCAGGGTTATATGCCAGAATTTCTATGGAAACGGAGGAAACCATAGAAAGAGGAACGATAGACACACAGGTGGAGCTGATGAAAAACTTTGTGGCTGATACGGAAGATATTTCGGTTGCAGAAGTTTATAAGGATTCGGATTATTCCGGTACGAATTTTGACCGTCCTGGGTTTACGCAGATGATGGAAGATATTAAACACGGAAAAATCAACTGCGTGATTGTGAAGGATTTGTCCAGACTTGGTAGGAATTATGTAGAAACAAGCAATTATATTGAGCGTGTATTCCCGTTCTTTCATGTACGGTTCCTGGCAGTGACGGATGATTTTGATTCTTTCCGTGAGGGTGTGGATCTGACGGTTCCTTTAAAGAATATCATCAATGAATTCTATTCCAAGGACCTTGCAAAAAAGAGCAGCAGTGCAAAAAAAGCATTGTGGAAAGAGGGAAAATTTACCGGTGCATGGGAACCTTATGGATATAGGAAATCAGAACAGGATAAACACCAGCTGGTAGTGGATGAGGAAGACGCTGGACATTTACGGGAGATATTTTCTATGTATATGGATGGACGCAGTTACAGTGATATTGCAAAACAACTCAACGCAGATGGCGTTTTGTCCCCAACCTTGCAGAGAGAATATTATAAATCGGGCGAAAAGCCATCTCCGGAATCCAAACCTTGGAATAATTATGAAGTAAAACGTGTGCTTCAGGATGTCCATTGTACTGGGGATTCGGTATATGGAAAATATCAGCAGAGTGTTTTCCAGGGCAACAAGCAGAGAAATCGCCCAGAGAACGAGTGGATCTATGCAGAGAATACTCACGAAGGAATTATAGACAAAGAAGTGTTCCGACAGGTGCAGGAAAAAATCCAAGAATTTACAGAAGCATATAAAAAGAGACATCAGCTGAATAATGGAGCCATTCGGAATCAAAATTTCTATACAGGCAAGATTAGGTGCGGGGGATGTGGCAACCGCATGGTGCTGTCGAGGGAAAAGTCCGGGACATTTTATTACATCTGTGGTGCGGATGCAAACCATAAATCAGGGGGGAATCAGTGTAAGGGACACAGGGTTAAAAAAGAATATGTAGATGAAGATGTCCTTCGCCTGATACAGTCACATATGAAAACTGTATTGGATACAGAAAAAATGATCCAGGAAATGAATTCCGCTTCCAGAAACCAGACACAATATTTGCTTTTGGATAAAGAAGTGGGTAAACTTCGTAGAGAGTTGAGTCGGATCAGCAAGCGTAAATCTGATTTATACGAGGATTATTCGGAACGGCTGATTACAGAAGAAGAATATATGCAGTTTTCCCGTATCTATTCCAATGAAATAGAAAACATCAAAAGCCGTCTTGATGTAGTATTGGCAGCACAGGTACGGTATTCCAAGGATTATCATATTGAAGAAGGATGGGGAAAAGTGATACATACTTATATGTCTAAGCGGAAGTTGACAAAAGAAATGGCGGAAGCATTTGTTGATTCCATTATTATCCATAGTAAGTATGATTATGAAATTAAACTGGTATATGATGACCAGTTTGCTGATTTGCAAAAATTAAAGAAAGAGAAGGAGGCACAGTCGATATGACAGAAAATAAGAAAACAGCTGTCTATATCCGTTTATCTATGGAAGATGGAAATGTGGATGGCAGAACAAAACTGGAAAGTGACAGTGTGACTTCTCAAAGGATACTGTTGAAATCGTTTGTGATCGACCAGCTTGGTGTGGATGAGTCTGATATCCTGGAATATGTAGATGATGGTGTCAGCGGTACTCATTTTAAACGTCATGGTTTCCAACAACTGCAGGAAGATATGAAAAGCGGACAAATCGGCTGTATAGTTGTGAAAGACTTTTCCAGATTTGGCAGAGACTATCTGGAAGTGGGATTTTACATTGAGTATATTTTCCCACTTCTTCAGATTCGGTTTATTTCCATTAATGACAGTTATGATAGTGCAGCAAGCTCCGGAATGACTGGCGGTATGAATGTGGCTTTGAAAAATCTGGTTTATAACATGTACAGTTTGGATTTATCGAAGAAGATATCATCTGCAATGCAGACCAGAACGAAAAATGGCACAAGGATTCCCGTGAATGCCAGATATGGCTATAAAAAGGGAAAAGACGGCAGGCTGGAAGTTGATCCGGATGCTGCTAAAGTAGTAAAGATGATTTTTCAGATGGCGGCAGAAGGTATGAGCTTTGCAGAAATTACAAGGGAGCTGAACAGACAGGAGATTGCCACCTGTGATGAGCAGAAAATATCGAGAGGAGAGCATGTTCAGTTTCGGCGGTTTGATACCATCAAGAAGAAACGATGGAATCCGACCACGGTATCTGCAATTATCCGGGATGAGATTTATATTGGAACCCGGATTTGGGGTAAGTCACGCTGCAATATGCATACAGGTCATAAAGCAGTCCTCAATGACGAGGCTGACTGGATTAGACTGGAAAACCATCATGATCCGATTGTTGACCGGGAACTGTTTGAAAAAGCAAACAGACTGCATCCGAAAAAATCCAGAGGCGTTGCAGAAACAAGAACTAATTATACGCTGACAAGACGCAAAAAACAGCCAGCATTAATGTTATGTGCGCATTGCGGTCATTGTCTGGTAAGAGAAACAGAGCATCTATTAAAATGTTCAGATGGTCGTACCAGTGGTGACCATGTATGCCAGAGCCTGGTGGTGAGACGTGAGCCACTGGAAAACCATATATTGGAACTTGTCCGTCAGTTTGCATCTTCTATGCTGGAAAATAGTAAGAGTGCTAAAACAAAGAGCCAGAGCATATGTATGGAGACGAATGTTGCAGAATTGCAAAAACAGAGCCGTAAGTTATCTTCTGAAAAAATGAAACTTTATGATGAATACAAAGATAACCATATTGATCGGGAATTGTACAAGCAAAAAGCCGAAAAGATAAGCAGGAAACTGGAAGAAATCAAACAGAAGATAGCAGAGGCAGAAAGCAACGCAAAGATACTTGAACAAAACGATACGGAGAAAGAAATGAAACTGGAAGAATTTCTGGACATGGAGAAATTCGATACAGAGAAACTGCGCGAGATCATCAAGGCAATCCGGGTACATAGTCAGGATGAAATCGAAATTGAATGGAATTTTGATGATGTATTTTTAGATTAGGGATAAAATGTTCTGGACAACAGCGATTATGTGGAAGATAATATAGGTGCTGGAGTACCTGATTGAAATGGTCAGGTACTTTCCGGCCGGAACAAAAAAATATTTTTTTTGTCCTATACTTGACACGTCCACATGTAATGCGTCATACCGCCTGCACCAGAATGGCAGAGTGCCGTATGGACGTAAAAGTTCTTCAATATATTATGGGA
>OBUZ01000335.1_pt1 | contig 32334 bp, 19 predicted proteins | sample 1494961 | NCBI WGS metagenome assembly OBUZ01 (sample SAMEA2579939, study PRJEB22360) | human gut metagenome | biome: human gut; feature: human-associated habitat; material: faeces | place: Denmark | collected 2008/2010
TTTTGAGGGTCGTGAGAAAACATCATGGAACCAGGTATGCCAGAGGAAGAACTGACTGTTTGCAGACAAGTCCATATCTTCAAAATCAATATGAATACCTTGCTCAACGAGTTCCTGCTTTACAATATCTGCAATGTCCTTTCTCAGCTGCATTTTCTTGTCATGTTCAGGGCAAGCGTAATATTCAGTAAGTTTGTCGCGTAGATTTTTGCGATAAACATCTAACATGCTATCAAAGAAAGTTAGACTTTCACCAGCTCCTATTTTCTTTTCTGTCATCGTTGAAAGGTCAACACCCTTATATTGCTCCAGAAGGGAATTCCCCTGCATAATCTTGAAATCAAGGTTAGGCAGAGCCTCTGGTGACTTTTCGTCAACAATCAGTGAGAGCCAGAAACGAAGTCGGGCTATATCCACTGCTCCACGTTCAATGTCAACACCATAAATGTTGTTTTGGATAATGTGACGTTTAATGTTAGCTGCATTCTCTACAATGTTTGGCTCAATAGCAGAACGGCAGAAGAACAGTTCGCGCAGCAATCCCATTGGAAAAGCACCAGAGCCAATTGCAGGGTCGCATATCTTCACATCGTACAGTTTCTGATCAATGTATTCCTTTAATTCGCCCAGCTGGGATGCATCGTGAGTTGTCACAAACTGACGTATACACTCCTTGTCTTCTTCCCTCATGTCTGTTTGCAGATATGCTATCAAGCTTTCTCGGCACATGTACTGCACAATCTCTTTCGGCGTATAGAATGCACCCTTATCCTTGTTGTCCTCCAGCAGGTTTTCAAAGATGCGTCCAAGCATTTCTGGGTCAACGCCCACTTCTGCATCGTTTGGGTCATTTTCATCGATGGTAAAGTTGTACTGCGAGAGCATTGTCAGCAGGCCATTAAAATAGCTGGCAGGAAAATGACTGGGCTTCTTGTCAAGAATGTCACGTTCAAACAGACCGCCGTTCAAATATGGAATACGACAGTTGCGGAAGCCTTCTACTTTTGTGTCGTAAAGGTCGCCCTGATCTGAACGGTTACGGTCTAAACCTTCTGTAAACAAGTCTTCTAATATGTCATCAAGAAAGTTTTCCTTTTGACGTTCATTTGCATTCTTGAAAATATTCAGCATGAAATCACGATCGCCTTCGCCCCATTCCTTGCTTGCAGGAACGCCAAGCCAGCCTTTCTTTTGGAGGAAGTGCAGGAACACAATGCGTCCAAGAAGTTTCTTCACATAGTCACGAATGGGTTTTTCCTCACGGTCACGAATTTTGTCAGCAGCCATACCCGTATGGTCAAAGCCTGTATCAATGAAGTGTTGACGCATTCCGTTTGTAGGGTCAACCATGTAATTGACAAAAGCTTCGTATTGAGCCTTGTACTTCCCAAAGAACTCTTTAGAAAGAGCTTCAACGTTGAATGCATTTTCGATGTCTTTAATTTCAAGAGAATTCCTTTTGTCGTATAGAGCTATGAAGTTGTCAGTTGCCGTGCGGCATGACTGACCAGGCCCCAGCAGGAACGTATAGCGTTTGCTGTCGGTGGATTCTTCTTTGTTGCCACTCTTTCGGCAATAGGTGAAACGCCAATCCCAACGAGTATCATCCTCGTAATGGAACAGCATGAAGGCACAAGAGAATTGATCCATGACAGCACGGATGAGCCGCTGGATGTTCACACGGTTATGCTCCATCATAACCCGGTCGCTGACTGTCACATCGAAAATCTGTAAAGGTTCAACGCCAACATACATCATTCCAACTTGCTTGATGCTGCGTATTCCCGTCGCTTCTGCCAGTTGTCTTCGTTCGGGCTGACTCTCCAAAAGCTCTGTTTCAAAACCATCCTCAAAGTCATCTTCACCGAAAATGGGAAAAATAACATTGTTGAGGAACGAACTCCAGCCTTGATATCGGCTGCTTAAATATTCTTTTAATGACTCCTTATTCATGGGGGTATTTGTTTACTTGATGGTTCCTAATACAATAGATGCTTCGCCTTGTTTACTTTCCACATGGGCTACGAGTTTGCCGATTTCTCGCTCCAGAATCTCGTCTATATCTTGTTGCTCTATGGCAAAGAGACGTAACCCCCGCTCTTCTAATTCTTGACCAATAGCCAATACTTTTTTGATAATATCAAAACTTCCTCGGTCAATAAACTTACGAGCATTTTTCAGCAAAATCTTGGATTGTAGTGATAAACTAGGTGTGTTGTTAATTTTCACCAACATTTCTTTTGCAGCCGTAGCCTTGTCACCAGCCCTTGACTTGTTGATGCGGACAAAGTATTGGTTATAAGTCTTTATGGCTTCTGCCGAAAGCTGTCGCCAGTTATCTGGTAATGGAACACGTTTGGCATTTTCTTTCACACGCATATCTTCAAGCAGTTCAAGCAAAGAAATTATTTTGGCGTTATACAGACCCTCGGCTTCTGTACGTATTCTAATTGCAAGCCTTGCAGAGTGTGGTGCTTTTACTATGAAATATGCCGTTCCACTTGCAGCCTGTGCTATCTGCCAGTCTTTATCAGCTTGTTCTATTTGCAGATAACGTTCAGGGTGAGTATCCTTGTATTGTTTCAGTTCATATACATACTTCTGCAAAGGTGATTCTTCACCGTCAACAGCTTTGGCAATACCGTAATGTACCACACTTTCCTCTTCCGAGAAAATCTTACTGTCTTCACCAAACAGGACATGGAAGGATTGTAACTTGGTATGTGCCTTGCGAACCAACTGAATCTGCGCATCGCCTTCTGCACTTGGCATGAAGTTATAGACATAGACAAAAGGCTCTTTACTGCCGATACGGTTTACACGACCTATGCGCTGCATCAGGCGAGTGGAGTTCCAAGGAGTATCATAGTTCAGAATAACATTGGCACGGTGGAGGTTCACACCTTCAGCCAAGACCTCTGTTGTAATGATAACATTGTAGTCATCCTTCCAGACACCTTCGTAATTGGCATCGAAATTTTCCTCAATCGTATGTTCCATCTCATCACGATTGGCAGCAGTAATGACAAGTGCCTTATAGCCCTTTGCCTTTACCGCTCTCGCAAGCGATTGTACCGTGTTTATAGCTTCCGAGAAGATAACCAATTTTCCAGAGGTATTCTTTTGTGGATTAAACAATTCTGGCTTGATGTTCTCTTTGAAAGCATCAAATTTCGGGTCTTGTGGGTTTTTCGCCCATCGATCATAGAGATTAGAAATGAGTCGGAAGTCTTCTTTCAGTTGGATATAGTATTCCTCCTTGAAGTCTTTGCGGTTATATTCTGCATTCTGTCCCTTCTCGTTACGCCCTTGTTCCGTCAATTTTGTTATCTTGGCTCTGATGTCTTCTACACAATCATTAAACGAAACACGTTTACCACGTTTCAATGTTTTGGCTTCATAGTCAAGTTCTTTGTTCACGTCAATTTGCGGACAAACGAAAATTGTGTCGTTCTCCCACATCTTAATCATGTTCTCTGTGTAACGTCGCAGGTTCAACAGGGATTGGGTGAAAGCAGTGAACGAACTTTCAAGACGCTTCACAAGAAGAATCTGCATGATGGTTGCAAGCTGCTTGGCAACGTCGTTGACACCACGATTGCCTCGACCTGTATGTTTTCTTTCGTTGGCAGGGTCAGTAAAATATTCAATGGCACGATAGCGGAAATATTTTAGCCACTCGTCAGTCTGCAACTTTTCTGCCTCCGTTGGAGCAATGATTGTCATAGTATCAGAGAACAGTTGAGCCAACTCGTCATCCATGATGTATTCAAGATTGTTAGGTCCAACAATTTTTGGAAATATCAAGCCTTGTGATTCCATATCATCCTTGTAATATTTCTCAACGTCAGTCCTTGTTCGGCGTTCTAGAATATCACTTAACACGCAATCACGCAGTCTCTTTGACACGGCATCCAAGCGTTGGCGGCGCTCATCTGCTGGTATGTCGTTGCTTCTATCTATCAGCAATTCATATTCTCGGTTGACATCTGCAAAGAACCTTTCGATATTACCACTTTCAGCCTTCTTCAATGTACTGTCATTGTGGTTTCTCTCAAAAAGGTAAATCTGATTCTTCAAGTCGTTTGGTCGGTTGTTCTGCGGTGTGGCAGAAAGAAGACCCACGTATGGATATACCCCTGTATTAGAACAAATCTTCTGTATCAGTTCATCAAGAGACTGGTACATCAATGTGGCACTGTTGCGGAACTTATGGCTTTCGTCAATGACAATAAAGCCATAATTCTTTTCTTGGAGTGTTCCACCAAAATCGCCAGAATCGCGGCTGTCGTCATCGTCATCTTCGCAGCTCTCATCTTCGGCAACATTTCCGATGCGTCCAGTTGTAATGAAGTCAATGTATGGCGCAATCTTCTCGTCAGAATTTTTGTCGAACATGGCTATAGTCTTCTTCCAACCCGATTGAATGGCAGGAGGAGTAATGACCAATACTTTACGTTCTCGTCCATCGTCTTCTGGTACGGACAAGAAACGCTTGATGATGAGCGTACCAATAATCGTCTTGCCAAGTCCCACCACATCTGCCAACATAAAGCCACCATGTTCGTGCATAATGCCGATACACCTCTTAACAGCTTCTATTTGATATTCCAGTTTGTGGATGTTCGCTGGCAGATAAGTTTCTATCTGTTGTCCGAGTGATTTGTCTACAATGTCACCAAACTTAATTTGTAGCAATTTGATATATAGTTCGTATGGAGTGAATGATTGTTGTTCACTTTTGCGTTCTTTTTCCACGTCATCTGTTATAGGTGCAGATTTAAGGATTTGTTCTAAGAATTGTTTGTTCCAAGGTTCAGATATTTCCCATTTTTCATTAAACCATATCAAATGAGATTTATTACCAGGTATTTCATCAAGCGATAACACTTGATTTGGAGCTGTTTCAATATAGTTTAATTCAGCGTTACCTTGTAATCCTTTTTGTGTAAAATTTGTACTACCCACGATACCAATACCAATGCCGTTTGACTTTCCGTCAAAGATGTAACACTTAGAATGTAAAAATTGAGTTTCGTCATTTTCATTTTTTCGAAATACACGAATCTGAATCTTTGAATCATTGTTTTCCGTACAATAATCAAGAAGCAGACGTATAGCATCTTTATATTCCTCAGTAACATTAAGTTCGTGGATATCAGTTTTTATGAAGTCCAGCGGATAATTTGCATCTTTATATTTAGGTGACTTTAATTGATTTACGTATATATAAGGGTCTTTTCCTATAAGTAAACGAAGCGTTGTTCCTTCTTTTTCAATGAAAGACCTCAAATTTTCTTGTAGTATAGCTAAACCGGGAATATCCCAATAGCCTGTGGCAATACTAACTGTTTTAATACCATCAATGGCTAAGCATTTTCTCAATGTTGTTGTCATTGAAAGTGCTTCTATGGAATTATCTATAAGTGTATTATTCATTTTAATTCTATTCTATGGTTTGAAAATATGCGCTAATTACATTCTTTCTCTCTCCTCTCTTTTACTTTTTCCAATCCCGGCATCTTTTTAGCCAATGCACTTTCTCCTGCTGGAAAATAGAGAGGAAAAACTTTATATAAGAAACCCACAACTTCACTACGACTTTTATCCATATTGTAAAAAGCAGAGCAGACAAAGTACATTAGTTCTTGCTGACTACATGTTTCTTTAGGTTGTATGCTTATTGAGGGAGCAACTATCAAGTCATGTTCAGCAAATGATAGAGCACTGGCAAGAATAGCTTCCTGTTCTTCTTCGGTAAACATCTTTATTTTCCCAGCTAACCATTCAAGCTCTCTTTGCCGGAGTGCTTGTTGTTTTTCGTTTTGATGCTCCAATAGGATTGCTACATTTTCTTGTTGCTTTTCTGTCAAGGCGTTTTCTAATGCTTGGTTCTTTCGTTTAAGAACGTTGAATTTTAGCAAAGCAGCAATGTACATACAGAAATATCCTACTGCAATATCGAATATTAGGACAAGCAGATAATTGTTACTTGAGTTTTGTATGCCACCAGCCATATATTCACTAATAGGGATAACAGCTAATAGCATGATAATGGCTATTGCATAAAGCACTCGGTATCGCGTTTTATGGTTTACCTGTGGCAAAGAGGCAAACAAAAAGGCGATAATCAAAACGGCTATGATTGCAAAGAGTGGTATGAAAGAGGTCTCCATAGGTTTGTTGTTCTGTTTATGGTTTAACAATAATGCGCCAATAACCAGCCTTGTCTGAACCTTCGTGAACCAAAATTCCCATACCCCTAAGGCTCTTGATATTTTTCTCTATAGCGCGTTTAGTTACACCAATCTTGTTGGCCATATTATCAGCTGTGATTGAAGGATCTGAAATAACGAGGTCGATTATCTTTTGTGCAGTTTTACTGACTTTCTTCTGTGTTTCCGATGTATCTCCGAACTTATCCGCATTTACACCGAACTTTTCGACCGAACTTTCTTCATTTACACCGAACTCTTTTGTGTTTACACCGAACTTTTCGACCGAACTTTCTTCGTTTACAGGGTACTTTTCGAGGGTACTATTTACCCTGTTGGCTACTTCCTCTACAGGTATTCTTCCGCTTTCGTTCCAGTTCAAATTATAGAACGTGGTGTAGAAAGAGGTCGCTTCCGTTTGATATTGCGGTTCTTTGCCTTGCAAGAAATTAGGTAATTTCTCTGTAAGCTCTCGCATTTTGCGTAAACCGGAACCACGTTTCTCCATATAATCCAACTGTGTGAACACATCTGCAATGACAGGATTACGACGCATGGACGGCACTTTGTATATGTCACGGTCTTGAATTTGTGTACCGTCAAGCATAGCACCAGGTGATACCAGTTCTACGCGGTCATCATAAATGTCGATATGTACTTCACCGCCCATTATAGTATAATCTCTATGGATAAGGTGGTTTACCAGTCCTTCAAAGATGGCACGGTCGGAATAGTCGGGGAGGTTAAGGCGATAGTTTGGCATCTTCACCCAGCCGCTCATGGTATAGTTTTTGATGAAATCCATACCATATTTTAAGAGCAGCACAAGGTTAGCCCGATGTTCTACGGAACTGATGGCATCATCCTTATAGAGTCCAGTCCAACGGGTGCAGAAAATACGCGATTGAAATACCGTGCAATTATCCACAAACAGCAATCCTGCATTGGTCAGTTTGCCGTCAGGAGTTACTAGTCCGAATGATTCCAGATACTTGTCGTTCCATTCTTGATGGGTTTGCTCACGGAAAGTATTGGCAAGGATGATGAAAGAATGTTTGCCGGCATCCACTTGGGTAGGAAGAGAATCCCATGTCATGTGCGTGCCTTTTAATACCAACGAAAGTAATTGTTGCGAATTACACTCCACGCTTTCATTGCCAACTCGTACATATGCGGTACGTGTCCCATCCTGATAATAGTAATAAGGTGTAAGCGTTCCTGCCTTTACTTTCACTTCAAGCAGGGTATGCCCTTCGTGTTCTATCGGAATAAGCTGAACTTCCGGCACAGGGTCAAGTCGTGCCTTCATCATTTCACTGATAAAATCAGCATCGGATTGTGGATTCTCCAAACCTACAATCACTCCATCATCGTTCACTCCATAGAACAGACTGCCACCTTCTGTATTGGCAAAAGCCGACACGGATTTGAGCCATGACTTCACTTTCTTACGTTCCAACATTTCCTTGAAATCGTAAGCTGAGCATTCCGCTATCAATGTATTGTTTTGAATTTGCATCGTTTCCTTATAATTGTTAGGGTATAGTTCCCCAATATCATGTACAAAGGTAAGGATAAAAGTGGAGATTCTGTTAAATTCGTGCCATACTTTTGATTATTATGCGTTTATATCACGATATTTATTGGAAAATTTTATATTTTTGCAGTCAAGAGCTGTGGTTGCTTATGGATGCTTATTTTCGGATTTGCGATATAATTGCAACACGTGTACGCAAGTTGCTCATACAGAGATACTGTTGATTTTGAGGAAGTCCACTAATATCTATAAGTAAACTACTAATAGTATGTAATATAAAAAGCGGTAAATCATTGATTTACCGCTTTTGTTTTTATGTTTTTCCTCTGTTTATTATGTTATATTTATATATGTTTGCATTATATTTGCCACATTGTTGTCACGCGCTTTATTATGTGAAAATATGATTTTTAATTAACATCTTTATCTATATTAAATTTTAATACTCACTTTGTTGTCTTTCTGGGTAATATTGAATAGTCTATCTCTGCACGAATTGTATCTTTACTTGCGTTTTTTTACAATAAATATGATTGACTGGTAGATGCTTGTCCGGTTTTATTATCCATTCCTTAATTTCAAAGGGGTACAATAATAAGTAGCGAAAATAAAGTAAGAGTCACAGATTTCATGGCTCTTACTTTATTTTATTTATTCTATTCTTCTTCCAAATTGAGCCCTAATTGCATTGCCGATTCCTTTACTACTTTGTAAATTTGTGCCGATTCATCCAATGGATTTAAACTTGTGGTTTTAGCCTTAAAAGAGATTTCTATTTCCAAACCATTATTTTTGAGAGGAACAACAAAGCTGGAGAATAAATCAGTCCAACGCTCAACCGGTACTTTTCCAGAGACTTTGATAGATTTAAATTTCCGTAACTCGTCTACAGGTTGGGAGGGGGCTGTATGCTCCGATTTTTCTCCTGTGGGTGAATTCCAAGCACTTGACTGTTCATCGGTAGAACTTTCTTCAGATTTTGGTTGATTATTAATAGATTTGTCCACTAACCAATATTGCGGATCGGTAACATCTAAGAATGGAACAGATTCATGATGATAAATGTGATTGTAGTTTCCTTGTTCACCACAAGCTACATTAAAATCACCATTCTCGCAATACCTTTGAATACTTTTGCTGACAGTTTCCACTCCACAAATCATGGGTTTGTCATCAAAGCGTAGAAAGGCCTCATATAAGTCGTTAACTTGTATGGGTTGCTCTATTGTAGGGTATAAGCCACTGCTGCGTAAAGTTCCGAGGCCAATTGACTTTTCAAGCAGCCATTCTTCTTCTTTTATATTGTTAAAAAGGTTGCTACTTAGTTGCGTGTTAAAATCTTGTGCAAAATCTTTAATCTCGATTTTCTCTATCCCCTCGCTAACAGAGTATTTACATACAATATTATAAGCTGCAATAAGTAAAGCATTTGCTTGTTTATCGTACTCGGCTTTACGCTCTAAAATATCTTTCTTCTGTTCTGGTTCTATCTGCCCGCTATATTCAGCTTGTATTTTCGCACAAGCCAAATACTCAAGTAGCTTACTATGTAGCATACCTAGACCTATTTCAGAACATGCCAAATATAATATAGTATTTCTGTATATTCGACTACTATAACCTTTATTTTGGGCTATTTGCTCAACTTGCTTTTTGGTTTTGGTATTTATACTTCCTGGTTGTGTTGCATACTCAGGACCGAGTATCACCAATGTAAGACTTTTTTGTTCAGGAATATCATTGGCTGGATTAACCAGTACCTTGATTTTTGATACATTACGGGTTTGTGCATTTAGTCGATTAATAATTTCTCCCGAAATATCCGCTTGACTTATTTCAGCTTTAGCCTGATTTACCAAAATATTGATATTAGGTTTGGATTGAAACCAATAACTGCGTGAACCAACATTGGTGGAATAGAGATAATGAGCTACTTGTTCCAATTTGTTTAATGCACTATTTACTTCACTATGATTAAATGCACTAGGTTTCAAAATACATAGTTTTAGTTCCTCAATAGTCAATCCTTTGTTTTGCAAGTTACCCAATGAAGCCATTAATATGGTAGTGGCTATACCTTGGGTCAAGTTATATTTGCCGATATTGTTGTTAGGATCTTCATTGTCTATTTTATAAGCATTGCTTGAGGTACCTATGACATCGGCATGAATCACTGTTTCCCACTGACTTCCCATCAAGCTGGTTATAGTACCTGTTAATGTTGGCAGATTACTAAGGTTGACATCCGAGGTATGGATTAATGCCTGGGTACCAGTTAATGATCCCCGTCGTGTCCACAAATCCTTCACGATGGATGCTAATAATCGTAATACTCCACGCGTACGCTGGAAACGAGAATCCTGTCCCCATTTTAAACGAAACATATCAATCAATTCCGGATGGAAGGGATAAGATTTGCGCATCTTGTTAATATATTCCATGCGGTCGGCTTGATTGGGTAAATCGGAACGCCGATTATGATATGTATTCTTGTAACGGTTTAAAACAAGCTCTATCACTTGCGGATTCCCAATATTGTCGAATAAACGACGGCGAACGACTTCAAATATTTCTTCATCTTCGACGGGTTTTATACTTGTTCCAACTCGGACAATACGGTTTTCTAAAGCAGTCAGTATCTGTTGACCGATGGCCGATGAAGCAACTTCCGTTGCGCTAGCGGGTAATGTGGCAATTAATACGCAGCGAGGTACAGAAGATACCACTTCAGTCAGTGTTTGCATAAAACCAATAGTCTGATCGGATAGACTTCCTTTTCCTATCATGACTGCCGATGCTTTATTACAATAGTCTGCTAACTCATCAATTAGTATAAGAGCAGGGGCTGACTTTTCCAAAATAGGTCGAAATAAATTGGCTGCCGGTGAAATCCGTTCTATGTCATTCTTTTTAATTAAGTTGTATCCTTCTAAACCTCCTAATTGATAAGCCAGTTCTCCCCATAAGGTATAAATAGTGATTCCATCATCGGTGGTTCTGCCTTGTGATACATCAGTGGTGTTATTGGTAAACACTGCCACTTGCGCATTCTCAAACTGAGGGGCTACTTTACTATCTAAAATATGTTGAGTATAGGCTGAAGAGAGCAGAGATTTTCCAGTTTTTGTAATGTGGTATAAAGAGATCAACGTATGTGTTTTACCACCTCCGAATCCTGTCTGCAGGGAGATTACTCGATTATCGGTTTCTTCGCCGTTCAACGCACGAACAACTCGGTTGGCTATATCGCGCAATCCGGCTGTGATATAGGTTTTTTCAAAGAACATGGTCGGGTTGCTATACACTTCTTGTCCGATGCCCATAGCCACTTCACTAAGGTTTGCTGCAAAAACAGATTCATCCAGTGAGCCGTTGCGGATATCATAATGGGGATATACATTCGTATACCAGGCCGGTAGAGGGGAGTCTTCGGAGAAAGAAACTGTAGAAGAAGCTTCTGTAGTGACAGGTGTCTCTATTTGAATAGTCGGTTCATTTTCTCTATTTTTTATTGTATCTATTTCTGTTACTAAATCAGGCATCTGAAGTAATTTGGCTACTAGTTTCATAGTGCCAAAAGCTCTGTCTATCTCGTCTTCATCCAATGGCTGATAGTGATTGCATTTATTACGTACTTCCTGTATCTCTTGCAGATAGCTGATAAGTTTATTTGCTTCTTTGCTATTTCCCAATTCATCGGTTAGCTCTTGTTTAAAGGCAATGGCAAAGCTTGATAGATTGCTATAATCTACCAGTTGCTTACGGTCACTATCTGCGGATAGCGACTGAACAGCTTTATTCCAGGTGTTTTGTTTGTCCGGTTTAAGCCGTGCAAAGAATATGCCTTCCCAAGGCTCATCCTTAAATTTCTCCAGTAAGAAACCCACGACGAACGGACGCATGGCTTCAATAAAAATACTGAGTGCTTTGGATAAATTATCATTCATAATCATTCTGTATTTATTAAAATCCTAAATTCATTTGTGTAGCTTGACCGGTTATATCCTTCTGGCAAGACTGAATTAGTTCCTCACTATTAGCAAGTAGCTCATTTACTTGTTTAAGGTCATCTCCATCGGGGAGTAACTCTTTTAGGGAGGCCAATACACGCCAAAAACTATTGTTAGCTTCAGAACCTACCAGCTTAATAAGACGCAATAGTTTAGGACGATTTTCTTTAGACCATAGCATCATAGCCTGTTGAACTTGGTCTATCAATGGATCATTGATGTTAGTACCTTGTATTTCGCCCGTGATTCGTTCTGTGTAGGAAGCTAAATGCTGCTTATTCCCATCTTTAATAAGTAAATGATGATGGAATATGTCGCTAACATCTATATTCATTCCGATGCGTGTGAATTTTGCAGCATCATCAAAATCTGTTTCTTCCATACCGTTCATTTGCAACCAGCCAATGTAGAATTTGGTATATTCATCTCCTTCAAAACCTCTGAGCAAAGCATTGAAAGCTGCTGTTTTTGCTAGTTCTAAAAGTTCCGTTACAGTTACTTCGCTTCCATCAGCTTTTTCTACTTTTTCATATTTGCCAAATTCACTTACTGCTTGTCCAAAGCAAGCTGTTAATAGATCGGCGCCGCGGAAACCTAACCCATAAAGTTTTTCTACCTCTTTATTAACTTTTTCTTCAATGGCTCGTTTCACTTGTTTGAAGCTGCCATAACCAGAACGTTCGGAGGGGCGACAGGAAACGGTTACAGAAGATTCAAGTGCGGCACTTGCCAGTCCCAAACTTCTATTTGCCATTTCAGTATCCATAGGCCAGCTGCCTGTTATGTTCATGCGGGCACTTAGAATAGAATTACACAACGTGGTCCATGCTTCTGTTGTTTGGTGAGCAAACATTATACTGACTATATCAGACGTTTGTTGTTCTATTGCATCAAATATATCTGTGAGCTTCTTTTCAAAGTATAATTTAGCTTCTTGTTCGCTATTGTTATGATGATGTTTTAGCGCAGTACACTCCTCTGATTTAGGTGTTTGCGGTGTTGAAAAGTTTAATGGATATGTATCATTTAATGTTCGCTTTAGCCAAACGTAGAAAAAATCTGATATATCAGCATACGCAATCGCATCATAATATGGAGGATCTGTAACCACAGCAGTCAGCTGTTTACCTCCAAATTGGCTTCTTTCTCCACTTGATGCATTTTTTAAATTAGTACAAAAAGAAGAATTACTTTCTGATTCTATATATCGCAGTATCCATTCAAGTTGGTTTGTTGCGCTGCCAGAACTACTACAGAAAGGATTGGATTCCGGATAATCGAAAACCATGGCAATAGCTTGTCTGCTGAATGGATGTTCAATAGTTTCACGGCCATTATGCCATCTTCCCAATGAAGTATTAGCTACAGCAATTCGATCAATCCAGATTGCTAGGTAAGTGTAAAGAGCTTGAGTATATTGTGTCAGCTCTATTCTCTTTTTTAAAAGAGAGAAGCTTTTTGTAAATGATTGGAGCATAAATAGCTGACGGTCAGAGAACATGTCTCCATAAATTTCTATTCCCCATCCTGGAGTATTGAAATTTCTATTATTTTCAACAGCCATTCTATCTGTAGGCTTATCTATATTTTCAGATTGTGGCTTAATGTATTCATTTTTACTTGATGATGTATACAGCTTTCCACTATTTGTTTCAGAAATGATTGCTAATAAAACTTCTTTAGATGTTTTTACCTTAAACTGTTGTTTAACCTGATTTACAGCTGTAATGCTTCCACAGCAAGGGCAAGTCATGTTTCCCCGATTATTCCATCCTTCTTTTATTGAACAAACTCCTTCCTTAATCTCAAATTGAATATCTGTCCCATTAATGATAGGATTCAAATACACCTTCTTCGATGAAGTATTCACCAAATAGAATTGTTTCAACAAGGGCACTTCTGCTTTGCAGCTTGGATTAGAGCAAGTAGCAGTTCTTGCCCAATAGTAGGCGATTGGTTTGTTCCCATTTTCATCAGCAGGATATAAATGTCCTACCTCTTTCTCTGTCATAGCCAACAATTGTTTGGCATAGTATTCCACATCAAAAGAAAGTCTGTTGGGAATATCTATAATGCCGTTGCTAATAGAAATTCCCTTGGCAATGAGTATATCTATACCCTCTTTCCCGTAAATACGACGAAATTCCTCTTCTGTATATCGTATGGGCTTACCATATTTTTGCGGAAACTCTACACTTCCTTTTTCAATGATATGGGCAACCGGATTAATATCATTGCCATAGCTGCGACATCCCAAACGTGCTGCCTCTAAAGGTATAGCACCTCCACCCGCAAATGGATCAAACACACTTGGCATCTGTTTTTGAAAACAATCAATTGCAGTTTGTAGCGCAGTCTCCTTTTCTTTTATGATATCAGTTTCTAAATGACGGTCTATACAACTATAGAGATTGTTTTCAGCTTCTTCAATAGCTTGATAGGCAGCATCAAATGATTGACTTAACGAAATAAAAGAAGCATTAGGATTCTGTCCTGCATTGTATGCAACCCAGATTAACTTTCTTGCTTTTGTCAAAACAACCTTATCATTCTTACTTTCCCATTTTATCAGGCAACCTTCACTTAACTGCTCTTTCGAAGCTGTATTTTTGCCTTTCAACATATTAGCTTGACAGACTGGAGAAAACTTGCCTATAAACATCAGCAAACGATTGCGCAGATTGTCCGGCATTGGATCGTATATGGCAGTATATGGAATATCCGGATAAGGTGCATAAAGTGGATCGTTTCCTAACAACTCCTGTATAGCATCTTTAAAAGCCTGCGGACATTGTTCATCTAATGGGTCTGGTACCAGACTGGCAAAGATTACAGCCCTGCACACAGGAAGTGGACGGCGTGCCCACCATAAATGTAAAGTAGAAATGTGCCCGTGACGAATAGATTTATCACGTACACTTTCAGCCGATATTTCTTTAATCGGCATAGCTACCTCTATTAGCTTTTTTGCTTTTGTCATATCTATGTTTTCTTATTTTTCAGTTTTATTTCTCCATTCATCCAGTGGCAGGTAGTATTGTACTCCTTTATCTTTCCGTTCAAAGATGAGCTTCTTGGCTGGGTTTTGAATACGGTGCAATTGTGGCTTAGATTTGCAATTCACTACAATATAAAGCCATGCACTGTTTCCTAGTTGTGCCAACCGGTTCATTTCATTCTCCGACAGCATAACTCCATCGATTCCTGAACGCCCTTTGACCTCAATATACCGTTTAATATCCAACTTGTTGATGCTCCGGATATCATATCCTAAGTTTTGGCTGGAAACATCTTCCGCTTGCCATTCATTGGCAGCCTCATACTCGATAGCCATGTTTATAGCTATGGCTTCTACTTCATCGTCTCTTTTCATACCATAATGTTGCTCATACTCCATTTGGCTGAGGGGGACGACATAAGCACATCCCAATATTTCCGGAGCTTTGGGATTTATCTGAACCATTTGCTCCATTTCGCGTATGCGTTCATCTTTTTTGCGGAGTAGTTCTGCTTTTCGTTCCATCTTATGCAGCAGCTTTTCCTGTATTTTTATGTCTCCCAATAACACCTTACCTTGCAATTCATTAATTTCAATGTCCAGATCCATGATAATCTGACTGAATGCAGTCTGCAGATATTCTTTCCGCTTTGCAGCATCTGATTCTACAATCTCTTGCGTAGAGGTGAACAGAGGTAAAGTGATATTCTCGAATGCCCATTCGGTGACTTCTTCATTACCTATAAGAGCAGGAGGAGTGATTTGTTTGGCAAATTGAAGAGGGGCATGCAGATCCAGAAACTTGGCTGGTGAAGTTACATGAAACACTCCATTATTATTTTGATAAACAAAACTAAGTTGTTCATTTGCTATACTGTCATCTCCTTTGTTGGGACGGTTGTCTGTAATTTGATTTTTAACGTAAAAAGCAAAATAGTCTTCAGTATCTTCTGGTGAAACAAGAATCGTACCTTTCAGCATTTCGTCTCTGAAAGAATCGCGTACACAATCAATGAGTGCATCAAACAAAGCGTTACCCGGATTGATATAGTGTACCTTACCCAATATGGCATTGGTGTTCTGATAGTCCAGGAATATGTGCTTATCGAAGCAGAACAATAATTTATTGATATTTTCAGCATAGATATTATAATCATCTTTTAGACGTTTGGAAAGTACATCCGGAATGTTTTCCATTTGATAAATTCCGTCCTGTATCATCCTATATTTGCCATCTAAGTAGCTGAAAGTCCTTTCAAAAAACAGATGAATATAAATCGGTTGCAATCGTTTCTCGTCAGAATGTTCTTTGAGGATACGGGCATCTTTATAATCGACTTCACTATGGGCGATTACTTTTTGTTGTTCTTCTATCTTATTCCGAAATACTTTCTCAATGATGGTTTCATCCTGCTCTATAAACTTATCAAAGGAAGATTCTTTTCCATCAAAGACGGAAGCTATAATAGCATCCAGACTAACATCCTTCAGTACATCTTGAATAACATCATAAACGCGGTCATCACCCATGCTTTGACGAATAATATCCAACTTTATCAGTAAACGGGACAATACTTGTCCTTCCCGAGTGTTGTCCGCCACCATATTGAATACCAGTACATCATTTTTTTGTCCATAGCGGTGGATACGTCCCATGCGTTGTTCTAAGCGATTAGGGTTCCATGGGATATCCCAATTTATTAGCAATCTACAAAATTGAAGATTGATACCTTCGCCGGCAGCATCAGTTGCAATGAGTATTTGGGTTTCAGGAGACATGAAATCCCATTGTGCCTGGCGGCGTTCATCAACCGATAAGCCTCCATGAATGACTGCTACTTTATAGCCGTTGTTGCTTAAACGTTCTCTCAAATAGAGCAATGTGTCCTTGTGCTCTGTGAAAATAACCAGTTTTTCACCATTGATAACTCCCTGACTTTTCAAGAGCTCTTTTAGCTCAATGTATTTCTTTTCTTCTTGATTTTGATTGTACAGGTTGTTCGCCATCTCATAAAGACGTTTCACTTCTTGAGCTTCGGTCTGTATCTCTGCTAAACTTTTTGAAGTGGTGAACAGTTTGAATTTTCGAGGGTCAGATAGGATACCATCCAACGCATCCCGTTCATCGTCTTCCAGGTCATCGTATTGGTCGATGCTATCCACATCCAGTTCTTCTAACTTCTGACGTTGTTTCCATATGTTAGGATTCTTGCCTACTTCATCCACTATGCCTTGTAACGCAATCCAACGTTTGTATAATGTGTTTTTGATGGCAAAAATAGAACTGACTAATCGTCGTTGCATTACAGCCAAAGCCAAAGATACATGAATGTTCCTTGTTTCGGCTGCTTCTTCTTTCTGCTTGGTCAGATAGTTGGTAACATTGTCATAGAGTCGCTTCTCTTCTGGTGTCAATTGAAAAGATACTGTTCTGGTATATCGATCCTTGTATAGATTGTTGCCATTCCAGTCTTTCATGTCCTCCTTTAATCGGCGTATGAAAAACTTATTCAGCCCATCTTTACTTAATTCTTTTACTCTGTCGGCAGCAATATCCTCTGTTGCAAAGATATCTTCGTCTAATAATTGAAGAAGTTTTTTGAACGTATCAGTTCTTCCTCTATGTGGGGTAGCTGTCAACAGCAAGATGTGTTCACATTGTTGAGAAAGTAAGTGTGCAGCTTCATATCGCTTTGACTTATATGTTTTTTGCCCATATTCATAAGCCGATAGCTTATGAGCTTCATCAAAGATGACTATATCCCAGTTTGTATTGCTGACAATGTTCAACACATCCTCCCGACAAATGAAATCAATAGAAGCTACCACTTTATTTGCCGAGCGAAAAATGGTAGGGTCAGCATTAAAAATACTTCTATTGACAAGCGTAAACGGAATATTAAATTTTACTCCCATTTCATCTTCTTGCCATTGTTTGGTCAGGCCGCCTGGGGTGATAATAAGTATACGCTCAATGATCTTTCGCATTAATAGTTCCTTCAATAATAAGCCTGCCATAATTGTTTTTCCTGCACCTGTATCATCTGCCAGCAGAAAACGTATCTTAGGTTGGGGAAGCAAAAATTTGTATACGGCTTCTACTTGGTGGGGTAGTGGATCTACAACACTACAATTGATGGCAAATAGAGGATCAAATTGATAAGCGGAATTTATTCTTTCTGCTTCTGCAAATAATACAAATTTATCGGGATCGCCCTTGAAATTGAACTCTCCATCAGATGTCAATACTTCTAAAGAACTGAACTGTTCTTCTGTAATCACCTTGGAACTGCTTTTATTCGTATTTACTCCTGTAAATTTGAGCGAATACATAGTTCCTAATTTCTGTATTTTGTTAACAACAACAGCTTCTGTTGGTATTAGATTCTTTATTATATTGCCGACTTCAATCATTGTTAGAGGATTTTATAAGATCTTTTACGTCCATTTGAAGGACTTCTGCTATCTGAAATAAGACTTCCAAACTGGTCTGTCTTCTATTGCAAACATAAGAATTGACAATACAGAAACTTTTTCCAGTTTTTTTGCCAGCTAGGTTTGTTTGATACCTTTTCTTCAAATACTTTTTTTATCCGATTCATGGTTTTGTCCATTACAAAATTCTTAATTGTTAAACAAAGATATAAAACAATCTGCTATAAAAAGAGAAAAGAGGATGATTATTTCTCTTGGGAGGGTAAAAAAGAGGTGTAAAGTGTCTACTTAATATCCTTGTTTCATGGTATCACAGGTCTGATATACTATCTATTTGGATTAGAAAACTCTTTATACGAAAATGACGATATGCTCAGCTACAAAGTGCAATATCCATCTAATAGATGGAGGCACTTCGATGTTGAAAGCTGTGACAGATGAGTAGAGAATTAGCCGCGAACTGACGAATAAGGAAATGAATACATAAAGACACAATGAAACAATGAACTGACGGACAGGGAGAATTAACAACGGGTGGCTTTGCCAGTTAATCAGATTGTAGTGTCAAAATAGGTAGAGATGAATTATAATCAGGGAATGGAACAAAGAATAGCCACATTTACTTTTTTTATATAACTTGGGTGTAACAGAATTTATTGAAGGAAGACCCTCGGGTGTTACTTGCGTCTCAAATGCATCCTATCAGTGTCTTTCTAAGATATTTATTTCCATGTATTACCTTTCGGGATTTAATTTTATTGGCACTTTCTTCATTACGAGCTTAAATCCCTGCTAAGAGACTAATGCGGAAGCCGTGAGAGACGATTTCATATCCACTTTGCGTTCTACAATAATAGTAGTAGCTGACCACTGTTTGCCCTAGGGGATTGTTTGTGAGTTATTTTGAAAGGTACTTATTGCTAAGCTCATTCATTTTCAATAGGCATTCTACCTTGTGTATTTTTGCTGAATCGATTTCCATCTTCAACTGCCGTATTACATCCACACCCGTTTCATTGACAATTCCGATTAGTGCATCTTTTATAATATCCGGTCCAACACGGTTAAGAGTACGTCTATGTATCTGCTCTAATAATACTTCGGGGCTGTCACGCCATTAAGTATACACTCCAATGCATTTTTATAACTTTTTGAATCTGTTATTACACCATTGTAGACAGACATTCAACTTGGGAAATTTATAGACAAATTTTTTGTTTAAGTCGAATATCCGACGGTCATACTGACAAAGGTGCTGAATTCCCGTTACTCTTCCTGCCAGGAAATAGTTTAATATAATAGGAATTCTCTAACTTTAGTGAAAAATAATTTTCATGAACTCGCCAAATAGGTATCCGATAGACTCTGGTACTTTGTTATTGCAACTTCGCCTATTGCATTTTCAATTAATAAATTGCGAAATTTGTCTAATTTACTAGTTAAGATACCAAACTTCTCTTGAATTTTATCTCCATTCTCACCTAATATGCACACAAAAACACTATCATTGTGAACTTCAACCACAATTTTTCTCATGGGACATAAGATTTATGGCATAGATCACGGTAAATAAAAAAGTATTTGTGGCTCACACACTGAGACCACTTCACCAACAAGGATGAGAGTAGTCTTGTTTTTTATCTAAGCTTAGGAACAGGATTCAATTATAAAACTCGCATCTTGTAGTTTCCCACTTTACACAAAATAGTGGACGGCGTAAGATATAAGATAATTATAGCTGAATCCTGTTTCTTATTTATATAATATTTTGAGCACTTCCTATTAAACAAAACTGTATGGTGAACTTTTTGTCGTCATTATCTTCCCTAAAAGTATTTCTACTTTACCTTTTTTGTTAATTCATTTAATTGTTCTTGAGCTTTATATATTTCCAAACGTTCCTTGAGAAATTAAAAAATTGAAGGGTGAACGGAGAACTCGTTTATCTTATTCCAACCATCCCCCAGCGAGTATATCAGTTCGTTGACAAAAGCCTCGTCAGGGGTTATGTCGCTGAGTATTTCTCGCACATACACTTTGTGGTTAATAGAATGAAAATTACCCTTTGTATTTGGACCAGCGCAATACTTCCACAACTTCGCATCCTGTTTCCAGTAATGTACATTAACGCATGCAGCCAATGTTTCCTCGCTGCGACCTGCAGTTCTGAAGTCTTGCCCTTTCTTGATATTATACTTACTAGTTACAAGTCGCATCAGTTTCCGGGTAAGTTTCTCTTCCGGTGGAGCTTCCTTACCTAGTTTCTTAATGTCTGAATAGAACAAGTCATGGGACACATTATCTGCATATTCGCGAATACGCTGCTTGCATAGTACCTTCGACTCATTGCTTTGCACCATATCCATAAGGTCATGGTATACCTCAACTGGTACTTGTACATTCTTTAATCTCACGAGTGCCTGGTGTATTTCCTCCATTTCAGGGAATACAAACTCACAAGTGTCATAAATGTTGTATGTGATACCATCCTTCTCAATACAATAGATAAAGTTCTCGTTATATCCCTTCTTAAATGCAGGAATATGATATTCGTGCGATTCAAAATTCTCTCCCAAAACTGTAATCACGCCATCGTGAGCCAATCGAGGTTCTCCAACCTTGTAAGCTATCGATCCGTCTTTGGCTATGGTAAGTTGTGCAAAGTAATACAGATTATTTTTCTTTTTCTCTGCATACGTGATGACGCATCCTTTGAAACGTTCTATCATATACTGAGGCAGTGCCTCTCTTATACAATAGTCCTTAATCAGTATCTGACGGAAGATATTCTTGATAGTGGCCGCCTCAATCTCAGATTTAATCATCACATCTTGGGTAGGAATTTTCTTTTCTATCAGTTCCATTTTCTCTTTCAAATGTCTATAATCCAAAGTTTGGTGTTCGCTATCAGAAAGTTTTTCCTCCTGGTCTTTGTCACCAACGATACGAATGCAGATTTGTTTTCTACGCTTGTCCTTCTCATGCCAACCTTCAAAGCTATTGCCAAACAGCTTTTTGATGTACTCCCTTGATTTCTGCTCTATCAAATTTCGTAACTTTTCTACACCTGTTTCGGTGGTATGACAGGCTATCTCAATCCATGAGGTAGAGAGCATATCACGCAACAGTTCATCTTCTTTCCTGAACTCTGCATCCTGTGCTTTCAATAATGTAGGCTTTTTGTACTCTATTGGATTAACAGACACGTACTTCAAATAGGTTGTAAGAAAGTCCTGCAGCACACTTCGAATAAGATAAGCCTGCGATTCCTCAAAGTGTTCTATATCACTGAATCCTAGGAAAGGTATGTGGTTCTTGTTACCTTTTCTAAAAACAGACGGATGGTTATAGTATTCCTTCGTTCCCTTCTTTTTCTTGGAAGAAAAATAGATTCGTTTTTCATCAAACTCCAAATGATATACCGGAGAATCTTTCTTGTTATTCTTTTTTACCTTATCTTCCTCGGCAAAAGTCAATGTGCGCGCAGTCAAGAGATTATCGTAATCGAAACTAATATGCAGGCCCAACTCCTCACCCGCACTTCTCCCTTTATTATATATGCTACTGCAAGTGCCACAAATTAGTTTACCATGGGCATAGCTCAAGGTTTTATTACGATTTGGAATCATTGACAACAATAGGTTTAGCATATTGTTAGTATGGATACCTTCATCGTAAGCAGGACGATAGGTAATCTGTTTAATTTTGACATTAACTTTCTTCAGACATTCCTGCAGCAGTGCCATTGTGAGTTTCTCCTTCTTTCCACCCTGAACCGCTTGTACTCGTCGAGTGTCAGCCGCAATGTCTTGGAGTCGAGCGCCATCGTGACCGAATCCACCCGCATGTGCTTCACCTCCGAAAGCAGCGCGTACTATTCGATTGGTAACGGTCCCGTTCCGTCCTCAGCCGCACGGCATGACTGTGTTGCAACCATACGACACCACCGAGAATCACGACAGCAGCCAACGGGCATTTTACCGGAATTCTATTCATAGGTCATCGTATTCTCAGGGATAAACCATAGAAAATCATCCAAATATGCCTCCTTTAATAGCACCAGCGCACCGCGGTTTTTCTTCCTTCTGGAAGCGAGGTCTTCCACGACCAATCCGTGCCGGTCCGCCAGTTCGTCGAGTCTCAACTCGGAAAGCTCCGCCGAGACTACGTTTCACGTTTATTGGGGGGCAATGTATCAATAATATTCATTCGGAGTATCTGTAAAAATGTTATATGCCGGATATGGGTTCGGTATACTTCGCCTGAGAGGTTCTTTTTGCAGAAGTAGTTTTTTGAGTATAATGGTAAATATATTAATTATTAGATACTATATTTGGATTTAAGCGTTAATATATTTACTTTTGTGCTATGATGACAAATTCTATAACCCGGGCGATGTCCAATCCGGAGATTATTGCGGAGTTGGGCAGAAGATTCAAGGAATACAGGCTGGCTGGCAAGCTCACCCAAAAAGAGGCCGCCGAGCAGGCCGGTGTAAGCCTTGTTACTTTACGGCAGTTTGAGAATGGAAATGCCTGTAACATCAACATGGGTAATTTTCTTGCACTCCTACGGGTAGCGGACTGTCTGGAACAAATGGATGAGCTGTTGCCAGAAATACCTGTTTCGGCATACGTGCTGGAAGAAATGAAGAGTAAAAAACCGAAAAGGGTGAGACATGGAAAATAATATTGTGAATGTTATGCTATGGGGTGAAGAGGTAGGGAAGCTTTATTGGGACGAAAGGAACAGAAGGGCCATCTTCAACTATCATCCGGATTTCGTAAAGAAAGGCTTGGAAATAGCTCCGCTGACCGCTTCTGTCAAGGGTGGGGCAGCAAAAGGTATGCCTATATCCGGCAATAAGGATAAACTCTATCAGGGATTGCCGCCGTTTCTGGCAGACTCTTTGCCTGACCGGTGGGGAAATATGGTTTTTGACCGGTGGGCCGCGCAGAACCGTATCCCGAAACGTATGCTCACTCCGGTAGATAAGCTCTCTTTCATCGGGAAACGAGGGATGGGGGCTTTTGAGTTCGTTCCAGCCACTCCCGGACTGGAATCTTCTTCTGCTCTTCAGATAGACAGTTTGTACCAACTGTCACGCCGTATTTTTGAAGAACGGGAAGAGGTGTCGGTGCAAGAAGACGAGACGTTGCATCTGCAAAGTATCTATGAGGTAGGAACTTCTGCCGGGGGACAGCACCCGAAAGCCATTATCGCCATTCATGAAACCACACATGATATACGTTCGGGCCAGGTGCCCTTGCCCGAAGGCTATACTTATTACATCCTGAAATTTTCGGAAGGAGAAGATTTTCCTTTTACACAAATGGAAATGGCGTACTATGAGATGGCAAAGGAAGCCGGAGTGACCATGATGCCCTCGCGGCTTATTGAGATAGAGGGGAAATATCACTTTCTGACGGAACGCTATGACAGGATAAACGGGGAGAAAGTACACACTCAGACGCTTGCTGCGATGAATCCCGATGCAACAAGTTATGAAGATTTGTTCGAAGTGTGCCGGAGGCTGAATATTCCGGCCAGTGAGCAATCGGAACTCTACCGCCGGATGGTATTCAATGTAATGGGTGGTAATGTGGATGACCACATCAAGAATTTTTCTTTCCTGATGGAGAAAGACGGGAAATGGCATATTACTCCGGCATACGATGTAACATTTACCACTAATTTGGACGGTGCAGCATACGAAAACATACACTGTATGAGTATTGCCGGAAAGAATGATGAAATAGTAGAAGATGACCTGCTACAGTTTGCGAAGCTGAACGGTATAAAGAATGCAAAAAAGATAATAGATGAAGTGGGTATTGCCATCGGCCATTTCTATGATCATGCCTCTGACCTGCAGATAGACGACTACTGGAAGAACCGTATAGAGCAATATCTTTCGAGCTTGGTGCCTCTGGAGATAGGAGAGGCTATGAGGCATTATTTGCCTACACTTGTAGAGCCGTATGAAACAGAAGACAACCTACAGGTATCGGAGGTTAACATCATAGAGAATACTCGGCATGACTTCCGCATAGAAGCAATGATTAACGGAAAACGGCAAAAATATATTGCCGGTCGTAAAAGTGATTTGGCCGCTGAAATCATAGCTAAGGGCAGAAACAAGATGCCTACGGAGGATAAGAAAGCACTTGTGGAACGGCTGTTGCTGCCTTTGGCAAGAAGGGATAGTGAGAAAACAAATAGCAATAGCAGGAGATAGACTGTTGTGAACCGTTGGATACGTGAGCCAGCGGTTTTTATATGGGGGGAGTAGTAGGTTTGGAATGTAGCCAGTAGGTAACTGGCTTTTTTTGTATATTGTATACAGGTAAAACATTATGAATTCATGGAATTTGAGGGACTAAAACAAGATGGATACATTTATTGCAAAACAAACTTTGTACAATAGCAGGAGTACATTCTGTAAAATTGAGATGCTTGCGGCTATCAATGGTTCAAAAATAAAATATTTATAATTTTTTAAACAGAGAAAACGCTGTTCTGTTTCTATGAATTTACATCTGATTATCAAATTATTAACTTAATAATAGTAGATATGAAAAGAAAGCTGTAAGAACATGCAATGACTCCAAACGTTTTATATGGTATTTATTACGTATGTCGCCTGAGTATGAATATTGTACGTAAACCTATTGTAGAAGAAGGTGTGTTTTCGGAAACAGAACTAGGTATCATCGGTTCCTGCCTCTTCTTTGTCTACGCCGTAGGAAAGTTGACAAATGGTTTTCTGGCTGACCGTAGTAATGTAAGGCGCTTCATGTCAACCGACCTGCTCTGTTCTGCCTTAATTCATTTGCTATTGGGGTTTACAAACTCTTTTTATGCCTTCGTCCTTCTTTGGGGATTGAATGGATGGTTTCAGTCAATGGGGGCTGCATCGGGAGTTGTTTCCTTGAGTCGCTGGTACAACAGCAAAGAATGCGGAACCTATTATGGCTTCTGGTCGGCCAGCCATAACATCGGTGAGGCTTTTACTTTCATGACAATCGCCTTGATTGTAGGTTGGATGGGATGGAGGTATGGAATGATTGGTGCAGGGGAGATCGGCTTGCTTGGGTTCCTGATGATGATTACCTTTATGAGGGATACTCCTCAAAGCCAGGGGTTCTTGTTGGGCAACGAGGCACCCGCTCCCAATGGTAATGCCAAGAAACAGTAGGAAGAATTTAGTCGTGCCCAGAAAGCGGTACTTCGTAATCCTGCCATTTGGATATTGGCACTTAGCAGTGCTTTCATGTATATCAGCCGATATGCCGTGAATAGCTGGGGAGTGTTCTATTTAGAAGCGCAGAAAGGTTATTCCACGTTGGATGCCAGTTTTATTATTTCCATAAGTTCCATTTGTGGAATAGTCGGTACCGTTTTTTCGGGTATTATTTCTGATGAGCTGTTTGCAGGAAGCCGTAATTTTCCCGCATTAATCTTTGGACTGATGAATGTGATAGCTAGCATAATTGTATTCTTTTCATACGTTGTTTTCTAATGCAAACTTATATAAAAAACTTGATTTATAAGCGTGTTCAATAAAAATAAAGACCACTCCGTTCGTTCATATTTCGAGATTCCCGAACATTTAGTATCTTTCAAGTGCTAAAAAATAGTACTAATTATATGAGGAACGTATGTGGTCTTAATGTGCATAAAGATAATGTGTTTATGTGCATTCTCAAAGAAAATGGTGATAAAATTGAAGAAAAGTTTGGTGTATTAACTCCTGAGCATATCTTTTATTTCAAGTGCCGATAATATGCTGAAGTAATCTTCTTCGTTTATCTTACATAATCGACAAAAGATTTTCTTATTTGCTCCTTCAGGTAGTAAATTTGTAAAGAAGGGGAACAAGTATTGGCTTGTGTACGATTGGTGAGACTTAGATAAAGTCAATGAGATGGCAGGAAGGGAAGGATTGATAAAATAACCATCATCATAACAAAACGTATATTCTTGTTTTGAATGTTCAGTAAGTAATCCGGCGTAAATATGATTACAGAATATTTTTAATTCTCTCATAGGTGTTACTGTTTTTAGCTTGTTGTTTTCTTTACATTAAGGCAAATTTCTAGCCCAAGTACTTCGCAAATTTTTTCTATTGTTTTTAAGGAAGGGTTTCCTTTTTCTCGTTCAATGTTCTTGATTGTGGATAAACTTATCTCTGATATTTCAGCTAAATCCTCTTGCGAAATTCTGAGGATGCTTCTTCTGCTTTTCAATACTTTATAAAACTCCATAGTTTGATATAATGAGCTAATTATGTAAATATAGTGAGAATGTATTGGAATATCTATAAAAGTTTAATTTAATAAACTTCTAACTAATCAAAATACATTCAATTGATGATTTATTAAGATGGCTATATATTTATTGATTTTCTGATATACTTATTGTTGTTTATATCTTGAAAAACTTTATCTTTGCACAGGCAATTGTTATCTATAGTGATGAAGTATAGGTAGTTATAGGTGATTTTTCCTATAATCATTGATTTATTATAATAACTGTGGTAACTTGTGCTATTTTTGATATGCTAATAGATACTTATTGTGTTTTTGGCACGATTTTGGCACGGTTTCTGTGTAATTTCTTGATTTACAGTATTTATTACTTTTGAGGAAGAAAGTCTGTCCGCTTAAGTCCATTTTAAAGAAACGTTCTCCGGTTCCGGCAAAACATTCATCGGGCTTACATTCAAAAGAAAGCGTTGCCCGTTCTTTCCGACCGTCGCGTTTGCAAAAGGCAACAGGTAACGCATCGTAGCGGGGAGGCGAAAAATGATCGTAGGCTGACAAGCGGATTTCACGTTTTCCGTCAGGGTATAAAGTGATGTCAAGCGTTTCTTGAGGGTCGGGAAGCAATTCGCTCCATCGGTCTAATAGAGGCTCTTCCACATTGATAATGGCACGCTTCGTTCCGTCTTCCGTCGAAAGAATCCATTTTCCTTTTTGTTCTTTTATAAACAGGGGCACTTTCTGAATCCGGTCACTGAATTGCAGCATTTCCGACTCATCTGTCAGTACATAATCACCGAAGCCAAGAAACAGGCGGGTGATACCGATGTTATACTGACGGATGATTAACGTATATTCCTCCTGGGGAACATCGGTATCCGCCATCATATCGTTAGCCAGCTTTTGCTTCTGAAAGGGAACTGTTACGTAAATATCTCCTTCCTTTTCATAAACAGCCGTTGGCTTGTATGCTTTCCAAAGCGACTCATTCCTTGATAACTCGGTATCGAAATCAAGGAAATCAAATAAGTGATAGTTCGTTGGTTTCATCTATTTTATTGATTAAATATCGTTTATTGATTACTATAATTATCAGATTAGTTTGAATGATTACCATACTAGTCTAGTTCTAATGATTATTACACTAGTTTATTGATTGCTATACTAGTACATTGATGACTATGTTAATCCATTGATTTGTTTCAATCTTGCTTTATTCTTCCAGCTTTGTATTTAATACTGTCCGCCACTTGAGGCCCGTTATTCTTCCACACGTTCTTTTTCCCGGGGCGGTTCGAATCAAAACGTTCAGTGGGACACCAGTTGTTTTCCATTGTATATCCGTCCGTAGCTTCATCCAGATAGATATAAAAAGCCCGGTCATTCGTAGCGTAGGGGGCTTCGATTAAATGTTCGATCCGGTTATTTCGCATGACGGAACCCGGCTGGTTGGAAAGAGTATACAGACCGCCTGCATCGTATAGCCGACGGGCAAAGTGATGTACATAGTTTGCTTCTATCCGGTTGTTGCACATTCCGCTCTCCAGCGATGTCCATCCCCAGCCTACACAAATCCCTGAATAGTTCAGATGGCAGACTTCATTATGAGAAATATCCATGTTTCTGACATATCCGGCGCCGATACCTACACATCCCCAGTCTTCATTAGTCACATTACTGATGAAATTGTTTCTGATAGTAATATGGGAACATAATTCCCGTGCGTCAGCAGGAATAAAAGGGATGTGCGTCTCAAATCCTCCGTCCGGAAATGCACCGACCAGTAAAGCCGTTCCTCCAATATCCGTAAATTGACAATCTTCGACGCTCGATGCTGTGACTGCCCATTCATAATCCAGTCCGGTGGACGATAAATGACGGAAGGTGCAATGCTTGAAATCAATATGCTCGGCACCTCTTACACATATTGCCGTTTCGGGACGGGTGATCCAGGCTTGATTTTCCAGTTCTGCTTTTTCCGGAAGCCCCGGTTCTTGTAGTTTATAGGCATCCAATAAAGGAAATCCCCCTTGCAGAGTGACGTGTCCCTGATAAGAAGGACGCATCCAGGAGGTATGCTCAAAAGTAATTCCGTTAAATTGTATATGCTTTACCGGACGGGACAATGTACCGTCTATGGTCACTAAAGTTTCCAAGGCAGGGATAATCACTTCAGCTGTTTCCATATTTTCGCTCGCCTGCGGATAATAGTAAATCGTGCCGGAAGGATATTCCTGGAACCATTCACCGGGTTGGTCCAGCAATTCCAGTGCATTGGTCAGGCAAAAGGAAGAATTTCCTTTCTCTCCTCCGATGACGGGTTGCGGCCAGGGATGCGCAAACTCCAAGTAACTTTCGGGTTCATGGAAGCGAACTACAGCTTGTCCGTCTTTCACGTCTATACTTTTCACGCGCAAAATAGCAATCGCCCAGCGTTGATGGACAATCATTTCCAGTTGACCGGCATTTTGTAGTCTATTCGGATTTACACTTTGAGAAACGGGGATCGTTATTGTCTGCTCTTCCGGATTGAAGTCAATCATTCGTTCCAATTCTCCGTCAGGAAATTGCGCAGCTCTTTGAACTTTATGACCGTTCACCCACATTTGCCGAGTTTCTACTCTTCTATTTCCTATTAGGGGAGCCTCTGCCGACCATATCTTCTGCTTTAGCTTTTCAGGAATTGCCGGATGATTACATCCACGCTTCCACCCCGTAACAGCAACTCCACCACTAATTACAGGGTGAGCACCATCTACTGCACAAATCACCGTTGGAGAATCGGGTGTCCCACTATCTTCCGGACGAAGAAACAGAGAATTGCGCTGGGCATAAACACCCTCTTCCAAACGAATATAAATTCCTCCGGCTACTTCCGGCCGATTCAGTCTACGCCATTCACGAGCCTGCTTGATTGCCCGGTTTAATGTATAAAACGGAGCTTCCTTTGTCCCGGGATTCTTATCATTCCCCTGCAGGGATACATAAATTTCTCCCGCAAAAAGCGAGGGAAACCACCCCAAGAAAATGATAAAAGAAAGATAAATAAAAGTCTTTTTCATGGTACTACCTCAATGTGCTACTTCAATAAAGACGAACACACATCGATTTAGCACTCTATGTAAAGGCAATAGATAAGTTATTCTTACGAATGTTTTACAACATCAAATAGGTTACCGAATAAGACCTATGATAAATTGATAGCAAAAATAACCGCAGACAACGAACTTCAGTAAAGTTCCGAATATAAATCCGAGTAAAGAGCCCACACCTGATTTGAGTGCCTGCGAGAACTCTTTATTTCCTAATAGTTCACCAATCACCGCCCCTAGAAACGGACCGAGAATAATGCCCCAAGGCAAGAAAAGAAGACCGACAAGAGTTCCTATGATACATCCCCAATTACCCCATTTACTACCGCCACTATATTTACTTCCCAGCATCGGAGTGAAATAATCTAATACCTGCAAAACAGCTACAATCAATAACCATACGATTAATTGTGTCGTAGAATATTGTACCTTATCCGTGAAGTGCAGAATGACCAACCCCACATAAGCAATAGGCGGACCGGGAAGAAACGGCAGAATACAACCTGCTAACCCGGCTATCATACAAAGGGCACTAATTACGATCAAAATAATGTCCAACATAGTCTCTTCTTTTTTTAGTTCTGCACAAAAATACAGTATCTTTCAATATATACAAGCTAACCTCGAGAATTATTTCCGCCACTTCACTGCTGTTTCAGAATAGCTTTGTCAGGGCTGCAGTTCTTTGTGTGAATGAGTTTTTCCAATACTTTTTTGAGGATGCCTCGTACCCAACAAGAACTTTTACTATCTTTGTGTCGTTAACGCTATTAATAAGCAAGTTATAAAAAAGAAATCAGCAGGAGGACAGAAGATGGATCCAATGGAATATATAGTACCCAACAGAAAGCGTTTACCTTACGGTATGATGAACTTCGCAGTCATCCGCCGCGAAGACTATTATTATGTAGACAAAACCCGCTTCATTCCTATGATAGAGCAGGCAGACCGGTTCTTTTTCTTCATCCGTCCCCGCCGCTTCGGCAAAAGCCTCACGCTGAACGTACTGCAACACTACTACGATGTGCGTACCCGCGATAAGTTCAACGACTTATTCGGCGACCTCTACATCGGGAAGCATCCCACAGTAAACCGCAACAGCTATCTGGTGCTTTACCTTAACTTTTCAGGTATCACCGGCGAACTGAACGATTATCGAAAAGGACTGGATGCACATTGCCAAATCCGCTTCGACTTCTTCTGTGAAGTCTATTCCGACCTCCTGCCACAAGGTATCAGAGAACGATTGGACGAAAAGGACGGGGCTGTCAACCAACTGGACTATTTGGTTTCGGAGTGCGAACGTGCCGGACAGAAAATGTATCTCTTCATCGACGAATACGACCACTTCACCAACGCCATCCTTTCCGATGCGGAAAGCTTGCACCGTTACACTGACGAAACGCATGGCGAAGGTTATCTACGTGCTTTCTTCAATAAGGTGAAGGCAGGAACTTATTCCAGCATAGAGCGTTGTTTCATCACTGGCGTAAGCCCCGTAACGATGGATGACCTGACGAGTGGCTTCAACATCGGCACGAACTACTCACTTACCCCCCAATTTAACCAAATGATGGGATTCACCGAAGAAGAAGTGCGCGAAATGCTGACTTACTATTCAACCAACAGCCCTTTCCGCCATACTGTTGACGAACTGATGGAAATAATGAAACCGTGGTACGACAATTATTGCTTCGCGCAGGATTGTTACGGTGAAACTACCATGTACAACTCCAACATGGTGCTCTACTTCGTGAAGAATTACATAGATAACGGCAAAGCACCACGAGAAATGATAGAAGATAATATACGTATCGACTATGAAAAGCTGCGTATGCTCATTCGAAAGGATAAGGAGTTTGCACACGATGCTTCCGTCATTCAAACTTTAGTGAGTCAAGGTTATATCACTGGTGAACTGAAGAAAGGTTTCCCTGCCGTCAACATCACCAGTCCGGACAATTTTATAAGCCTGCTCTACTATTTCGGAATGTTGACCATTAGCGGAATGCATGAAGGAAAAACCAAGCTGACCATTCCCAACCTGGTGGTTCAGGAGCAACTATACACTTATTTACTTAATACATACAACGACGCAGACTTGAGTTTCAGCAGCTATGAGAAAAGCGAACTTTCAAGCCAGCTGGCTTATCGAGGCGACTGGCAAGCCTATTTCGGCTACATTGCCGACTGCCTGAAACGTTATGCATCCCAACGTGACAAGCAAAAGGGCGAATTCTTCGTTCACGGCTTCACCTTGGCCATGACTGCGCAAAACCGCTTCTACCGTCCTATCTCCGAGCAAGATACACAAGCGGGTTACGTCGATATTTTCCTCTGTCCCATGTTGGATATATATTCTGACATGAAGCACAGCTACATCGTTGAGTTAAAATACGCCAAATATCGCGATTCTGAAAACCGTGTGGAGGAATTGCGTCAAGAAGCCATCGCCCAAGCCAACCGCTATGCCGACACGGACACGGTGAAACAAGCTATCGGCTCCACGCAACTACACAAGATTGTAGTGGTATATAAAGGTATGGAAATGCGGGTATGCGAAGAGTTATAATGAACAATTTCTTCACCCTTCACTTTTCCTTGTATTATCCTATCTATAAGCAGTTTATAGGTGAAGGGTGTTCCCTTCACCCATCCTTTCACGGTAAGCGTCTCCGCGATTCTATATAGTGTATTAAAATAAAAAGGCTAATGATCCCTTTTTAGTCATTAGCCTTTTCCCATCTGTCAGGAAGCAGTTCCCTGTATTTTTCAATTGGTGT
>OBUZ01000347.1_pt1 | contig 31634 bp, 25 predicted proteins | sample 1494961 | NCBI WGS metagenome assembly OBUZ01 (sample SAMEA2579939, study PRJEB22360) | human gut metagenome | biome: human gut; feature: human-associated habitat; material: faeces | place: Denmark | collected 2008/2010
AGACAATCCCATAGAATCCGGGCTTTTTGAAAGCCGGAATTCTCTATGGGATTGTCTCCACCTTTTTGCTACTTCTATTTTAGGGCGCAAAACCCCCTTGTCTGGATTCTTTTGGGCATTGTATTTATAAAGACATTTGGATCTATGCTCATAGCCGCTGCAGTCCGCACAGCCATATACCTCTACCGTCTGGGTATAATCCTCCTGCTCTTTGCTTTCCGTCCGGATATGGCGCAGCTCTCTTCCATCATGGCAGATGTAATAGCGCTCATCCTCAAAGACGGCATATGTCATGTTGTAATACTTCCCGATATCTTCTTTATAAGCTCGGGTTTTCCGCTTCTCATGATCCTGAAGCTTGATATAGCTTCGAATCCCGTTCTCTTTGAGGTACAGCAGATTCTTTTCACTGCTGTAGCCGCTGTCGGCAGTCACCGCCTGCAGAGTATCTCCAAACGCATTCTGGTGCTTTTTCAAAACGGGGATCAGCGTATTATAGTCTGTCCGGTCATTACTCACATATCCGTGGACTATCTGTTTGCGTTCGCTTCAAGCTTTGTTCCGTCAATGTAAAGCTCTTTCAGTGTGATAAGGCCTTCCTTCTCCAGGCGGCGCATGAACTGGTAATTCAGTTCATCCAGGACTTCTCCCGTCAGCTTTTTTCCTTTAAAATCATAAAAAACATCCCGCTGGGGCTTCTGCCCTTTGGTCAGCCAGATAAAAGCAAGATCTCTCTGGCATAAGTCTACAATACGGTCAACAGCTCTTACCCCGCGCATGTTTGCGTAGGTAACAACAGAATACAGCATGATTGGGTTAAACCCGGTTCTTCCCTTATCTGAATAACAGGCCAGCAGACCTGAAAAATCTAATTCCTCCAATACTTTTTCCAGGGTATAGACTGGATCGTCGTCGGGTCGACTCAATTCGAAGAAACTGAAGTTAATTTTCTGTTGCCCAATTTCAAAAAAGTTGTTATAATAATCTTGTTTTTGCATAGTTCCATTATAACATGGAACGGAGAGAAAGATGGTTGTTATTAGCATCTTTTTTCTTTTTGAGGAAATATTTCAGGGGCCGGTGTGACTCGCTTGAGTCACACCGACCCCTTTCTGGGACTACCTATTTCCCGACAGCCCCTTTCTTCCTGATCGGATCATTAACGCTTCCCTGTTGGTATCTTAACTCCCTTTTACTCTCTTTCTGTAACTGGATGGAGTCTCTCCATAAATTCTCGAAAATAATTCCGAAAACCCTCTTCCATCCCGGAATCCCACCAAATCTGCAATCTCTGCCGTCTTCTTATCAGTAGAGACCAGTAAATCAACCGCATGTTTCATCCGCACCTTATTCAAGTAATCCTTAAAATTCTCTCCGGAATTCTTCTTAAAAAAGCTGCTGAAATAGTAGGGATTCATATGTATTTCCCCGGCCAGCACCTCCAGGGTCAGGTTCTCGCTGTAATGCCTCTCAATATACTCTCTGGCATGGATAATATCCTTTTTCTCACTGCTCACGACCGCCTTTTTTATCCGGTCCTTATACTCCTTAAAGTATCCTTCAAACAGGCCCGTAAGGCATTCATAGGACTCGCTCTGCCTTGCCTGCTCCAGAATATCCTTAAACTCCACGGGCATACCATCAATGCCCATGGTTTCAAACCGTTCCTCTATGATACGAATCGTGCTTCCGTAGTGGAAGCAGGCGTCGTCCCTTCTCCCCTCCGAAATCAGGCACACCAGACGCCGGAAACGGGCGGCCGCATCCGTAAACGCCTTTTCATCCTGAGCCACCATCCCTTCGATCAGCTGATTTCTCACTTCCCGGATCTCCTCGAGTGTGGCGGGCTTCTTAAAGACCGGCTCCCCGACATGCAGAACCGGAATTTTGATCTGGCTGCTGAAATAGAAATATCCCGTCATGGACAGACACGCTTCATACGCCTTCGGTATCTCTCCCATGGAGTCTGCCGGATTACCCACAATAAAACCAAGCCGGCAGCGCGGAATGTGAAGCTGCACCTCTGCTTCCTCCAGGATAGAACCGAGGGTTCTTCCCGTCTCCTCCTTCTCCGGATTCTTGAGCACCATGACAATGTGGCCATTTTTTAAGAAAACAATCCCCAGATGCCGTTTTTCCAGATATTGCTCCAGAAAGCTCAATACCGAAAACTGGACCAGCCTTCGCTCCTGTTTCCCCGTCTGTCTGCTGTAGAGAATTTCCGTCAGGATCGGTAAATATCTGCACTCTTCCATTTCCACCAGCTTATCGTACGCCGCCGCTGGCCCCTCTTCCTCCGTGTAATCCGGGTGCTCCGGGCCGCCGCCTTCGCCATCCGCATCATTTTTCAGCATGGTGATGCATTTCTCCAGTGTCTCCACCAGCTCTTCACGGATAACGGGCTTCAGCAGATAGTTCACGGCGCCGTACGTCAGAGCATCCTTGGCATACTGGAAATCCTGGAACCCGCTGACGAAGATCACCTTCGTCTCAATCCCCAGCGCCTTCAGCTCTTTTAAAATCTCGATTCCCGTCTTCTTCGGCATATAGATATCGAGAAGCGCAATATCCGGTTTCTCTGTGAGAATCCCATCGAAAGCAGCTTTCCCGTCTTCGTATTCCCCCACGATCTCGATACCCAGACGGTTAAAATCCACAAGCTTCTGTAATCCTCTTATGATCACGGGCTCATCGTCCGCCAGAATCATTTTTATCATTCCTCTTCTCCCCCTTCTTTCCACGGCATGATAATCCGAACCATGGTTCCGACTCCGGGCGTGCTGGTGATTTCAATTCCGTACGCCTCTCCGTATAGATACCGCACGCGGTCGTGCACATTTTTCAGGCCGATGCTCTGCCAGTTGTGTTCATTTTTAATCCCCGGCTCATTCCCTTCCAGAAGCAGCTTCAGCTGTTCCAGTTCCCCGCTGCTCATTCCGGCGCCATTGTCCATGACCGAGATTTCCATGCGGTTCTCCACGTGCTCCGCCTCGATCATCACATGTCCGGACCCGTCCTTCGGTTTGATTCCATGGACATAGGCATTCTCCACGATCGGCTGCAGAATCAGCTTGGGGACGTGAACCTCACTGAGTCCGTTTAAATCCGCGGTAAAATGGACCTTTCCCTTGATCCGGCAGTTTAACAGATAGACATACTGCCTTGTGATCTCCACCTCTTTTTCCAGCGGCACCATGTCCTGCATGGGGCCAATCATATAGTGGATCTGGCTGGACAGCGCCTCGATCATCTCAGATACGACCGTATCATCCTTGTCCAGCGCCGTCATCCGGATAATTTCCAGTGTATTATAGAGGAAATGCGGATAAATCTGGGATTTCAGCGCCGTCATCTCCGCCTCCGCCTGCTTCATATGCGCCACATAGGACTGATTGATATAACTCTCCAGCTCCTTCGACATCTGATTAAACCGCTTCGACAGCACCCCAATCTCATCCCCCGAGGTTACAGGGAGGCGAACCCGAAAGTTACCGGTCTCAATCTCCGACATCTGTTCCATCATATTCCGAATCGGCTTTGTCAGACGCCTGGAAAACCACACCGAACCACCCAGAAGCGCCGCCAGAGAGGCCCCGATGAACACATACATCATCGTCTGCATACGTCTGATCTTCTCATAGGCAGTCGCCGTCTTCATCGTAATAATCACCTTCAGCCCGCTGGCATTATACGGTGTATCCACGACGAACTCTTCCTTCGTCTCCTCAAACCGGACTCCCTCCGACGTCAGATTCTTCCCGATCAGTGACTCATCACTGCTGTAATAGCAATTATTTTCCCGATCACACACATAGACCTGGTCCCTTGCATTTAGATTCAGATTCTTAAACGCCGCCTCCATCCGCTCTAAATCCACATCGATAAACAGCGTACCGACATACTTATAATTTCCTACTGTCCCCGTTAAATCAAAGTAGTTCCTGGCCAGTGTAAAGACCCAGGAATCCTGCATACGAAAATAGTCGTTCTTATGAGTCAGAATCAGCATCAGATTCTTGCTGTTTCTATCCAGTCCATCAAGCCCCATCCTCGCGTCAAACACCATCTCTTCCTCCGAAGGAATATTCCGCCGCGACCGGTGAAATGCCAGCTTCTCCCCCTGAATTCCCTCTCCCACAAAATGAGCCCCGGAAATATAACTGTCCACCGCCTGGACATTTCCCAGAAACACCATCATGCTTTTATACCGGTTGGCCTCCATATACTCCGGATCCTCACCAATCCCATAGATAATCCGTCTCAGATTATCATACGACATATAATTAAACTGAAACTCCCCCTCGCTGGAATAATTATAATAATAAGGCATCTTCGACACCCCATTATAGCTCTCCATCATATCAGCCAGCGACTCACTCACATAGGACGCCGCCTGAACGTAATTACTCCTCAAAGAATTACCATACTCCTTAAACATCCGGTTTACGATCACCGTCGAGAGAAAAAGCATGGGAATTAACCCCAGCGTAATAATAACGAGACAGAATTTCTGATACAGGCTCAAATTCCTTTTCCAGCGCTTCTTCACACTATTTCCTCCCTCTTACTCCCCAAAACTCTTACCCACCATTATACCATACATCCCACTTAACCTCAATTTCCACCCCATCTTCCGCCCTTCTCACCTCACGCAGCCAGTACAACAGCCCTTCTCACCTCGCGCAGCCAGTACACAGCCCCAGCGCTTGCGGAGCGCCCGGGGACGGCAGGAGCAGAAGATTCAGCAGCTTCCTTTTCCGAGGTACGCAGGAACTTAAGCAGGAAGGCAGGAAAAAAGGGTGGTGAAAGCAGGCCTCAAAGCCTGCTTTCAAGCGCACACGGAGGAAAAATCCTTCAGGATTTCTTCCGTAGTTTGCGCGATCCGCCCTTTTTTCCTGTCTTCCTGCTTTAGTTCCTGCCACCGAGGAAACAAGAAGCAGCTGAATCTTCTGCTCCTGCCGTCCCCGGGCGCTCCGCAAGTGTTGGGGCGTCCCCCCTGGCCCATTACCCTTTTGCAGCCCCCGCCGTAATCCCCTTCACAAAATACTTCTGCAGCAGCACAAAGATAATGAGTGCCGGAATGATGGAACAAACCGTACCCGCAAACACAATATCCCACCGCGCCGTATACTGACCGACAAAGGAGTATACTAAAACCGTAATCGTTTTTGCCCGGTCTGAAGGAAGGACGAGATACGGCATTAAAAAGTCATTCCAGATACCGAGTCCGTTTAACACCACCATGGAAGCAGTACACGGTCCAAGCAGGGGAAATGTCACCTTCCAGAATGTCTGGAACGGATTGCAGCCATCGATCTGGGCCGCCTCCTCGATCTCTAACGGCACTCCCTTTAAAAAGCTGCAGTACAGCAGGGAGCCGAACGCCACCGAGCCCGAGATATAACAGGCAATGGGGCCTGCCAGATTGCCGAACAGTCCGAACATCTTCATCTCTTTAAACAGCGGGAACATATAGAGATGAAATGGAATCATCATGCCCGCCAGAAAGTATGTATAGATAAATATAGTTGTCCTCGTCCTGCGACGCTCCATCGCATAGGCCGCCATGGGAACGATAAAGACAATCAGCACTTCGGATACCAGCGTTAAAACCACACTGTGGAAAATGGCAGTCACAAAATCCGACTGGGCAAATAAATCCTGAAAGTTCTTTAAGTACAGCGTAGTTGGCAGAGACATGGGATTCTTCAGGATTTCGCCGTTGCTCTTAAATGCGGATATAATCGCAAAGAATACGGGAGCCAGGAACAGAACGGCCAGTATAATCGTCGCGGCAAAGAGAATACCGTTTCCCGGGCGTACTCTCCGTCTGCTGGCTTTAATTCCTACTTCTTTCATTATAACTGCACCTCCCTGCGTTTTAGAATGCTCTGCTGGATTGCGTTGAGAATCAGAATAATAAACAGGAGCACGATGCCGACCGCCGTTCCGAAGCCCTGCCGGCCTTCATTGAAGCCCACCTTATACAGCAGGTACACGATGGTCTCTGTCGTAAATCCGGGACCGCCGTCCGTCATGACGGAGATCTGATCGAACACCTTCAGACCGTTGATCAGGGAAAGTGTCAGATTGATGGTAAATGCACCGGAGATCAGAGGCAGTGTGATTGCCTTGAAACGCTGAAGCGGTGACGCGCCGTCGATAGCCGCCGCCTCCACCACATCGGTGGGTACACTCTGCAGTGAGGCCAGGTAGATAATCATGTAGTAACCGGCACCTTTCCATACCAGTACGACACCGACCATGATCAGAGCCAGCTTCGGATTCCCCAGCCAGTCCTGGCAATACTCGCCCATTCCCAGCGAACGGAATATCGTATTAACCGCACCGAAATTGTAGTTGTACATGATCTTCCAGATAAAGCCTGACACGATGCCGCTGATCAGTACGGGAACGTAGAAAGCGCTCCGGAAGAAATTCTTTCCCCATCTCACATTATCCACGATCAGCGCCAGGATTAACGCCATGCTGTTTTCCAGAATCGATATGAACGCGGTAAGAATCACCGTATTCTTCAGTGCATTTCCAAAACGGGCGCTGGTAAAAATCTCTTTGTAGTTTGCCAGCCCGACAAACTTGACGACCGGATTCAGTCCATCCCATGAAGTAAAGCTGTAATAGACGCTGGCAATCGTCGGCACGATAATAAACAGCGTAAAAAACAGGAAAGCCGGTGCGATAAATCCCATTGATACGAAATCAAACTTTGCTTTTTTCTTTCCCATCTGTCCCCCATCTCCTTTCCTTTTCTTATCTAAGGGGCTGTTAGAGAACCACTCCGGCTCTGTAACAACCCCTTTACCATCAGTTTCCTGTTATGTTCCGCAAAGCATCATTTTCGCAGAGCATCACTCTATTCCGCGTTCTTTAACGGGTTAAAGCTCTGCATGGCAACCTGCCACGTCTTGTTTAATTCCTCACATGCGGACGGAATATCCCTCTGTCCCTGGATTATTTCAATCGTTGTCTTATACATGAAATTTCTGAAATCCGGAGGAAGCTCATTTTCACCTACTCGTCCGTTCCACATAACGCTTAAATCATCAGCCGTATTGGTAGCCTCGATAACTTCCATCATGACCGGAGCGGCAGCCAGATCAGGTGTCGCAACAGTAGACGGAATGGCATTTAACTTGTCACAGTAAACCTTATAATTATCCGGTGCGTAGAAGAAACGGATGAACTCCTCAGCCGCAGCCTTCTTATTCGCATCCTTTGCGGATTCTGCGGAGATTGCCAGGCCGCCTGCGCCGCCGCCACCTACGAGACGGGTCTTTCCATCAGGGCTTGGCACCGCAAACCATCCTATCTCAAAGTTCGGATCTGCATCTGTAATCTGGGAGAACATATGAGTACCGGAATACATCATGGCCGCCATATCGCTGACCAGGAATGTTGTAATCTGCGCATCTGGGGTCGATACCCAGCCATCCTGCGCATACTGGAAGATGTTCTTCATTTCTTCAAAGGTGGCAGTGATTGCCGGATCCGTAAAATCCTTTGTTCCCTCATAGCAATGTTTGATAAAATCAGTGTCCTGGCTCATTACCTGATCATTGTAAGCCTTGTAGAACCAGAATCCTACATGCCAGATATCCTGTCCGCCGATCACGAGAGGTGCCATATCCCCCTTATCCCTGATCTTCTGACAGAGTTCCATAAATTCATCGTATGTCTTCGGCTCCGTGAACCCGTTCTCATCAAAATACTTCTTATTATAAATAATTCCCTGTGTATTCTCACCGCCCAGAGGAGCCGTATACGTCTTTCCGTCAAATGCAACTGTCGTTTTAAATAAAGAAACGATATCTTCCGGCAGCGGTTCCAGCATATCGGCACGCACATAGACCGGAGTATCTCTCATTTCCATCACATCCGGGAATTCCCCGACACTTTCCTTTGTCTTTAAGAACTCGCTGTAAGCTCCGCCGTTGCCTGGCTGGATCTTCACAGTAATATCCGGATACGCCTCATTAAAGCGGTTTACAATTTCGTTCATGGAAGCCTTTGCCCCCTCGTCGCCGTCAGCAAATATAAAAGTCAGCTCTGTCGGCTCCGTCACGATGGAAGCCTCTGTCCCCGCTGCCGTCGTATCTGATTCGGTCTTTGCCGCCTCCGTTTTTGCCGCCTCGGTCTTTGCCTCCGTTCCCGCAGCAGGGGCCTGTGACGCACCGCCTGAAGAATCCTTGGAACCACAGCCGGCCAGAAGTGTTCCTGCCATGGCTGCACATAATACAGAAGCCAGTAATCTCTTTTTCATGTTGTATCCTCCTTGCTATGAGCACTTAGCGGACACCTTTTGGCCGCTCACGTGCAATACTTGTTTTTTCTTTCTGTCATAACTATATCAGGAAATACATTCCGAAAAAACTCTGTTTTTTAAGGTATTCATGCAATTTTTAAAGATCGTTGGCCAAATCCGATAGACAGCGTAACCCAATAACGATACAATAAAGGCTGACAGGATACACGATACCAGAGCTGGGGCTAAAGCCCATTTCCGGACAGAGCACCAGCTGCCAATACGCTTACAGAAAGGAAACCTTGTTCCATGAACATAGAAACACTCATAAACGCCGATTTCAGAGGCTGCATCCAGGCAGTCCGACACGGCGAGACGATATTGGAAAAGGCATATGGATTCGCCGACCTGGCCAACCGGGTCCCAAATGAACCGGATACAAAGTTTGCAACCGCTTCGGCCGGAAAGGTGTTTGTGGCGGCGGGAATATTACAACTGATCGAACAGGGACGGCTGAATTTCAGCGGCCGTATCGGTGATTTGCTCGACTTTGATTTAAGAGCCATCGACCGGAATATCACTGTGGAGGAGCTGCTGACCCATACCTCCGGCATACCCGACTACTTCGACGAGAGTATCATGGAGGAGTACGAAGACTTATGGAGAGATTACCCCAATTATAAGATACGCTCCAACAGGGACTTACTGCCGCTGTTCCTTGATAAACCCATGATGTATCCCCGCGGAAGCCGGTTTCAATACAACAATACCGGTTTTGTCGTGCTGGCCATGATCCTGGAATCCGTGACAGGAGCCGCGTTTGATGAATACTTGAGAGACTGCCTGTTTATCCCCTGCGGCATGACCTCCACGGGATATTATGAGCTGGACCGGCTTCCTGCCAAATGCGCGTCAAACTATATCTATGATGCAGAAACGCAGACGTACCGTACCAACATATTCAGCGTTGACGCAAAAGGCACGGGAGCGGGCGGCGCATTTACGACGGTCTGCGATATCAGACGCTTCTGGGAGCACCTCATGTCCGGCAAAGTGATTTCCCCTGACATGACTGCAAATATGACCGAAAATCACAGCGGCGATGCGCGGTGCTACGGATATGGAATCTGGCTACGGGAGCAAAACGGAATTTATTTCCCTTATTTTCAGGGCAGCGACCCCGGAGTCAGTTTTATCTCTTCTTATAAGAAAGAAACTGAGACTGTGGTCACTCTGGTCAGCAATTATGGAGATGATGTCTGGCAGCTTCACAGAAAGCTGACAGCGGAATTGTATTAACCACAGACGGGTATGAATCGGATCTCACAGTGTGGGCACTACTGGCCGTATCAGCCCGCTTTCATCAAACGTCAGGGAATCCAGGCAAACTTCCCTGTGAAACCCCTTTTTCCCTTCTGGGTAATTAACCAAAGGCGTGCCAAATCGATGATAGGCAATCAAGTACCCCTTATTCCCCGGCAATTGGCAGACCGAATGGTGGCCGGTTCCAAGTATGGCTTTTTCCGAACATTTCTCAAGAATAGGATAGCGGTACTGTACCGGCCCCTTCAGATGATCCGATGTTCCGTAGTTCACATGATAATCCTCGCTCCCCGTATCATCGCAGGACCACGTAAAATGGTATAAGCCGCCCCGCTTGAAAACGCTCACCGCCTCCCTGAAATCATACAGCCCTTCCAGGATCTTCATCGTACCGGGAACCAGAGACACCATATCATCGCCTAACTGCACGATCAGCCCGACGCCATTTCCAAATAAAAGATAAGGTATTCCATCTTCGATATAGACAGAAGGATCAATGACCTGTCCGAATGTAATTTTCTCAGCCATCAGCAGTTCCGGAGTTACAAGAGGAACCGGCATTGCAGTAAACGGTCCCGTCGGAGTTTCCGCAAAGGCGGCGCCGATACATGATTTCCCATCCGGACGCTTCCCACAAAAATAATAATAATAGCGTCCTTGATACTCCGCAATTGCCGGAGCCCAAGCGTGTCCTGCCGCCCATGGTACTTCATCACTTTTTAAATCCAGAATCATACCTCCATCCTTCCAGACCTCCCCATCATCCGATACAAACACATGAAACTGCCAGCCCGACCAGCCGTCAAAACCGTCTGTGGTAGGATACAAATAATATTTCTCTCCGAATACCGCCAGATCCGGATCTGCATACAGACCCGGCAAAACGGGATTTCTCTTATTTCTTCGCATTTCCATCTCTCATTTCTCCATTTTCTCTCTCCTGCTGTTCCCTTCTGCTGTTCTTCCCGGGCACACCTACTCTTTCACTGATCCCAGCGTAATTCCCGTGGCAAAATATTTCTGCATGAACGGATAAATAATCAAAATCGGTACAGTCGAAATCACAATCTTTGCCGAATTAAAGGTCCTTTGAGACATCTGCTGAATTAATTCTTCCGAGGAAAGGCTGGATATCTCCACGGTTTTCACTACCAGGGACTGGATATACGTCTGCAGCGGGACCTTTCCCGGCGTATTGATTAACAGCAGGCCATCAAAAAAATTATTCCAATGGCCGACAATACTGAACAGCGTCACAGTAGCCAGCGCCGGCTTCGCCAAAGGCACACATATTTTAAACATCATCTGCCATGCATTCACTCCGTCAATCATCGCCGATTCCTTGATTGCCTTCGGTTGATTCCGGAAAAAATTCATGAGAAGGATCACATTGTAAACAGGAACCGCCCCCGGCAGTACCAGTGCCCAGATCGTATCCAGAAGGTGAGTCGATTTAATTATAAAATACCACGGCACCAGGCTGGCGCCAAACAACATGGTAAATATCACAAACCACATATAATAATTTCTGGCCGGAAACTCCCTTTCTTCCAGTGAAAGCGGATACGCCATAAATATGGTAAACGCAAGATTTAATGAAACTCCCAGGACGACACGCTTCACAGATACAAAAAAAGCCGTGAAAAACCGTGTATCCTGCAAAAGGTATTCATAAGAAGCCAACGAAAAATCTACCGGTAAAAAGGTAACCCTGCCTGCCACCGCCGCGTTCTTGCTGCTAAATGACAGCGCCAGTACATGTAAGAGAGGAAGAAGACACAGCAGGCCGGCAATCCCTAACAGCGCGGCGACAGCAGCTCCGAATATTTTATTCTCTCTGGTCTTATATTTTAGCATACATTTTTCCTCCTAGAAAATCCGGTAATTTGCAAACCTTCGGGCCAGATAGTTGGAGATCACAATCAGAACGAAGCTGACCACCGACTTCAAAAGTCCTACCGCAGTAGCAAAAGAATACTGCCCGTTTTCAAAGCTCATCCTGTATACGAATGTATCAATAATATCTCCTGTCGAATATACAATAGGGCTGTACATGTTGTAAATCTGATCAAAACCGGCGTTCAGTACATTTGCAATATTGAGGGTTGCCACCAATACGATCGTAACCGCTATCCCCGGCAGGGTAATATGCAGAATCCGTTTCATCCGCCCCGCTCCGTCGATGGCTGCTGCTTCATAAAGCTCCGGATTAATTCCTGCCAGAGCCGCAATAAATATGATAGCGCCGTAGCCGAATTCCTTCCACACATCTGTTCCAATCACAATTCCCTGAAACCAGGAATTATTCCCCAGAAAGATAACCGGCTCTTTTATCACCCCTATTCCCATTAGAAATGAATTAACGATCCCATTCCCGTCCAGGACATCGCGGAAAATCATGGCCAGGATTACCCACGACAGAAAATGCGGGAGAAAACAGATCGTCTGGACCGCCTTCTTAAAATGCTTTCCGCCCATTTCACTGAGCAGAACAGCAAAGAAAATTGACATGATAAGGGTAAGAACCAGCTTTCCTACCGCAATGCTCAATGTATTACGAAAAATCAAAAAGGTATCCGGCAGTTGAAACATATACTTAAAATTCTCAAACCCCACCCATCTGGATTTCAGCATTCCTCTGATCGGCTGAAAATCCTTAAATGCAATGATATTACCAAAAAACGGGATAATGGTATAGACAAACAGTACGGCGATTCCCGGAAACATCATCAGATGGTACGGCCAGGTTCGCTTAAATCTTTTTTTAATTGTGGTTTCTCCTTCTCTGACTCCCATAGCGCGCCTCTTCCTTTCACGATTACACCGCCGCCGGGGCGGTATTCGGCTATTATTTGCCGGATATTTCCGCCAGTTCTGCTGTAATCTGCGAACCTCCCAGAGAGTTCCATTTTTCTACATACCTGTCAAAGGCATCGATCGGAAGATCGCCATTTAAGATCTGTAAAAATGTCTCATCCTCCAGTTTCGTTAAAGTTGCCCACTTACTGTCCATCGTATCCGTCCTGGCCCAGGTCAGAGGAATTACCTTATTCATCAGGTCTTCATTTTCGGCCAGAAGGTTACCGGTGCGCACATAAGCCCATCCGCTCAAATTCTTTTCTGCAATCGCACGTTCCAAGTCTTCCGTGGCCTCTTTGTATGATTCATACCACTGCTTTGCCTCTCCTGTCAGTTCAGATGCCTCCATCTTTCCATTGATTACCGCCATGACGTTCTGAGCTTTTACTTCCTTATCATCATAGGTAGAAAGAAGGAGGGATAACGGCATACTGGTCCAGCTATAAGGGTCCTCGGGGTTAGCCTTTAAGCTTTTTCCCTGATCCTGATCAATATCAAACTGATAATTCATGGTCTTGATCACGGCTTCTTTTACCGCCTCCGGCGCCCCCTTCTTTACAACCAGATAATTACTGGAAGGAGAGATCACTGAAGTGTTATATTTACCATTCTCCCCTAAGGGCGCTAAGTATGCATTCCAATAGACCGAGCTGTCTTCTTCCAGCATATTATTGAGCGGCCAGCTCATATTCCACCATGCCCCAAAGAAGGCGCCTGCCTGACCGCTGGTAATCAGTTCGGCGCACTGGTCGCTGTCCCGCACAATAAAGGAGGTATCAATCACACCGTTTTCTACAAGCTTCCTGATTTCAGCCAGTGCCTCCTTCGTCTCCGGAGTATTGGAACCATACACCAGATTCCCCTGTCCATCATCAATCCAATGCTTGGGATACGAATCATACAGTGCAAACAATGCATCAATGCCATACGTATTATTTCCGCCGTCACTCACAATTTTCTGGGAAACCACCAGATTGGAGGTGGTATTGTAGTTCTCTTTAAATGCCTTCACAATAGCGGCAATATCTTCCACAGTTTCAGGGGCCTCCAATCCCAGAGCCTCCATCCAGTCACCCCTTAAAAAGAGCATCGGAATCCCATCCGCGCCCGGAGAGATATTAGGCATCCCCAGCAGTTTTCCATCGAAGGTAGCATTATCAAAGCTGATACCGTCTGTAGTTTCATAAGCTGCTTTCAGGTGATCAGATGCAAACTTATTAAATGCGCCCGACATATCCTCCACAGCCTCCGCCATAGCTAACTGACGCAGTTGTGAACCGTTGACAACCATAACATCGGGAATCGTGCCTGAAGCTATTGCCATAGAAGCCTTTGTGTCGTAAGATCCGGAATCTACGGAGAAATCCTGCACATACTCCACATTCAGCTTCTCGCTGATATAGCGCACCAGATAATTATCCGCCGAATTTTCCCCCGGTAAGTATTCCGCGTTGGAATTTTCACTTCTTCCCACATGAAGGGTTAATTTCTCACTTAGCGGGCTGTATGGATCTACCTCCTCTGGCTCTGCCTCCTGGGCTGCTTCCTTTAAATCCGACGTTCCCGGTTCAGTCGTCGATGATGGTGCCGAGGAACAGGCAGTCAGTCCCATACACGCAGCAAGCAGCAGCGCCGTTCCTCTTTGTGAAATTTTCTTTCTCATACTAATCATTCTCCTTTTCATCTTTTATTTCTGTTTTTATTTTTCGCTTCTCATTTTTCGTGCAAAATGTACATCTTTTTGCATCCGTTTTGTATTTTAGCAGGTACTTTCCCCAGTGTATATATAAAAAAACTAACCTTCATGTTGTTTTTATGTGATCTTTTATCTAAATTCTATCATTAAACTTACTTTGTGTTATACTAATAGACAGATAAACGTTGAGGAGGACACTATGATAAATATATTGATTGCAGACGATTCTGCTGCTGAACGTGAATATATTCTGTTTTTAATTAAAAAAAATCAATATGAAGTGGTATACTCTACTGCCGCAAACGGCGAAGAAGCGCTGGAGCAAATGCGCCATGGTACTTTTGATCTGCTCATTACGGATATCAAAATGCCATTTATGGATGGGATCGAACTAACCAAAGAAGCCTTGTCGTTAAACCCGGCTTTAGAAATTATAATTATCAGCGGGTACAGTGATTTTACGTATGCTAAATCCGCGATTTCACTGGGAGTCAATGAATATCTACTGAAACCAATTGATCCGGAAGAGTTTCAGCGGGTTATGGACAAATTGATCCGGACCGTAGCCGCTTCCAGACTGGAGGCAGAACTATCCTCCCTCAAAAATCAATATACAAAAAACCATATCCTCATGCAGTTATTTTCCGGAAAAGAAGGCGGCCCAGGCAGCTCCGGCCCTAACGAAAAACTGGTAGAACATGTAATCAGTCCTTACTGTACTTTGATTGTCATTGAATTTAAAAGCCAGTACTCCTCCATTGATATCCTGAGTCTCGAAGCAGTTCTCTCCCCTCTATTAACCGGGTATCTCTATCACTGCATCAACTTAACTCCTGCGCAGAGCGTACTGCTTTTAGAGGTGCAGAATCCGGAGGCGCTCCCTGACCATAATGCAACCGAAATGCTTTGTAACGATCTGCTAAATCTAATAACCGGCACCTATCCAATCCCATGCGTTCTGGCCTTTGACTGCCGGATCGAACGGCGGCAGCTTCAAAAGGCTTATGTGGCATTGGAAGAACTGTTGGAAAACAGTTTTCTTACTCCGGAGGCTGCTGTATTTTTCCCCGGAATTCACACGGATCTTAAAAGCAAAGATTTATCAGAGGCTTCTATTCCCGCTCCTGAACTGGCAAGAAGCAAGTTAAAAATTGTCAAACAGTATATTTACGATAATTACGGTTCTGATTTGAGCATTGAAGTCCTCGCCGGACAGGTATACATTCATCCCAACTATCTTTCCAGGATCTTCAAGCGGGACACCGGCTGCAATCTGAATAAATTTATAAAAGCCTACCGCATGGAAAAGGCAAAGGAAATGCTGGAAACAACCCAAAAGAAGGTTTCCGCCATAGGCTCGGCCGTGGGCTACCAAAACAGTTCCTATTTCTGCCAGACCTTCAGTGATTATTTTGGAATCAGCCCTGAAAAATACCGTCAAAAGGACTCCATGCTATGAATTTCACATACTTCAGCAGTCATTTTAATAATTTAAAGCTTCGCCAGAAGGTCTTCTGTCTCTATACACTTGTAGGTATCTGCACACTGATTCTCTCGCTGGTACTTCTTACGGCATTGATCGGCAGAAGGTCCCGAACCAGTGAGCTTCGGATACTAACCGATTCCCTGAACCAGACCATCTCCCAGGTTGAGGCTGAAGTGGAACGCTACAACAGTCTGTCTGAATATTTATTCAATGACACTCATATGTTAACCGCTGTCAACGGTACCTATAAAAAAGATTATTTTAAGATGTACCTTGCTCTTTCCGATACCATCGAGCCGTCTCTGCGCATGTACCAACTGTTAAATCCCACAGCGGAACATATCACCATCTATACGGACTGCGGGCTGCCGACTTACAAAAAATACACCGCCCCGCTGGCGGCTATGGAATTTACCCCTGAGACCTTTGACAATTTTTCCAACTTCTGGCTGACCGATTCCGGACCAGACGGCAGACGGCTATTTTCTATCCGAAAAATGATGCAGAACACTATCTACCGTAAAAATAATTATCTCTGTATTCAAATTAACTACGATCAGTTCTTTGAACCGTTCAGCAGTCTGATCGAAAAAGATTGTGGATTACTGATTACGAACGTTAACAGACAGGTTATGGCTTCCATGGACTCTTTTGTTTCTCCTGAAAGCCGGATACCGTCAGCAGAATTGGCAGAAAACTATGAAGTACTAAAGAAAAACTTAAAGAACGATTACATGTTTTTGAAAACTGATATCACCGGGACTGATTGGACCGTCCACTATTATAAGACCACAGCTGCCTCAAAGCAGTCTGCGGTCATCACCATTTCCACTATGTTTTTCCTGATTGCTGGCTGTATCCTCCTTCTTTTCTGGGGAACCTACCGGATCACCGATACCGTAATAGGTCCGGTTGAAGATTTAACCCGCAGTATGCAGCGTTTGAAACTGGATGAGCCCGATATCCTCCCCCATACGGAACGAACTGACGAAATAGGCATTCTGATTAACAGCTTTAACCATATGATCGGCCGTATCCGCACCTTAATACAGCAGGTTTATATCACCCGGTTAGGTGCGCAGGATTATCAGCTGCGGGCGCTTCGGGCTCAGATTAATCCCCACTTTCTCTACAACGTCCTCTCTCTTATAAACGGAAAAGCCATCGTATCCGGCCAGTCAAATATCAGCCGCATGACGCTGCTCCTGTCCCAGTTTTACCGCACCTCACTCAATCACGGGAGGGATATGACCACAATAAAAAACGAGATTGAAAATGTCCGGACTTACATAGAGATCCAGCAAATCATGAACGACAGGGATTTCGAGGTCCTGTTCGACTTAGACGAGACCCTGGAACTCTGCCAGATGCCTAACCTGATTCTTCAGCCCATTGTGGAAAATGCGATTGACCACGGACTGCGATGTACCCACAAAAAGCAGAAGCTCCTTACCATCCGTTTATATCGATACCAGAATGATATCCAATTTCTGATAAAAGATAACGGAAACGGTATGCCGAAAGAGATGATGCATCAGCTATTCTCAAGAGACAGCAACGGCGTCGGCATAAAAAATGTAGACGAACGTTTAAAGCTCTCCTATGGGGAAGAGTACGGTTTAAAAATCTTCAGCAGCACCGGCGAGGGCACTGAAATTTTGATTACGATTAAAAATCGTTTAGCCAATCAATAGAATCTTAATACTTTCCCCATCGTAATCTATCTCACAGCTTCCGCCCTTCTTCAGCCGTCCGAACAGCATCTCATCCACCAGGAGCGGCTTGATCTCCTGACCGATGATCCGCTTAATCTCCCTGGCTCCGTATTCGCGGCTCACGCCTTTCTTTGCCAGGTACTTCCGGCACGCTTTTGAGATGGTCAACTCCACATTTTTCTCCGCCGCCTTACGGGCCAGATTACCAAATTCTTTTCCCACAATCCGGTCCGCCATGGCCGCATCCAAAGGACGAAAAATAATGATCCGGTCAAGGCGGTTTCTGAACTCCGGCCGGAACACGCGCTTCACCTCATCGGTGATTCCTTCCTCATTCAACTGCCGTCCCCCAAATCCGATGGAGGCGCGGTCGGCCTTTTCCGCCCCCGCGTTGGAGGTCATGATTAAAATAACGCTGCGAAAATCCGCCTTCCTGCCCTGGTTGTCGGTCAGCGTCGCATAATCCATAATCTGAAGCAGAATGTTATAGATGTCCGAATGCGCTTTCTCGATCTCATCGAGCAGGAGGACACAGTGCGGGTTCTTCCTGATCGCTTCCGTCAGAAGGCCGCCTTCCTCATATCCCACGTAGCCCGCCGGCGATCCGATCAGCTTCGCCACCGTATGTTTTTCCGCGTACTCGCTCATATCAAACCGCACAAGGCGGATTCCAAGCACCTCAGCCACCGACTTTGCAAGCTCTGTCTTTCCCACGCCGGTCGGTCCGACGAACAAGAGACTCCCCACCGGTTTATTCTCCTCGCTCAGGCCCGCCTTCGACAGCTTGATGGCATTGGTCAGCTGATCCACCGCCGCCTCCTGACCGAAGACTCTGCCCTTCAGCTCCCGCTCCAGGCGTGCCAGCTTCTGCCGTTCCTCCGTCTCCACCGTCTGCTTCGGAATCCTGCAGATCTTCGCCAGCACCTCTTCCACCAGCTTCTTATCCACCACCTGGATCTTCTTGTTTTTCGGATGCAGCTCCAGATAGGCCCCCGCCTCGTCAATTAAGTCAATGGCCTTGTCAGGCAGATACCGCTCATTGATATACTGTTCCGAGAGACTGGCCGCGTGCTCCATGGTCCCCTTCTGGTAGCGGACATGGTGGAATTTTTCATAGTACGGCTTTAGTCCATTTAAGATCTCCACCGTCTCTTCCACCGTCGGTTCCTTGATATCGATATTCTGAAAACGTCTTACCAGGCTCTTATCCTTTGAAAAATACTTCTTATATTCCTCATAGGTAGTAGCCCCGATAAATTTAAGCTTTCCGTCAGTTAAATACGGCTTCAGCAGATTGGAGGCGTCCATGGATCCGCCGTTTACCGCGCCGGCCCCTACCAGATTATGAATCTCGTCGATATAGAGAATGGGATTTTCTTCCTCCTTCAGCTCTTCCATCACTGCCTTGAGCCGCTTCTCGAAATCGCCCCGAAACTGGGTGCCCGCCAGCATGGATCCCAAATCAATCCCGTAGATTCTGGCATTTTTCAGCTTCTCCGGTACGCGGCCCTCGTTGATTCTGGCCGCCAGCCCATACGTGATGGCCGTCTTTCCCACACCGGGTTCCCCCACATGGAGCGGATTGTTCTTCTGACGTCGGCACAATACCTGCATGGTGCGTTCCAGCTCCGCCTCTCTTCCTATTAAAGGGCAGCTGTTTTTCACCTCATCATTGATACAGACCGCGTATTGAAGCAGAACGCTCTCCCGCTCCTCTTCCTCATCTTCCTCATGGTCCATATCAGCGGTTCTGCCTGTTCCTGCATTACTGCCGGTTCCGCCTGTTCTGCCCGCTCCAGCCCCCATCTTTCTCCCGGAACCACCGGTCCCCAGTTCCACCAGGAGGTCCACGCATTCCACGCCCTGCATCTGAACAAAATACGCGCCGTAGCTCTCCTCCAGCTCCATCATGCTGTACAGCAGATGCGGCAGCTCAATCGTATCGCGGTCCGAGGAGATCGCCTTCCTTGCCGCCTCCTCTATGGTCTGGCTCAAGCCATAGCTGACCTCGATACCGCCTTCATCCTTCTCCACAGTGTCCATCTGCCCCAGGTACTCCTCCAGCCGTGACTTTAACTTTTTCACGTCGCCTCCGCAGCTTTTAAACGCAGCCTGGAAGGCGGGCCGGTCTGCAAGCACAAACCACACGTGCTCCGGGGTCACGTACTCATTTCCCCGCCTCCCCGCATTTAAAACTGCGTCGTTCAGCAGCTCTTCCACTTCTTTTGCTATCTTCAAATTTCTTCTTCCTCCAGTCATAATCGGCAGCCTTTGTCCGCGTCCTGCCTTCACCGTAATCTGCACAGCGTCGTACTATGACTCCACTTCTACCCGGAATGGATATCCCTGCTCCCGGGCAATCTTCACCGCCCTGGCCGCCTTCGTCTTTGCAATATCGTAGGAATAAACGCCCACCACGGCTTTCTGTCCCTTATGGACCGTCATCATGATGGCTACCGCTTCCTCATAATTTTTGCGGAACACGTCAATGAGAATCTCCACCACCACATCCATGGGCGTAAAATCATCGTTGTACATGACCACTTTATACTGTTTTGGCTGTTTCAGCCTGATTTCTGTTTTTTCTGACAATCCTGTATTTGCCGGCATACTGTATCATTACCTCCTGATCCGGATCATTTAAACTCCATTTTAATCCATCATGCATGGAAATGCAAGCGGTAACGGAAGGCTGAAAATCTCCTGATCAGCTCAGTTTCTGCTGCATTTTATATTTTTATTTTCTCTCTTGAACCCAAAAATCTTTGTGGTACGATAACCTCATTCCCATGAACAGTGAGGCTTACCAATGACAAAAGAAACTATACTTCCACTGGCCCGCAAAGCGGCCTGGATATGGGATTCGACGATTTCATTGATGAAACCCGCTATGAGGAACGGGATTTTCTGAGAAATTACGTGAGCGACCAGTATTTATCACTGATGAAGCGTTCCGATGAGGCCCTGGAATACCTGATCCGATACTTTGAGTCCAGTGACGAGCCCACCATGATCGTGATGTTCGGAGACCACCAGCCCAGCGTAGAGGATGAATTTTTCGATGAGATTGCAGGCATGCCCAGCGCCGACGTTCCCGCCGGAGACCACTTAATGTGGTATGAGACGCCGTTTCTTATCTGGAAAAACTATGAATCCGGATCGGAACAGAAAGGGAAGATGAGCGCCATCTATCTCGCTTCCGAGCTGCTGGATCAGGCCGGCCTGGATATGACGCCGTACCAGCGTTTTCTGCTTTCCATACCGGGATACCATAAGGGATTACGAGTATCTCATTTACAACCACAGCTTCGATCCGAAGAAATTTAAGGACATGTATATAGCCGAACCATAAAAAACAGGTCACCGTTCACAGATAAAGGAACTTCCATCATTCTTCCGGAAGTTCCTTTATCTGTTTCATCATCTCCTCGGACACCGAATCCAGCAGATAATTTTTATGCTTTTCCCCTGTCTTTCTCTCCTGATACTCCTGATGAACCGTCTCGCTCAAACGGCGGATCTCTTCCTTCAGCTCCCTGGCCGATATCAGCCGGCAGCCCTGGCCGTGTATGATAATCTGTTCCAAATGGTCCGAAGTGGCCACTGTCACATCGTATTTTCTGCCATTTTCGTGGGCGAACTTCTCAATATACTGGTCTGCCGTCTCCGCCTCCTTTGTAAAGACCACCTGGATGTTGTGATAGTCCAGGCACTCGGTCACATGGCCCTGGACCCGGTAGGCGTCGAACACGGCAATCAGCCGGCATTTCTTCATGCCCTGGTAATTGCAGAGAATATCGAGGAGTTTTCCTCGGGCGCCGTCGATGGTTTGCTCCGCCAGCTCCTTCAGTTCATCCCATGCGAAAATGATGTTATACCCGTCAACCAGAAGATACTCTTCCCTGGGGGCCTCCTTTTTATAGGTCCTCACCGCAGGAACGCTGCGAGAGTTCTCCCTGTATTTCTCCCTGTTCTTCCACCCGGATTTAACCCCGGAGGAATTTCCCCGCCGGTTGGCGTAAAAGGTGCGTTCCAGAATGGCATCCACTTCCTCCGTGCCGATCCATTCCCTGTCATTCTCCGGCTCATCATTCCGGCCGTTCGCCGCCTGACCTTTTCTGGCGGCAGCTCCGGCAAGCCCGGCTATTCCATCCGCCCCCATGTCTTTCTGTGGTTCCAGACAGCTTTCCAGATGCATATACTCCGGGACCTGGTCCCATTCCACTAAGAATCCCGCCCCATGGGCACAGAATACGGACCCAGCCGGGTTCGCCATGTCTCCGTCCGGATCATAGCCGATTGCGGCCACCACTTCCTCCGTATTGTGGCATGGCCCGTAGCCGGAAAATGTAAACGACAGCCGTCCCGCGCCGCCCGTATAGGCGGTTACCTCTTTCTGATATCCCCCCATACAGGCCGCCGGGGCGCTTCCGGTGAGAACTGCCCGGTCTCCCTCCATGACAGGAGGCATCACTTTCCCTGCCATGCGCTCCACATCGCTCATCGCCCGTCCCACGTAACGGTCCGGAAGTTCGAGGCGGAAATCGTAAAATGGCTCCAGCAGCATGGATTCCGCCTGCATCAGTCCCTGACGCACTGCCCGGGAGACAGCCTGGCGGAAATCGCCTCCCTCCGTATGCTTTATATGGGCCCGCCCTGACATCAGCGTAATCTTCATATCCGTGACCGAAGAACCCGTCAGCACGCCCTTGTGCTCCTTCTCCACCAGATGAGTCAGGACCAGCCGCTGCCAGTTTCTTCCCAGAATATCCTCGCTGCAGGCGGAAGCAAACTGCATACCGCTCCCCCGCTCCCCGGGTTCCAAAAGAAGATGGACCTCCGCGTAATGACGAAGCGGTTCGAAATGCCCCACGCCCTCCACCGTGTTCGTGATCGTCTCCCGGTAGACGATGCTCCGGTCTCCGAATTCCACACAGAGACCGAAACGTTCCTCGATTACACTTTTTAAAATCTCCATCTGAATCTCGCCCATAATCTGGACATGGATCTCCTTCTTGCTCTCCTCCCATGTCAGATGCAGCTCCGGATCTTCCTCCTCCAGCTCCCGGAACTTCGGAAGTACAGCCGCCGCATCGACGCCCTCCGGCAGACCAATCCGGTATGTCATCACCGGCTCTAAGAGCGGCATGGCCGAGGCCGCTTCGATCCCCAGCCCCTGTCCCGGAACCGTTTTGGCAAGCCCCAGCACGGCGCAGACGGTACCGGCCGACGCCTCCCGCACCGTCTCGAATTTCTCCCCGGAATAGAGGCGTATCTGGTTTACCTTCTCCTCGTCGATGATCTCCCTCGTCGATAAGCTGCCGCCCGTAATCTTCATATGGCTCATACGGTTTCCCTGGGCATCTCTCGATATCTTGAAAATCTTCGCTCCGAATTCCTGCGGATATTCAGGCGCCTCCGTATACTCCTCAAGTCCCTTCATGAATTCCTCCACGCCCGTAAACTTAAGCGCAGAACCGAAAAAGCATGGAAAAAGGCGTCTGTTTATAATCTGCTCCCGTATCCCGGCCATCTCCACACGGCCGGTCTCCAGATATTCATCCAGCATCTCCTCACTGGTCATGGCGATCTGCTCATAAAAATGATCCGTTCCGGCCTCTCCGAAGTCCACAAAGTTTTCCTTTAAGACTTTTCTTAGGTCATCCAGAATAGCCCCTTTCCCCAGCCCCGCCAGGTCCATCTTATTGATAAAGAGAAATGTGGGAACCCGGTATCTGGCAAGAAGACGCCACAACGTCCTCGTATGCTCCTGCACTCCGTCCGTTCCGCTGATCACCAGAATGGCGTAATCCAGCACCTGCAGGGTCCGTTCCATCTCCGCCGAGAAATCCACGTGCCCCGGAGTGTCGAGAAGCGTCATCTCCATATCCTTCCACTTCAAAATGGCCTGTTTCGAGAAGATCGTAATCCCCCGCTTCTTCTCCAGCTCATACGTATCGAGAAACGCGTCCCCCCGGTCCACCCGTCCCATTTTCCGGATGCTTCCGCCCATATAGAGCATCGCCTCCGACAATGTCGTCTTTCCCGCGTCTACGTGGGCCAAAATACCGACTGCCAGTTTCTTCATCTTTGTATCGTTCTCCTTCTATGTGCAGCAGAAACTCTCATGGTTTTGTCGTTTTCCGCCTCAATACCGAAAGCAAGCTGCCTGCAAAAAACACAGACAGCCTGCTGTTTATGAGTATTATAACATTTACAGTGAAAAAGCGAAAGATGTTTTTCCATTCCACTTCCGGTAAATCAAACCGTTGAAAGCGGTTTTTCTCTTTTACAGCTCATAAAAACACTCCTTATCCCCCCAGGAGCAGTGTCTGCACGCCGGATTTCTCCCATTTTCCACCAGCTTCCGGAACTTTTCAGCTTGTTCTCCCCGAAAGAGTGCCTCAAGCGGCTGTTCCCGCACATTCCCCATGGAAAAGTCGGTAAAATCAGTACAAAACGATGTCTCCCCGTTCCACATAATATGGAGATGACGCCATGGGGAAAGACAGGGCCTCACGATTTCTCCGGAACGAACATGCGGCAGATACCGGACTTTAAAAGCATGCGTCCCGGGCTCCTCCAGGCGGAATCCGGCCTTCCCCATCTCCGAATCCCCCTCACCACTCTGCCTCCACGATTCAACCGCCTCCGCTTCGATGGAAAATTCCCGTTCCATCACGGCTTTATATTCTCCAATCTCCCGGCCGTTTAAAACGATCATATCCTGAAGCAGCACCTCATCCACGGGAAAATCCGACAATTCAGCAAAAAACTCCTTCAGCTGCCCTTTCAGCTCCTCTGTCAAAACGGCCATACAGACCACCGGCAGTAAAGGCGCCGCCCTCTTTACTGCAAGCAGATTCTCCCGGATCTTCCGGAATGTTCCCGCTCCGCGGATGCTGTCATGGAGCAGCTCCGGTCCGTCAACAGACACGTAAATCTTGTCCAGGCAGTCCGGGACAGTCTCCGCATGCCGGTCCAGCAGAGTCCCGTTTGTAACGATTCCGACCCGGTACCCCCGTTCATGAAGTGTGGAGGCGATCTCATCAAAGCACGGGCTCATGAGGGGTTCCCCGCCCCAGAGCATGACCGATGGCTTCTTTCCGGCGGCCGCATCCAGCTCATTTACGATCCCAAGCCACTCTTCCGTTTTCAGGGCCATGCTCTCCTTGCCGTCACGCAGCGCGCTGTTTTTCCTCTGTCCGCAAAACCAGCAGTTTAAATTACACTGCCTGGTCAGCTGTAAATGAATCATCTCCAGTCGTCGTTCCATCTCACTCTTCCTCAAAATATCGCATCTCCATCAGCCTCTCCTCGATCAAACCAAGCTGGGAGCTCATAATATCGGGTGAATACAGGGAACGGAGCCCGGCGATTCCCAGTTCCTCCATAGCCCCCGCCACCCGGTCATTTGCCCGGTACAATGCCTCCAGCGCCTCTCTCACATTAAATCTGCCGGGAGAAGTCGGAGCAGGCGGCCATCTTGCATCCGACACCCACCCTTCGGTAACCGCCCGGAAGGCCTCAGCCAGCGCTTCATTCTCATGCCAGTCGATCTGCTTATAGACGGCGATCCCCTCGATCCCCTCCAGAATCATGCGGCAGACCGGATCCAGCTGCAGCGCCTGATCCGTATTCAGCCATGCCTTTGCCGTTCCCCCGTGCCACGCAGCCCCATTTTCAATTTTCAAAATGGACAGGTTCTCCAGAAGCTCTGCGGATTCCACCACCTCCGAAGGTGTCGCCGGAACAAATCCGCTTTCTATGGACAGGTCCATGATTTCCTTAAACCGTTTCAAGCTGTCGCCTTCTTCCTCAAAGAACCTGGCCTGATTAAACTGTTTGACATAGAAGTATGCCGAACTTCCTATGTATTCCGCATCCTCGGCATACGGCATGATAAAGGAGCCTGTCTCCTGTGCACGCGCGTTCCAGCGGCAGAACATGGACTGAATCTCCTCATAGCGGACCGCCTCGTTTCTCACGCCCTCCGTCGCCCCCATCAGATACCAGAGCAGCAGATTTGCCATACAATCGGAACGGAAGATCAGCTTCAGCCCGTTGTCACAGATGGAGGGATTTGTCAGATACTTTAAATACTCCGGCTTATCCTTTATATATTCCTCAATAAGAAACAGCTGGTTTTTATTGCTGTGCCCCTGCACGTCATAGCACAGTCCGGTGGCCTTTCTTATCTCGGGAAATGAGAGGAAGAAGGAATCGGCGTCCATAATGAGTGTCTCGATTCCCACCTCCTTATAGATGCCCGGAATCTGTGCGTTCCAGCTGCATTCCGGATTCCATCCAACCTTCGGGCGGATTCCCGTATAACGCTCCCATGTATCCAGGCTCCTTAGCAAGGTATGCACCGCCACCTCACGCGGTACATTTCCCATCATCAGATGTGTATACGGGGATGCCACCGGCTCCACCTGACCGTCCAGAATCAGCGCCTTCAGCTTTTCCATCACCTCGGGAGCCAGCCTCTCTATTTCATCCAGCGTCTTGCCGCTGGCCTCAAATCCTATTTTATACTGATTGTCTCGAACCAGGTCAAACAGCTTTTCATAGCAGTTTTTCACGACCCATTCCCGCCGTTCCATTTTCAGCTGGGAATACTGGATGTTCGCATGTGGAAGAAAAATAACTTTAGGCCTCATATTATTTGCTCCAATCAAAGATTATTTTAAATACATCCTCGCCCTTTGCCATCTTGTATTCAAATGCCTCCGCACACTTCGACACCGGCCAGATCTCCACCGGAAGGCCATTCGTATCGAATTTCCCCTCGCTGATCCAGGTAAGAATCTGCTCCTTACAGCCGGGCGCCAGCGCACAGGACATGGAAATTGTGCAGTTCTTTGTAAACCAGCGGTGATAGCTGTCCATGATGATTTTCTCCGGATAATCCCCCTGCCAGTGAATGTGGCCCGGCGCATCGTCGGTTCCCCAGCCGCCGTCCTTCAAATATTTATGGAGAATACCTGGCACCTCCGCATTGCCGGAGCACTCGATGATCTGATCCGCCATGGCGCCTCCGGTGGCCTTCCTGATCACCAGTTCCGCTTCAAACGGATCGGCCACAAGGTCCACATACTTCTTCGCAATGTCACGCCTGAATTTATTCGGCTCAATGGCAATGACTCTCAAATTCGGATTTACGATCTTTAAAATCTGCATGGCGCTGATTCCCACCATGCCTGCGCCGCTCACCACAATTGTCTGTCTGCCCTCCAGATTCAGCATCCGGATTCCCTTTAGGGCCACACATGGAAGATAAGCCAGCACACCGTCAATATAGGAGAGGTTTTCTGGAATCTTAACCATATAGTCAAATGTGTCATTCGTGGTATCGGAATCCTTTACCGTGTATTCGGAGCCGCCGCCCCATGCGGCACAGACATCACCGTATTTCCGGCATTCGTTAATCATAACCCGGTCTCCCGGTTTCAGGCTTCCATCGCTCTCGTCCCCTGCCGCGACTACCTCACCGGCAGTTTCATAACCAGGCACCAGCGGATAGTAGCACTGTTCCGGATGCTGAAGTCCCTTATAGGTCTTCATATCCGTTCCGCTGGAAATACTGCTGTAATACGTCCGTGCGATATAGGCATCCTTTTTTGGCTCCGTCAGAGTAATCTCCCTTAAGCGGACTTCATATGGTCTCTCGATCACGACGGCCCTTGTCTTCTTATAATCGTAAATAGTACTCATAGCCAGACCTCCTTCAAAATAGTCTCCAGGTACTGTTTGCTGCGCCTGGTCCCTTCTTCTATGTCCTGTGGTTCCTCATATTCGATCATCAGGGTATCCGTCCATTTCAGGACCGTTTCTATGGTGCGCTTCCAGTCTCTCTTCTCATCTCCGATGGCTCCAGGTTTTAAGTGACCGCCCGGCAGCTTCACAAAATCCTTGATATGGGCATAGGCGATGCGGCTGCCGACAAGCTCCGCCGTCTCTTCCACGTCGCATCCCGCAATGGCATAGAGATTGGCCGGATCGAAGACGAATTTCAAGCTGTCATCCGTTTCCCGTAGAATTCTCTTTAGACACCCGGTCTCCGTGGCTGCCGAATGGAAATGAACCACTCCGTCCGGATACGCCGTCACTCCCCCATGGGTCTCCATGGCTGTCATCACTCCATGCTCCTTTCCATACCGGGCTACCGTGTTTAGCGCATCTATCATACGTGAAAAGCGCGTCTCATCCACTTCCCTGTAAGGTGTAAAACCAGCAAATATCCGCAGCGTTTCCACTCCTAAAAAGGAACAGATATCGATTACCGTCTTAATCTTCCCGATATCCTCCGCTGCCGCGTTCCCGTCTTCAAGCGTAAAGTCATTGCCCGTCGCCGCGGTATCCAGAGAAATCCCAAATGCTTCATACTCCTTCTTTACCTGCTCGAGAAGACGTACATCTGCGTCTGTCTGCACATCCACTGGCGAATTGGCGATTCCCAGTTCCAGGGAAACGAGCCCCAGGCGCCTTACCAAGTCAAGCTGCTGCGGCAGTGTAAGCTCCCGAAAGCCCCACGCAGCTGCTCCGATTCTAATCTCCTTCATGCCTCACTCATCCTTTCACCGCTCCCGCGATCAGTCCCTGAATCAAATATTTCTGGAAAATCAGATAAATAATAATGATTGGAATACATACGATCATGGCTCCGGCAAACGCCGTCACATAATCCGTATTTAAATATCCGTTTACCACCGAGTAGAGCCCTGCGATAATTGTCCTCTTCTCCGGCCTGCTCACAATGGTAAATGCCAGCACAAACTCGTTCCACACCCACATAAACTGATAGAGAAGCACGGTGGCCAGAGCCGGTTTCGCCAGAGGAATGGCAATGTTGGCGAAAATTTTAAATTCCCCTGCTCCGTCTATCTCCCCCGCCTCGTAAAGTTCATACGGGATTCCCGCAAAAAATCCCTGAAGGACAAAGACTGCGAAGGGCAGGCCGCCCGCCGCATAGGTCAAAATCAGTCCCGCGTGGGAGCTGCCGAATCCCAGCTTTCTTAAGACAATAACGATGGGAAATATGATCATTCCAGCCGAAATCGTTTGTCCTGCCAGAAGATAAATCAAGGTCACCTGACTTAAATTTCCCTTATACCGGGAAATGGCAAAAGCCAGCATCGTCGCAAAAACCAGCATCAATGACAGAGAGAAAGCGGTAATCGTCACGCTGTTTTTCGTGAGAACGGCAAAATCCGCTTTCTGCCACGCATCACTGTAATTGGAAAACAGGAACTTTTCCGGAAGGCTCCAGGGCTTAGTCATCAATTCCTTTTTAGATTTAAAGGAGGAAAAGAAAACCCAGATAATCGGGATCATCGTGACGCTGAATACCATCGCAAGTACGAAACCTAAAAATAACTTTTTTACTGTCTTCATGCTGTCCGTCTCCCTTCTCAATCCGCAGTCCTGTTCTGTATTTTCATCTGGATAAAGGAACAGATGATCACAAACAGGGTCAGTGCTGAGATGATTGCCATCCCGTATCCGGCGTTGGAATTCGTAAATACAGTTTTATACGAATACGTAAGAATCATCTCCGTGGTATAATACCCCGGTCCTCCTTTTGTCATTGTGTATATCAGGTCAAAAACTCTGAATATATCTATAAATACTAAAACATAGACAATTGTGATAATTCGTTTCATACACGGGATGATGACATTTCTGATCACCTGCCACCTGCCTGCTCCGTCCAGCACCGCGGCTTCGATCAGATCGATGGACACGGACTGGAGACCCGCAAGAAACAGAACGAAATAGACCGGAACCATCTTCCAGAGAGAGGTAAAGGTCACCGCATACAGGGCCGTCTTCGTATTGGTAATCCAGCCTGTGGCCAGCCCTCCCAGTCCCACCGCCTTTAATATCTCGTTTAAAATACCGTACTGCGGATTATAGATCCACTTCCAGAGAAACACGGTTACAATCGTCGGTATCATAGCCGGCAGGTATGTTACAGTCCTCCAGAAGGACTTTTTCCTCGTGAAATTCTCAACCAGATAGGCGACGGCAAATGCGGCCACCGGAACGACGATCAGGGTGATGATTCCATATTTAATGTTGTTGAGAACCGATACTCTTAAGATGCTGTCATACAACAGATTCACATAATTCTTAAATCCCGTAAACTGCGCGTCCGCCAGATTCACGATGCCGTTCCAGTTGGTAAAGCTGATATAGAATCCCAAAAATACGGGAAATATCCAGAACACGGTGTACACGGCCAGCGCAGGAAGGGAAAACATTAGAAAATATTTTCGGTTCCTTCTCTCTTTCATAAAGTGTACTTGAAAACTCAGCTTTAGACATGAGAGGAATTATGCCCCTCTTGACTCCTTTGTGAGCTCCTTCTCCTTTTTATTAATTTTCAATTGCTCAAACATCCGCTTGCATTTCACTCTATTATTAAGTATAATATACTCAGCTTAAAAGTTGGACAAGAAAGAAAACCGTTATGTAATCGCAGAGAAACACCTGTTTACAAAGGCACTTATCTCGACCCTTCCAGTGCAATATATGTTGTACTGGTTTTAAGAGAGGAGCCGGATGTATTAATCCGGCCCCTCAATTTAACTAGGAAAGTGAAGATTCCCCCACATCTATAGGCGGAAGGGTAAATCGCCAAAACAAGTTTAACGGCAGTGGCGGGCGGAGAGAAATCGGTATCCCCCCACTGACATGAAGTCAAACTACACATCTCTAAAAGGTGTGGCCGCACTCTGTGAAATTACCGAACGTGGATTGAAACAAACAAACGCTATTTCTGAGCCTGCTCCTCTTCCCAGATCTTCTGGACATGATCCAGCACACCGGCCGGAGTCTGATTTCCCTGAATCATCTCCTGGATGCCCTTGATCATATTATCCAGTACCTTGGAGGACACCATGTCCAGAAGGTAGAAGGAATCTGCGGTTCCCGCGCCCTTTAACTGCTCTGCCGCTGTAAGGAGAGCCGGATGGGTAAGACCTGCGTTCCATTCATCCACATTGACTATCTTTCCTAATTCTGTTACGTCACTCTTCTGAACCTTTTCACCAAATAAGAATGCCAGTGCGTCCTCGGCTGCCTCCTGATTCTTCACATTTGCCGGAATACACCACATGCTGCCCCAGGTAACCGACACACTCGTCTTTGGATTCTCAACAAAATCCATCTTTTCAATGATATTGTACTCGAAATCGTCTTCCTTCGAAGAATCGATAGCCGATGCCATGCCCGTGTGAGCCGTGTACATGCCGGCCTTCCCCATAACGAACTCGGCAATCGCGTCATCGTCGGAAATATAGTCGGCGCTGGACTTATCAATTACGCCGCTCTTAACCATCTCATCGACAATCGTCATTGCTTCCACCATGGAAGGATCGTTGTATTTCGCCTCGTTATTATAGGCTTTGATCAGCAGGTCCGTACCCACAAGCTGAGCCTGTACCTTAGCCAGAAGATCTGGTGCACACCAGTTCCCGCCGCCGGTCACAATCGCTTTGTACCCATTGTCATTTAAAGTCTTCGCGGCATTTGTAAGTTCCTCAAGATTTGTAGGCTCTTCAATTCCCAGCTCCGCAAACAGCTTCGTGTTATAGAAGATACAGCTTGTATTTGCAAAATCCGGGATTCCGTACACGCCATTTTCCGGATTATTGAGCGGGCCTGCCCATGCAAGCGCGCCTTTGTTGTAATTCCAGCCCTCTTTTCCAAGGAAACCGGTCAGTTCCATGAGCTGTCCATTGGCGGAATATTCGTTGAAGGTCGTCTTCATCAGCTGTACAATCTCCGGTGGATTATCCCCCATCAGCTCCGCCTTCACCTTGTCGTCATAGCCCTCTGAGCCGTAAAATTCCAGATTGATCTTTACCGGGTTGCTGTCATCTGCATTGTACTCATCCACAAGAACGGGCCAGTTGGAAATCTGGCTCTCCGACCATTTAATGAGGACTCTTACCTCCGGCCTTTCCGCCGGCTTCTCACTCTCTGAAGCCGCCTCCGTCACAGCCTCTGTCTCCTTTTTCTCCGCAGCCGTAGTCGTCTCTTCCTTCGTGGCAGGCGCTGATCCGGTCGATCCGCATCCGGTCAGGGCAGAAAATGCCATTGCTGCTGTCATTACGAGTGCCAGTGTCTTTTTCTTCATTTCCTTCTCCTCCTGTAATCAACATTTTTAATATGGTTCATGAATAGTTTCAACCTCATCTGTAGCCTTTTAAAACAAAGAAACCGCGGTTTATAGTGCACTCTGTTTATTTTTTATTGATTTGCAAACTTATTTTTGTTAATATT
>OBUZ01000351.1_pt1 | contig 31400 bp, 25 predicted proteins | sample 1494961 | NCBI WGS metagenome assembly OBUZ01 (sample SAMEA2579939, study PRJEB22360) | human gut metagenome | biome: human gut; feature: human-associated habitat; material: faeces | place: Denmark | collected 2008/2010
GGAGCGGTGCCGGGGCTCCTTCTGTCCATACGAAGCTTTTCCCGTTACTGCAAAAAATGCGGGGACTTAGAGCGAATGGCGGCCCAGAAGACGGGGTATGCGGAACCCTTTGAGGAGACCTCCGATCAGCTGGAGCTTCTGTACCGGAGGCTTCTCACCTCTTCCTATGAGGAGAGGGACCGGCTGCTTCGGGGGGAAGAGGAGAAGCGTACGGAGATGAAGGACTATTATACCATGTGGGTTCACCAGGTAAAGACCCCCATCGCGGCCATGAACCTGATTCTTCAAACACACCCTGGCGGAGAAACGGACCACAGCCAGCTGTCCAATGAGCTTTTTAAGGTCGAACAGTATGTGGAAATGGTGCTTCAGTACCTGCGGGCGGACAGCCCTTCCGCCGATCTGGTCATCCGGGAATGCTCGCTGGACGCCATCGTCAAAAAAGCCATTCACAAGTATGCTCCGGTATTTATCCGGAAAAAGATCGCACTCGATTACAGACCCGCAGCCTGTCTGGTACGGACCGATGAAAAATGGCTTCTGTTCGTCATAGAACAGCTTCTGTCCAATGCGTTAAAGTACACGGAGAGCGGCAGAATCTCGGTCTATCAGGAGACGGAAAGTCCCTCCGAACGGAGCTCGGCAAAACGTAAGGCGGGGGAAGTCATACGGACGCTGGTGATCGAAGATACGGGAAGAGGAATCACCCCGGAGGACATCCCCAGGGTGTTCGAGAACGGGTATACGGGCTGTAACGGCCGAGCGGGTCAGGGATCGACGGGAATCGGCCTCTATCTGTGCAAAAAGGTCATGACCCGTCTGGCGCACGAGATGGTGATCGAATCGGAACCAGGAGTGGGGACGAAGGTGAAGCTGCGCCTGGATATGACGAAATTTATACCGGAATAGAGAGGCTTCTGAAACAGGCCTATGAAATAAATAGCCCCTTAATCCTTTGAAACAGGGATTTCTTATGGATTCCCATGGATTCCAAATACGCTTTTTCCGCCTGTTTCATGGCTTTTTTGGGGTTATATCCGGATATGGGCGTGCGGGATTTGCCAGGGCGTCCATGGGTGTTTTCAAATTCCTGAATGGTGTAGGCGCCCCTCTGGCGTGCGCGCTGTTCAAAACTGCTGTACATGGAAATACCTCCTTCCGCTGCATGGATAACGATCTGTTTGTGATTTCAGTATACCACCGAATGCGGTCCCAGTCTTTAAGCTTCCCTTACATTTTTGTAAGGATACGCAGAAAAATGTAAGCCTCATCGATGGCGGCCGCTCTTTCCCGTCTGATATACTGCTGTCATAGGAAAGGAGGCAGCATTATGCCATTGCTTGAAGTGAATCAATTAAAAAAGGTCTATACCACCCGTTTCGGAGGAAATCAGATAAATGCACTGAACGGGGTCAGTTTTACGGTGGAAAAGGAAGAATACGTCGCGATCATGGGAGAGTCAGGATCGGGGAAAACCACACTATTAAACATTTTAGCCGCTCTTGACAAACCCACCGGAGGCGCCGTCCTCTTAAACGGAAGAGATATGAAAACGATTCCGGAGGGAGAACTGGCCGCGTTCCGCAGAGACCACTTAGGCTTCGTGTTTCAGGATTTTAATCTGCTGGATACGTTTTCTCTGGAGGACAATATCTATCTGCCCATGGTTCTGGCAAAGAAGAACTACGGGGAAATGAAACAGAAGGCGGACCCCATCGTGGGAAAACTGGGGATTAAGGAGCTTATGAAGAAATTTCCGTATGAGGTCTCGGGCGGCCAGAAGCAGAGGGCGGCGGTTGCCAGGGCCCTGGTGATGGACCCGGCGATCATTCTGGCGGATGAGCCTACGGGCGCGCTGGATTCCCGGGCTTCCGACCAGCTTCTCGATCTGTTCGGAGGAATCAACCGGGAGGGGCAGACAATCCTGATGGTAACCCACAGCGTCAAGGCGGCCAGCCATGCAAAACGGGTGCTGTTTATCAAGGATGGAGAGGTATTCCATCAGCTCTACCGCGGCGAAATGACGGAGGAGAAGATGTATCAGCGGATTTCCGATACTCTGGCCGTCTTAGAGGCGGGAGGTGGCCGCGATGAATAACCTGTTTTATACAAGGCTGGCCATTCAGAATTTAAAGAAAAATTCAGCCGTCACGGTTCCGTATCTTCTGACCTGCATCGGCTCCGTGATGATGTATTATATTATCTCTTCCCTGACGGTGAATCCGGGCTTTGCCCGTATGCGGGGAGGCGGCTCCATGGCATTTATTCTGATGCTTGGCTGCGTGGTCATGGCCGTGTTCTCCGTAATGTTTCTCATTTACACCAACAGCTTTCTGGTGAAACGGAGAAAGCAGGAATTCGGGCTGTTTCAGGTCCTGGGCATGGGGAAAAAGCATCTGGCCCGGATCATGGCGATCGAGACGCTGCTCACGGCGGCGGTGAGCCTGGTGTCAGGAATTCTGCTCGGTTTTCTGCTGTACCGGGTCTTTGCGCTGCTGCTGTACCGCCTGATGAAACTGGATATTTCCTGGGATTTCAGTTTCGTCCCGGAGGCGGCTTTTGCGTGTGTGAAGCTCTTTGGCGTCATATTTCTGGTGATTCTCTTCTATAATATATGGCAGGTCGTAAAGGCGAGGCCGGTGGAAATGCTGGCGGGAAAGCAGGCGGGGGGGGGGGGGAGCCGAAGGCGCCGTGGCTGCTGGCTGTGTTGGGTGTCATTTCTCTGGCAGCGGGGTACTGGATTGCCATCTCGACGGAGCGGACAGCGATGATCATTTTTGCCTTCTTCATCGCGGTACTGTTCGTGATTGCCGGTACCGGCCTCTTATTTACCGCGGGAAGTGTTACACTTCTAAAGCTGCTGAAAAAGAATAAAGGCTATTATTATCAGACGCGCCACTTCATCTCTGTTTCAGGTATGATATACCGGATGAAACAGAATGCGGCCGGTCTGTCTGTGATCTGCCTTCTGTCCACAGCGGTTTTAGTCATGCTTTCTTCCACGGTTTCCCTCTATGTAGGACTGGACGATGTGATGAGAAACCGTTTTAAACGGGATTACGTGGTGACGGTGTACGATTATTCCGACGATACGGCCGCGAAGACCGACGGGATTGTGGAGAGTGCCTTAAAGGATGCGGGGGAGACCGCAAAGGGGCTTGTCAGCTACCGCTATGTCAGCTTTGCCGCAGTGGATACGGGAGACGGCTACGAGGTAAGGGAGGAGAATCTGGCGGACTACAACAGCCTGGACTATCTCTTCTTCATGACTCTGGAGGACTATAACCGGATTTCAGGGCAAAATGTCAGCCTGCGTGATGATCAGGTGATGGTGCTTGCGGATGGGATGCGTTACGACCGGGATACATTTTCAATCTTCGGAAGACGGTACGATGTCGCCGGCTTAAAAGGCCAGACCGTAGAGGACGGTATGGACGCCATGGGGTCTGTGGGAAGCCTTCATATCGTTCTGCCGGATTTTTCCCAGCTGGAGGAGATGGAGAAAAAGCAGGCCGAGGCCTACGGGGAGGCGAAATCCAAACCCATTTACTATGTGGCCTTCGACGCCGGAGACGGCAAAGAGGGGTCTGCCAGACTGTACAAAGATCTGGAGGAACGGTTAAATGGTCTGGGATTGACCTGCCGCCTCGAATCCGCAGCCATGGAGCGGGGGTCCTTTTTCTCCCTGTACGGAGGGCTGTTCTTCGTCGGACTGTTTCTGGGAGCGCTGTTCGTGATGGCGACGGTGCTGATTATCTATTACAAGCAGATTTCCGAGGGCTACGAGGATAAGAAGCGGTTTGAAATCATGCAGAATGTGGGGCTGTCGGCCCGCGAGATCAAGAGCGCCATCCGTTCCCAGGTGCTAACCATGTTCTTTCTGCCTCTGGTTACGGCTGCTGTCCATATCTGTTTCGCATTTCCGATGATCGCAAGGCTGCTGGCACTGCTGAATCTGCGGAATGTCGGGCTGTTTGCCGTGTCCACGGCCGGGGCGGTACTGCTGTTTGCTGTCTTTTACGGGGTGATCTATGGGGTTACTTCTAAAAAATATTATGAAATTGTAAAGAGGTGATGTGTCAGTGAAGATTCTGATGGGGATCATGGGGTCCATATCCATCGTTGTGCTGCTTTTATTCATACAGGAGATCCGGAAGGAACTGGAAGAAGAGCGCTGGTGGAGGGACCGGGGAAAATCTTAATGGTTTCTTAGCACCATTTTCTCTCATAACAGTCTATAATGAATGACGATAAGAAGACTACGATGAGACGAAAAGGAGAGCACTATGAAACCAGGAAAGAAAACACTTGGAATCCTGACGGTAATCGTCATCCTTGCGGTTTATACCGCATGCTTCGGCCTTGGAAAAGACATTAAGGGCGCGGGGGACATGAGATTTGGAATCGATATCCGGGGCGGCGTCGAAGCCGTATTCGAGCCAGTGGGCTTAGACCGGAATCCCGCGCCGAATGAGATCGAAGCGGCCAGGAATATAATCGAGACGAGACTGGATGATAAGAATATCACGGACCGCGAGGTGACAACGGATAATGAAAAGGGTTATGTAATCGTCCGTTTTCCGTGGAAATCCGACGAAAAGGATTTTAAGCCGGAGGCTGCCATCGCGGAACTGGGCGACATGGCCAATTTGACCTTCCGTGATGAGAGCGGCACTGTAATGCTGGAAGGAAGGGACATCTCCACCAGCCGGCCCGTAGAGTATTCGGACCAGACCGGAATTAAAAAATATGAGGTGGAGCTGCAGTTTACAAAGGACGGCGCGGATAAATTTGCCGATGCTACCGGTAAACTGGTAGGCCGCCGCATGGGAATCTACATGGATGAGGAGCTGATCTCCAATCCGGTGGTTCAGGACAAGATTACGGGCGGCAACGCCGTGATCAACGGCATGGAGTCGTATGCGTCCGCAAAGAGCTTATCGGACAAGATCAATGCGGGTGCCCTGCCGTACGCCATGGAGACGAAGAACTTCAGCACCATCAGCCCGAGCCTGGGCTCCAATGCCTTGAATATCATGGTATTTTCAGGTGTGGTAGCGTTCTTCTGTATCTGTATTTTCATGATTGTCATGTACCGCCTGCCGGGAATGGTGGCATGCTTTGGCCTGATTCTTCAGACCTCCATACAGCTGCTGGCGATCTCGATCCCGCAGTATACGCTGACACTGCCCGGTATCGCCGGTATCATACTGACCATAGGCATGGCGGTGGATGCCAACATTATCATCAGCGAGCGTATCGGTGAGGAGCTTGGAAACGGCGTTTCGCTGACCGAGGCGGTCAAACGGGGATACAAGAGGGCTTTCTCTTCCGTTTTGGACGGAAACTTGACGAGCGCTATCGTGGCGATAATCCTGATGTTCTTCGGTTCAGGCACCATGCTGAGCTTCGGCTATACGCTGCTTGTGGGCCTGATCATCAACCTGGTGGTGGGCGTCTGGTTCTCCAGGACTGTGCTTCTTTCCATCATACGGGAAGGCAGATTCCACGATTTGAAGTGGTATAAGGTGAAGAAGAACCAGAAGATTTATCCGATCATGAAACGGAAATACATATGGTTTGCCATCTCCATCTGTATGCTCCTGGCCGGCGTGCTGGGATTTATGAAGAACGGAGTGAGCCTGGACACCCAGTTTACGGGCGGAACGACGTTAAAGTATGAGACCCGGGGCGCGGCCGATGTGAATTCCGACGCCGTTGCTGCCAAGGTATCCGGCGAGACCGGAAGAAATGTAAATGTCCGCCTGACAAAGGAGGATGGCCTTGGAAAACAGTTTATGGTTCTGACCTTTGCAGGGCAGGAAGGCATCAGCCCGGAGAGCCAGGAATACGTGACGCAGATCTTAAACGGCTATCAGGAGGGCTTTACGGCGACCCTGTCGGAGACGTATGCGGTTCAGCCGTATATGGGGCAGAAGACGCTCCACAACGCCGTGATCGCCATGGTTCTGGCGGCGGTACTGATAACGGTGTATGTCTGGATCCGGTTTTCCATCCTTTCGGGCCTTTCTGCGGGAGTATCTGCGGTGATCGCGCTGATCCACGATGTGCTGATCGTGCTGTGCGCGTTCCTGATCTTTGCAATCCCGCTGAATGACGCGTTTGTGGCGGTGGTGCTGACCATCATTGGTTACTCCATCAATGATACGATCGTCATCTATGACCGGATCAGAGAGAACATGAATCTTCATAAGTGTAAAAATATCGACGAGCTGGTGGATACCAGCGTATCACAGAGTCTTGGACGGTCGCTGCACACCTCGCTGACGACGTGTATCAGCGTACTGATCCTGGTGATTGCATCGTGGCATTTTGGGATCCAGTCCATTTTTGAATTCTCCCTGCCTCTGTTATTCGGACTTGTGAGCGGATGCTTTTCTTCTATTTGCGTGGCCAGCGTGATTTGGGCCATGTGGAAAAACGCCCATAAGGCAGAAAGTAAAAAAAGATAAGGCATAAAATGAGCACGCCTGGCGCAGACAGGGACCGGATTATCCGGTTCCGGCCTCCGCCGGGCGTGCTCTCTTATTGTAAGAAAATTTTAATCCGTATTCGTGCAATTTTGTGCTATACTGTTTAAGGAAACAAGCGAGAATTCCCCCACCTCTGCAGGCGGAGGGATGAAACGCCAAAAATCGGTATCCCTCGCTGACATGAAGTCAAGCCGCGCATCTATAAGATGTAGTCGCACTCTGTGAAATTATCGAGCGTGGATTGAAACAAGGAAATACTACAGATAAAAATCGGCATATAAGATTTTACCTGGCAGTTGTCCGGCCTAAGGCGGGACAGCGGACCGTGCTGTGTGCCGATGCAGGATAAAGGTTATTGTACATAATACAGAATACAGGATGACACGGGGAGAAACAGACATGGTAAAACGCTTTAACAGAATATGGAGCATTGCAATCAGCTTAAGCCTTTTGGCTTCCGTACCGGCCTTCGGTGATATTCCGATCGTCCCGCCCATAAGCGGCGGATCGGATAACGGAATTTCAGGGCCGGAGACAGCGGGACCGGGTGGGGATAATACCCAGAGCGGCCCGGGAGCTTCGACGGGAACAGGGAATTCGACAGGAACGGGAACTTCCACTGGATCGGGAAACCCGACAGGGCCGGGTACTTCCGCAGGCCCAGGGGCCACTCAGGGAAGCGGTACCGGCGGAAATGTGGTGAACACATTAAAGCAGCCGGAGATCCAGGCTCAGGGCGCGGTGCTCATGGATGCGGCCACGGGAAATCTGCTTTATTCGAAGGAGGCAGAGACGAAGTTTTACCCGGCCAGCATCACGAAGCTGATGACAGCTCTTCTGGTAGCGGAAAAGTGCAGTCTCGACGATACGGTTACATTTTCCAAGACGGCGGTTACGAATCTGGAGTCCGGCGCCGTTACACTGGGACTGGTGGAAGGGGACAAGCTGACGGTGCGTCAGAGTCTCTACGGTCTCCTTTTAAAATCTGCCAACGAGGTGGCCAACGGTCTGGCCGAGCATACGGCGGGGAGTATCAGCAAGTTTGCGGACATGATGAATGCCAGGGCGAAGGAGCTGGGCTGTACGAACACGAATTTCGTCAATCCGAACGGCCTTAACAATTCCAACCACTATACGACGCCTCATGATATGGCGCTGATCGCACGGGCGGCATTTCAGAATGGTACGGTAAGCAAGATCGCATCGACCTTAAGCTACCAGATTCCGGCGACGCAGAAGGCGGCGGCCCGCACGATATCCCTGGGCCACAAGATGCTGTATCCCAATGACGCCAGATACTACCAGGGCGTAATCGGAGGAAAGACCGGATATACTTCACTGGCAGGCAACACGCTGGTGACATGTGCGGAGCGGGACGGCGTGCGTCTGATCGCGGTTATCATGAAGAGCAAGTCTACACAGTATACGGATACCTCGGCTCTGCTGGACTACGGTTTTGCGCTGAAGAGCGGAGGCTCCCAGACTGCAAAGTGGCAGCAGGAGGGGGCAAAGTGGTACTTTGTAAAGAACGACGGAAACCGCGCCGCCAATGAGTGGATGACGATAGACGGGGCTGATTACTGGTTCGATTCCGACGGGACCATGGCTACGGGCTGGCGCCATTATTCCAACGACGCGTGGTATTATTTCAAGTCCGGCGGCGCTATGGCTTCCAGTACCTGGGTGGAGTCCGACGGCCAATGGTTTTACCTGGGCGCCGATGGGGCGATGATGAAGAATACGGTGACTCCGGATGGATATACGCTGGATGCGTCCGGCGTATGGGTGAAGTAGAAGATAATCCGCCATACAGGACGATCCGGACAGAGGTGATAATTTGAACGGTTCAGGAATAGAGAAGAAGGCATGCGCGGGGAACCGCGGCATGCCTTCTTCGTTTATGTTTGGTCAGGTACCGGTATGGAAAACCAGATTACGGTAAGCTTTCCACAGCGGCTGTTCATATGCAGAACGGAGCCTTCACCGTAGGATAAGACCAGACGGGAATTGGTGTTCGCCAGTCCGATATGCTGATTGGAGTTTCGGCTGGTCTCTTTTAGGCCTGCTCTGATCGAGGCCAGCTGATCGGCCGGAATGCCCTTGCCTGTGTCATAAATGGTGAAGTAGATACGGTCCTTTTTTCTGTGAATGGAGATGGAGATCAGACCCTTTTCCTTCTTTTCTTTAATTCCATGGTAGATCGCGTTCTCGACGAGGGGCTGCAGAATCATTTTTTTGACCGGGTAGATAGAGCAGTCCGGCGCGAGGGAAAACTTGACATCGAAGCGGTCGGTGTAGCGGAGCTTCATAATTTCAAGGTATTTCTTTAAGTAGTTGATCTCCTCCTGGATCTTTACGTTATCCTGGGGATCACTGAGCGAGTAGCGCATGATCGCGGAAAGATACGATATCATCTGGCTGCACCGGTTCTCCGAGCCGGTCAGTTTGACGGATTCCCAGTAAATATTGTTTAACGTGTTATGCAGGAAGTGGGGATTGATCTGGTGCTGAAGCGCCTGCATTTTGGAGAGCTGGAGCTTGGCTGCTTTTTCGGAATCCTGCATTTTTAAATAGTCCTGCTCGATGAAGAGGCGGATTACGTTGAACAAGATGTATTCAAATGGGCTGGAGCTGCCTTTCTTTGGCTGACGGATCTGATTGACTGCGGTATCCGGTGTGCTGAATACGCTGATAATCTTATCGAGATATTTGTAATCGTGCCGTGTCTTGAAAAATGCGATCATGCAGGCTACCGCGATCGCCGCCAGCGTGATGATGATGTACATGCTGGTCAGACTGATGGTCGTCCGGTAGATTTCATTCCTGGGGGTCAGCAGAAGATACGAAAATCCGTAGGATCTCGGTGACGGCAGGTACGTCGCAGTATACGATTTATAGTCCAGGTTGACGGCGTCCGCAGGGGAGGTGGCCGGAAGGGAGGCCATCTGCGCCGCAAGATCCAGAAGGTCGTCTTCCGGAAATTCCTCCGTTGAAGGCCAGACCAGGCGGCTGGAGGCATCCATCAGAAAGAGCTTCTGATCCGGAAATTCCAGCAGGCCGGACAGTTCGCTCTTCAGCTTGTCCGCGCTGAAGCTGAAGATGACCAGTCCGTTCTGGATATCGGTGGTTCTGCGGTACAGCTTCCGGTAGACCAACAGGCTGGGAGTCCGGTATTCTGTATACAGCAGCGGATCATCGGAAAACTCCATCCAGACGTCCTCTTCGCCTGCGTGACCGTAGGAGTTTAAGACGTCCTTTTCCTTGTCAGGAGGAAAGGAGATAAGCTTTGAGCTTAAGGGCACGAAGATCCGGCTGTAGTCATTTTTATAATAGACATAGATATTCCTCAAATAGCCGTCGGTGTAAATCAGGTTCTGAAAGTTCAGCGAAATGTTCTCGACGGACTTGATGGAATCCAGCGTCAGCGATTTCTCATCAAACGCGTTCTTTAACTGCAGTGTCACCCTGGGATTGGACGCGAAGAACAGGTATGCGTTGTCCACGTGGGTATAAAAGGTCTCCAGAATGTCATCGGCCTGGTTTAAGATTACCGAGGCCTTCTTTTCGGCCTCACTGGTACTCTCATTCGTTGTCCGGAATATGCTGTACAGGCCGATGAGCAAAAGAGGGATCAGCATCAGAAGACTGTTGACCAGCAGGCTTCTGATGAAAAAACGGATTGTGGTGGAATGGTATTTCCGTTCCAGACCTTCAAGGATTGATTTATTTTTCATGGCTTCTGTACTCGGTCGGGGTGACGCCCCAGTAGGCCTTGAAGGCCCGTGCGAAGTTGTTGGGATTCACATAGCCGATCATGTTGCTGATGTTGTAGATCTTGGTGTCAGGATCCTTGAGGAACAGGGCGGCCTGCTTCATCCGCGCCTCGCCCAGCAGATCGGAAAAGGTTTTGGAGGTCTTCTGTTTGATCAGCTGGCTTAAATAAGAGGGGTTTAAATACAGGGATTCGGCCAGTGAGGACAGGGAGCCCTCCCTGTAATTCTGACTTAAGTAGCTTAAGACCTTCTGGATGATTTCATCGGTGGAGTAGTCCTGGGCATCGTCAGAGCTTACATTATATTTGGCATCCAGCTCATGTCGGATGGTTCCGAAGATCTCCTTCAGCTCTGAAAAATTGGTCGGTTTTAAAACGTAATACCGGACGCCGTACCGGATCGCGTTCTGTGCGTATTTAAAGTTATCGTAGGCGCTTAAAAAGACGACCATAGGCCGGGCACCTTCCAGCGCCGAAACACTCTTTGCCAGCTCGATCCCGTCCATGCCGGGCATGCTGATGTCAGTCAGGATTACGTGGACGGAATGATCCTTTAGATAGTCCAGCGCTTCCTGGCCGCTGTCTTTCTGCCCGCATACGTGAAAGCCTTGCTCGTCCCACGGAAAACAGGACGCAAGGATATCGCGGGAACTGGCCTCGTCATCTACGATCAGTAGTTCATACATGGTATTTCCTCCCCCAGAATTAAGTGATTCCAGTATATCATGGGAAAGTTGCCATAGTCAAAGGTATAACCATGAAATCGATTTTCCCTAAAATAGAGATAGGCGGATAAAATAATGATAGATTGAAATGATAGGCGTTCACAATCGGCACAGGGGCGCAAAAATAAGCGGGCATGATAGAATACAGTCCATGAGTTATGTTCCGAAGGGAATGACAATCGGAAATCAGCAAAGGAGGAAAGTATCATGTCGTCACTGAAACCAAAAACCGCAGGGGGCACTGCCGTGAGAAAGTATCCGAAGAACTGGAGATGGGGGCTGCTCTTCATTCTGCCATGGCTTCTGGGATTCCTTATTTTACAGGCGTACCCGTTAATCATGTCACTGTATTACTCGTTTACGAATTTCTCCATATTATCGGAAGGAAAATGGGTCGGATTTGACAATTACATCAGGTTGTTTACGAAAGATAAGTACTTCCTGAAGTCATTCTTTTTGACCTTTAAGTACGCACTGATGTCGGTGCCGATGAAGCTCGTCATGGCGCTCATCGTAGCGATGATCTTAAATATGCGTCTGAAGGGGATCAACCTGTTCCGGACGGTTTACTATCTGCCGTCAATCATGGGGGGAAGCGTGGCCATCTCCATACTCTGGAGATTCATGTTTATGAAGGAAGGCATGTTAAACAAGATGCTGGGCGCCGTACATATTCCGGCTGTCGACTGGCTGGGAGATCCGGACATCGCGCTCGTAACCATCAGCCTTCTGGTGATCTGGCAGTTCGGCTCATCCATGGTGCTGTTTCTCGCAGGGCTTAAGAACGTTCCGACAGAGCTTTATGAGGCGGCTTCGGTGGACGGGGCGAACAAATGGGTCCAGTTCTGGAATATTACATTTCCGATGCTGACACCCGTCGTGTTCTTTAACCTGATCATGCAGATCATACATGCGCTGCAGGAATTCACCTCTGCCTTCATTATCACCAACGGCGGACCGAACCACGGAACGTACCTGATGGGAGTCAAGATATACGAGGATGCATTCCAGAATCTGAAAATGGGATATGCTTCCGCATCCTCCTGGGTGATGTTTGTGGCAATCCTTTTGATTACGCTCCTGGTATTCCGCTCGTCAAGCGCGTGGGTATTCTATAACGATGGAGGAATGGACTGATGAGAAGTAAAAAGAATAATCTGATCGCCTACGTGATCCTGATTGTCGTGGGCGCAGCTATGATTTATCCGCTGTTCTGGCTGTTTTTCGCCACATTTAAGGACAATAAGGAGCTGTTTGGAAAGATGACCCTGCTTCCGGAGCACTTCTCTTTTTCGGCATACAGAGAAGGCTGGAAGGGAAGCGGACAATTTTCCTATTTGACATTCTATTTAAATACATTTAAGCTTGTTATTCCGACGGTTGCACTAACCGCCATTTCTACCGGGATTGTTGCATACGGCTTTGCGCGATTTAAGTTTCCGATGAAGAAGCTGCTGTTCATGCTGATGATCTCCACACTGATGCTGCCGGACGCGGTTATCATGATCCCGCGGTACGTGGTGTTCAATAAGTTTGGCTGGGTTGCCACCTCCCTGCCGTTCTGGGTTCCGGCGGTCCTGGCATGCTATCCGTTCCTGATTTTTATGCAGATACAGTTTTTGAGGGGAATCCCGAGAGAGCTGGACGAATCGGCCTATATGGACGGCTGCAATCCGCTGATGGTATATGTGAGAATTCTGGCGCCGCTGATGAAGCCCTCCATTTTCTCCGTTATTATTTTTCAGACGCTCTGGAGATGGAACGATTACTTCAACAATCTGGTGTATATCAGCAGCGTGAAGAACTATACGCTGTCGCTGGCCTTAAAGATGTCGATCGACAGCCAGGGCGCATCTACACCGTGGAACCAGATACTGGCCATGTCTTTTCTGTCGCTGATTCCGCCGGTGCTGCTGTATTTCTTCGCACAGAAATACTTTGTGGAAGGAATCACAGCCGGAGGCATCAAGGGATAAGCACGTTATTATTTCACAGGACGAGTTTTCCTGTGAAGTAATAAAATGATAGGCTTATAATATGAAGATAGAATCTTATGATAGGCACCTGCAATCTGAGAAGGGGCTTGGAAAAATGGATTTGTGATAGAATACAGGTAAAGGGAAAACGATGAAGGAGGAAATATTATTATGAAGAAACAGTTAATGAAACGCGCGGCACTGGTGATGGCCGCTTCCATGGCGGCGGTGTCCTTGATGGGATGCGGATCGGGAGCAGGAGATAAGAAGACAGATACGACGGCGGCGGAAAGCAGTACCGCGGCAGCAGGCGCCAAAGACAGTACGGCAGCTGAAACCACAGAAGCCAGCAAAGAACCCGTGACACTTCGCTTTTCCTGGTGGGGGAGTGACAGCAGGCATCAGGCGCTGCTGGCGGTGATCGAGGCCTATGAAAAAAAGAATCCCAATGTGAGCGTGGAGGCGGAATATCAGGGATACGACGGGTACTATGAAAAAATCATGACGACACTCTCCAGCAATACAGCGCCGGATATCATACAGCTTAGTAAGGAATGGCTGCCGGATATTCAGGGGGCGAAACACTATCTGGCGGATTTATCGACGCTGCCGGTGGATTTGAGTACGCTGAAGGACCGCCTTCTGGAGATTGCGGGTACTTACAATGGAGAGCCTAACATGTTCCCCTGTACGGTAGGAGGCTCCGTTACCTATGTAAATACAGATTTTGCTAAGATCTATGGAATCGATTTAAGTAAGAACTACACATGGGATGAAATAAAGGAATTAGGGAAATCGGTTCATGAGCAGGATGAGGATGCCTATCTGATGACCGCAGATGCTGACATGCTGAACCGGTTGTTTGTACAGCCTTATCTGGCACAGAAAACAGGGAAACCGCTGATCGACGAAGCAACCTATACCATGAATTTTACGGAAGCGGAAGCTGCGGAAGCGTTTCAAAATGTAGTGGAATTATATGAGACCAATACGCTGGAACCGTTTGGGGAAGCGGCAACCTTTGCGGGACAGGCCGACCAGAACAACAAATGGATTAACGGGAAGATCGGAATGATCGTTGACTATACCGGAAGCGCGCCTAAGTATATTGCTTCCATCGAGAGTCCTCTGGATGTAATTTCAATGCCTGTTACCAGTGATGCAAAATGCAGCGGCGTCGCCTACAGCGGAGACAGAGGCTTTGCAATCAACGATAACTCGTCAAACAAAGAAGAGGCGGCTAAATTCCTGGATTTCCTGATGAATGATCCGGAATCGATTGCTCTCTGTAAGACCGATGTCGGTTACTGCCCAACCAGGCAGTCTGATGATATTCTGATTGCCGCGGGCGTAGTGAGTGAAATTCAGAAGAAAGGCGTCGAGATATCAGTGCCGGATTCCTATACCAATAATATGATCAGCGGTAATACAGAGCTGGAAGTGATCCGAAAAGATCTGATTCAGGAGGTCGTCTACAAGGACATTACGCCAGAAGAGGCGGCAAAGGAACTGGTGGAGCAGTATCAGGAAATCCTGGAAGAACTGAAAGCAAAATAGACCAGGAGAGACAGAACAGATACGTCCGTTAAAGAGATCGTGTAACGGTGCTATAGGAGGATGTTGTAAAACTGCATGTAATCGATACTGGAGGCAGAAACAGAAATTTCTGCAGCTGGTACGGATGGGGGCGTTTTGCAGCAGCCTCCATTTTTATAGAGTGAAGGAGGAGAAAGAAAATGAGAGACAAGGCGTATTATCAGGGACTGCTGTTAAATATGGTAGAACCGCTCAAACCACACTACAGCGAAGACTGCGCCCATCTGGAGCTGGGGGCGGCCGCGGCTGGATACGGCAGCCAGATCGCCGGAATGGAGGGATTCTCACGGGTTTTGTGGGGGCTGGTTTCGTACTGGGCCGGCGGAGGCACGGATGAAAGCCTTCTGCCGGTTTACCGAAAAGGCCTCTCTGCGGGCACGGACCCGGAGTCGGAGGCATATTGGGGGGATTTACACGACAAGGATCAGCGGATGGTCGAAATGGCTGCGATCAGCTACGGGATCCTGATGGTTCCGGAAAAATTGTGGGATCCGCTGGAAGAGAAGGAAAAGAACCGTCTGGCGGACTGGCTGTATCAGATCAACCGGTACTCCCAGGCAGACAACAACTGGCAGTACTTTAAGGTGATCACCAACCTGGCGCTGCGCAGCGTGGGGAGGAAATGGAGTGAAGAACAGGTAAAGGATGCCATGGACCGGTACGAATCTTTTTATATTGGAAATGGCTGGTATTCCGATGGAAAACGGCCGCAAAAGGATTACTACACATCCTTTGGAATTCATTTTTACTGCCTTCTCTATGCGGCTTTCATGGGACAGGACGATCCGGAGACTGCAGAACGGTTCAAGTGCCGGGCGGCGAAATTTGCAGAGACCTTTCTCTATTGGTTCGACGATGAGGGGAAGGCGATTCCTTTTGGCCGTTCCTTAACCTACCGTTTTGCGCAGGCAGCATTTTTCAGCGCCTGTGCCCTGGCCGGTGTGGAGTGCATTTCATGGGGCGTGATGAAGGGGATTCTGGAACGCCACATGGAATACTGGATGGCGCAGCCGGTCTTTGACAATGGAGGTGTCCTCACCGTCGGTTATACGTATCCAAATCTGCTGATGTCGGAGAGCTACAATGCCCCTGGCTCGCCCTACTGGTCGTTTAAGACCTTCGTATGCCTGGCTCTGCCTGACAGCCATCCGTTCTGGAAGGCAGAAAGCGAGCCGCTTCCGAAGCTTTCGGAGGTTCTTGCGGTGAAGGAATGCGACATGGTGCTGTGTCACCGGAAACACGAGGTTGTGGCCCTGACCGCAGGCCAGTATCCGGTGATGGAGCATCCGTTTGCAGCGGAAAAATACGCCAAGTTTGCCTATTCGTCCGTATTTGGATTCTGTGTATCCCGCTCCTTTCATCAGCTGGAGCAGGCGGGAACCGACAGCATGCTGGCTTTTTACGCGCATGGCATGTACTACGTCCGGAGGGCGTGTCTGGAATACCGTGTTTCGGAGAACGGTGTCTATTCCAGATGGAGCCCGGTGGAGGGCATCGAAGTGGAGACGTGGCTTCTGCCGGTGAAAGGCGGCCATAAGCGCAGACATAAGATAACCAGCACCATATCCTGCGTGGCCTATGACTGCGGTTTTTCCTATCCGAACTGTATGGAAGAGACGAAAAAGACGGAGGGAAGAGGAGCTGCGGAGGTATCCGATGATCATGGCAAAAGCCGGATTAAAGCCGAAAATGGAGACGGAGACGGTATTGTCATTACGGCTCTGCCCAATATGAATCTCATTTTCCCCAATGTATGCATACCGGCAGTCCGTTTCGCGGTTCCGGCAGGAAAAATGGAGATCGGGACACTGGTGGAAACAGAATTTACGGATCGGAAGATTGTGATCGGGGGAGGAAATTGTTATGCTCTGGGAGATTGATGGTGAGACCCATATCTGGGCGGAGGAAATCTGGGGGAAATTAGAACGGAAGCTGGAGGCCCAGTGTCTCCGTCTCGGCTCCATGATGCCCTATGTTCCTGTAAACGGCGCCTACGAAGATATGGGAAAGAAGGAGCTTGCGGCCTGGACAAATGGGTTCTACAGCGGAATTCTGTGGCAGATGTATCATGCGGCAGGAAAGGCATGTTACAGAAAGGCCGCGGAGGGAATCGAGGTGCGGCTGGATGAGGCTCTCGCTTCCTATATAAAATTGGATCACGATGTGGGTTTCCTCTGGCTGCATACGGCTGTGGCCGACTATCGGCTGACCGGCAGCGTGGCTTCCAGAACGAGAGGTCTTCACGCAACGGGAATTCTGGCAGGCCGTTATAATCCGAAGGCCGGATACTTAAGGGCATGGAACGGGGAGCGGTCCGGAATCGCGATTGTGGACTGCCTCATGAATCTGCCGCTTCTCTATTGGGCAGCGGGAGAGCTTCATGACAGCGCACTCCGTCAGATCGCGGTGAATCATACCGACATGGCGCTGAAATACATCATCCGGCCGGATGGCTCCTGCAACCATCTGGTGGAATTTGCCCCGGAGACCGGAGAATATCTGGGAAATCCGGGAGGTCAGGGCTATGAGAGCGGTTCCTCCTGGAGCCGGGGGCAGGCGTGGGCCATCTATGGCATGGCGCTGGCCTACCGGTATACCGGAAACACAGCGTATTTGGACGCATCGAAGCGGGTAGCTCACTATTTTTGCGCCAACGCGGCAATAAACGGATATGTGCCGCTGATCGATTTCCGGGCGCCGGAGGAGCCGCGCTACCTGGATACGACGGCGGGAGTCTGCGCCGCGTGCGGACTTTTGGAACTGGCCGGACACGTGAAGCCGCTGGAAAAAAATCTGTACGTGAAGTCGGCTGTCCGCTGCTTAAAGGCGGTTACAGATGAGTACTGCGAGTGGGACCCCAAAAAGGATTCGATTGTCTCCCATGGCTCCGCCAGATACGACCGGGCCGCCGACCGGGAGGTGCCTGTTATCTATGGAGATTACTTTTTGGTGGAAGGAATTCTCCGCCTTTTGAATAAAGACTTTTTGATCTGGTAGTGGGGGAACGTGAACATACGAATGTGTAAAGGCATATCCCGCCCGCGTGTTTGCTCCTGTTCCATTAGCTCACTGTATGGAATTGTAGTTCGTTATCGCTGCTTTACGCCAGGGTCAGAGCAAGGCTTCGCCCAGCCCAACATCATAAACTTAAAAAGTTATAAAAGGAATCTGTCACACGCAGGCGGATTCCTTTTATTAGGTATTAGGGAAAAGTGATATGAAATCTGAGACCATTTGCTCCAATGTTATGCAGACCAGCTTTCCTTTTGACTCAAGTTGGAGCAGTGGTTCTGTGAAGCCGCTTTGAGAAAAAAGATAAAAGGAATACTCTGCATCATCTGTTTTTGACCATTTTGATTCCAGGGTTTTATAATCTTCTAAATCGAAGAGAGAAGCTTTGTATTTGCATTCACCGAGTATATAATGTTTGCTTTGCTGATCGACGGCCATGACATCAATCTCGGTTTCGTATGTTGTATAAGATTTACGCCCGGTTCCACTATCTGTGCGCTGGGTAACTCTGCCCCACCATCTGCCGATTTTTGAGTAGCGGTATGGTAACTTCTCTTGTCTATTTAATAAGCGAATATAATCACGACACAAAGACTCAAAAACAAAAGCTGTAAATTCATGTAGCTGTGGTGTCACTACGTACTTCATTACGCCTTCAGTATCTCCAGCTTCCAGATCCGAGTACGTTGTGAAAACGAAGGAGTACCAAAAACGAAAAAAATTATCCGTTAGTTGATAAAGCCCTTTATTTGACTTTGCACGTTCCTTTACACTATCAGCAACTGAGAATTCCCGCTCAACAATTTGAAGATCCATTAGATTTTTTATATATACTGTCAGTTTGTTTTTTTCAATTTGCGTTTTGTTGAATATATCGTTTAAAGTAGTGTTTCCCAGAGCAATGGCTTCAATAATGGTATTATAAACTGCAGTTTCTCTGAGTTCCTGCCGTAGCAGAAACTCTACTTCACTATATAATACAGAGCCTTTTGTCAATATGTTTTTTTTGATATTCTCTTCTATAGTAATCTTATTATCAAATTGTCTTAAATAGTGCGGAATTCCTCCTAAAATTGCAAATACTGTTATCTGATCCATCGGTGTGTAATTTGGAAAAAATTTTATTACGTCAGAAAAGGGCATCTCTGTCATTTTGTAGATGCCGGTAGCACGTCCATAAAGGGGATTTTTTTCCGCCAGTATTTCCTTTTCGATGAAACTCATTGCACTGCCACATAATATAATCATTATATTAGCATCTTTCAATGAGGAGTCCCACAGATTTTGAAGAATAGATGGGATTGTTTCATTTGCTTTGCACATATAAGGAAATTCGTCGATTACCAGTAATTTCTTACCGTTACCCGGAAGTTCTAAAATACTTGTGAAAGCAGATTCCCAATCTTGAAATTCGTGTATATATTGCGCAGCTGGAATACCTGTCTTTAACACTTTTTCTGAATAGGAAAGTAGCTGCTGCCGGTCCGTACATTCACGGCAGGAATAAAAGATATGAGGTTTACCTTTACAGAATTCTTTTAATGTTTCGGTTTTTCCCACGCGGCGGCGCCCGTACAGAACGATCAGCTGCCCGTCTTCCCTCTTATATTTCTCTTCTAAAAAAGATAGTTCCATTTTGCGTCCTATAAACATAGCAATCCTTCTTTCTAATCATGATTATAAGAATCATGATTATATTTTATACTATCTTTTGCAAAATATCAACTATCTTCGATACCAGTCTTTCGATAATATTTGCAGGAAGAGATTGTACCACAAAACGGTACAGCGGCTTTTTTCGTTTTACGGAATGGTTCGTTACGGAAAGCCCATTCAGGAAAGCCCGTTCAGCTAAACGCGAAAGCTTAAGTATGCTTTGCCTTGACGCGGCATACTTTTTCAGTGTATGATGATACAAAATCAAAAGGCATCAAAAGAAATAAAATGAAGTGGAAGACTGGTGAAAGATGAGGAAGAATAATATGTGGCTTGCCGCCGGTGTGCTGTCCGCCGCTGCAGGAGCGGGACTTTTGCTTCGCTCCCAGTATGAGAGGGAGCAGCTGTCCGTAGAGAGGACGGAGATTCTGACGGAAAAGATAACGAGAGACTGCCGGATGGTGTTCCTCTCTGATTTACATGATCATGAGTTTGGAGATCATAATAAACGCCTGCTCCATGCGGTCGATGAGGTAAAACCCGACGTGATCCTGATCGGGGGCGACATGATGGTCAGCAGGGAAAGCGCGGATCTGCGGGTATCCCTGGAACTGATTGGGGAACTGACGAAACGCTGCCCCGTCTATTACGGCAATGGAAATCATGAGACGCGGATGAACCGGGAACGGAAGAATTTCGGGATGCAGTATGACATTTATGTGAGGAAGCTAAAAAAAATGGGAGTCCGTTACCTTTCCAACAGGACAATGGAGTTCCGGGATGATATCGCCGTCACCGGAATAGATCTGGCGGAACGGTATTATAAGAAGTTCCATCCCGACCATCTGCGGCCGGAGGAGATTGGACGGCTGGCGGGACCGGCTGAACGGGAGCGGTTTTTAATCCTGCTCTGCCATTCTCCTCTCTTTTTCGATTCCTGCCGGAAATGGGGCGCCGATTTGACGCTGTCCGGCCATTTTCATGGGGGAACCATACGCCTTCCGTATCTGGGCGGGGTCATGACCCCTCAGTTTCAGTTCTTTCTGCCGTGGTGCGCCGGAACATTTGAGGAGAGCGGGAAGTACATGATCGTGAGCCGCGGCCTGGGGACGCATTCTATCAATATCAGGCTGAACAACAAACCGCAGCTTGTGGTGGTGGATTTAATAAAATGCAGCCGTACTCTGTGAAATTACCGGGCGTGGATTGAAATAATAATCAAAGAGAAAAACAGGTTAAATATTTACAGAAGCCGGTGGATTTGATATACTAATCGGTAGCGCTTACTTTCTGAAGCCGGGAGGAAACTATGGGAATATCCTATAAGCTGGAGAATTTTGAGGGTCCTCTGGACTTGCTGCTCCATCTGATTGAAAAGAATAAATTGAATATTTATGACATTCCTATTGTGACGATTACGGAGCAGTATCTCGATTACGTGAGCCACATGGAGACCGAGGATTTAAACATTGTCAGTGAATTCCTGGTGATGGCGGCGACGCTCATCGACATCAAATCCCGCATGCTCCTGCCGAGAGAAGTGAATGAGGACGGCGAGGAGGAAGATCCGAGGGCTGAACTGGTGGCGCGTCTTCTGGAATATAAGTATTACAAATACATGGCGTTTGAACTGAAGGAGAAGGAGGTCGGCGCGGACCGCCTGCTTTTTAAGGGGCCTACGGTGCCTCCGGAGGTGGCGAAGTATGAGCCGCCGGTGGACTTGGATAGCCTGTTGGACGGCCTGACGCTGGCAAAGCTTCAGGAGATTTTCAAGTCCGTGATGAAAAGGACAGAGGACCGGATCGACCCTGTGAGGAGCCGGTTCGGTAATATTACGAGAGAACCGGTGAGTCTGGAGGACAAGATCACCTCGGTTCTGGGTTATGCCAGGCTGCACCGCAAATTCTCTTTCCGGGGAATGCTCGAAAAGCAGGCGGACAAGACGGAGGTCGTGGTGACGTTTCTTGCGCTTCTGGAGCTGATGAAGATCGGTAAGATTCATCTGACCCAGGAGCATTTATTCGACGATATGTTTATTGAGACGCTGGAGCCGGAAGGCGAGGAAGAGGATCTGGACTTATCGGAGTTAGAGGAAGATATCGAAGGGTATAAAAAAGATGAAGAAGAAGTGGGAAGCGCAGGAGTCGCTGCCGATTGAGGAACTGAGAGAGATTACGAATGAAGAGCGGGAGTATGAGGCCGTGATCGAAGCGGTCTTATTTACCATGGGTAATTCCGTCGAGGTGAGACAGCTGGCAGCCGCGATCGGACAGGACGAGGAGACGGCAAGATCCGCCGTAAAACGGCTCATGAAGCAGTATGAGGCCGGACGGAAGGGGATGCAGATTATCGAACTGGAGAACAGCTACCAGATGTGCACCAGGCCGGAGTATTATGAGAATCTCATCCGTGTGGCTGCCACCCCCAAAAAACAGGTGCTGACGGATGTGGTCCTGGAGACGCTGTCAATCATCGCCTATAAGCAGCCGGTCACGAAGATGGAGATCGAGAAGATCCGCGGCGTCAAGTCCGATCACGCGGTGAACAGGCTGGTGGAATACAACCTGGTATACGAGGTGGGCCGTCTCGACGCTCCGGGGCGCCCCGCACTGTTTGCCACGACGGAGGAGTTCCTTCGCCGGTTCGGAATCGGCTCGACTCAGAACCTTCCCACTCCGGACCCCGAAACCGCTGCCGAGATCCGCATGGAGGTGGAGGAGGAGTTAAAGGGAAGCGGAGAGCTGCTCCCCGAAGATGAGGCGCTTCTGGAGGAAATCCCCCTCACCGAGTTGGGAGACGGGATCGCGGAAGCGGCTGTAACCCGTGAAGACGGTGGAAACACAGAATAACTACCGCACGCAGGCGGCTGAGAGACAGCCGTTCCGTGCTCATAATCAGGAGGACATACAGTGACAGAGAAGATCAGAATAAAATATTTTACAGATAAAATCGAGCGTTTATGCTACATTGGAGGCAAATCCGACTGGATCGATTTACGTGCGGCGGAAGAGGTTGAACTGAAGGCGGGAGAGTTTCAGCTGATTCCGCTTGGAATCGCCATGGAGCTGCCGGCCGGCTATGAGGCCCATGTGGTGCCGAGAAGCAGCACGTTTAAGAATTACGGTGTGATCCAGACGAACAGCATGGGAGTCATCGATGAGACGTACTGCGGGGACAATGACCAGTGGTTTTTCCCGGCTTATGCCCTTCGTGACACGGTGATTCACGCCAATGACAGAATCTGCCAGTTCCGCATCATGAAGCACCAGCCGGAGCTGTCATTTGAGGAAACGGACACGCTTGACCATGAGGACCGCGGAGGCCACGGAAGTACCGGAAAGCAGTAACCTCCCCGGATGGAGAATTTAAGATGAAAACATGTTCCAGAGTAAAAATGGGTTCCAGATTAAAGCTTCTCGTCCTGACGGCAGGCGTATGCATGAGCTTAACCGTAGGATGCGGAAAGAGTGAAAATAAATATACGTACCGCGATGCGGGAATAGAAGCGCTGAATGCTGGGGATTATGAGAGTGCGATCGCTTCTTTCGACGAGGCGATTAATGCCTCCAACGCGCTGGTGGGCGCATTCGATATTGACGTACTGAAATACCGTGCGGAGGCGGAATACCGTGCCGCAGATTACCAGGCTGCCTCGGATACCTACGGTATCCTGATCCAGGTGGATAAGGAGCGGCCGGAATATTTGAACATGCGCTGCGTCTCCAAAGCGCAGACAGGAGACTTGAGCGGGGCGCTGGACGATTATAAGCGTGCAGCCGAACTGGATAGGTCGAAAAACGCTCCGGGCAGGGCGGAGGCGATTCTCGCGGCCGGAGCGGCGCTGGAGAACCAGGGAGCCTCCGCCGAGGCCATGACGCTCTATGAGAGCGCCCAGGCGGAAGGAATCGAAAATGCCGAGTTGTACAACCGGATGGGCCTCTGCAAATTCGGGGAAAAGGATTATGAGACGGCTATCACCTATTTCGCCCAGGGATTATTAAAGCCGGACGCCGCCTCGGTGCCGGACCTGATCTACAATCAGGCGGTTGCATACGAGTACAAGGGAGACTTTGACAAGGCGCGGGAGCTGATGGAGCAGTATGTGGCAGGAAACAGCTCAGACGAAGAAGCCGCGCGGGAACTGGAGTTTTTAAAAAGCAGATAAGCTGCTGTGTCATTTTGAGTGGTACAGGAACCCAAAATGAGGATTGAAATAAAGACAAGGTAATGGATTAGGAGATCAATGGCTGATTTAGTGGAGTTAAAGGAAATCGAAGAGCGGGTCATTCTGGTGGCCGTGAGTACGGAAGAGGAAAGCCTGGCAGCAGCCTCCTTAGATGAACTGGAGGAGCTTGTGGAGACGGCGGGAGCCGTCACGGTGGACAAGATCATCCAGAACCGGGAACGGATTCATCCGGGGACGTATCTGGGCAAGGGAAAGATCGAAGAGGTGAAGGAGCGCGTCTGGGAGCTGAATGCCACTGGCATTGTCTGCGATGACGAGCTGTCGCCCGCACAGCTTCGGAATCTGGAGGATGCACTGGATACGAAGGTGATGGACCGTACCATGGTAATTCTCGACATTTTCGCTTCCAGGGCGACAACCAGGGAAGGTAAGATCCAGGTGGAGCTGGCCCAGCTGAAGTACCGGGCGGCCAGACTGGTGGGACTGAGAAACTCGCTCTCCCGTCTGGGCGGCGGAATCGGAACGAGAGGTCCCGGCGAGAAGAAGCTGGAGGCGGACCGTCGTCTGATTCACGACCGGATCGGCCAGCTGAAAGCGGAACTGGAGGATGTGAAGCGCCACAGGGACGTGGCCAGGCAGCAGCGTACAAGGAACCATACTCCGGTGGCAGCCATTGTGGGTTACACCAACGCGGGAAAGTCCACGCTGCTCAACACGCTTACGGACGCCGGAATTCTGGCGGAGGACAAACTCTTTGCCACGCTGGACCCGACAACGAGAAACTTAGAGCTTCCCGGCGGGGAGCAGATTCTTCTGACTGACACGGTCGGATTTATACGGAAGCTGCCCCATAATCTGATCGAGGCGTTTAAGAGCACACTGGAGGAGGCAAAGTACTCGGACATCATTCTTCATGTGGTGGACTGCTCCAATCCCCAGATGGATATGCAGATGTATGTGGTCTATGAGACGCTGAAGGATTTGGGCGTTCACGACAAGGAAGTGATCACAGTCTTTAATAAGATAGACGCGGCAGGTGAGATGAGGATTCCCCGCGACTTATCTTCCGATTACCAGGTGAAGATTTCGGCAAAGACCGGGGAGGGACTGGACGAGCTCCTGAATCTGCTGGAGAGTATTTTGAGGAGCAGGAAAGTATTCCTGGAGCGGATATACCCCTATCAGGATGCCGGAAAGATACAGCTGATCCGGAAATACGGCCAGCTTCTGAAGGAAGAGTACCGGGACGACGGTATTTTTGTCAGCGCCTATGTGCCTGCGGAGATGTATGCAAACCTGATTTAAAATGGCAAAAAGCATAAATGTACGGCTGCGGAGCACACCGGTCGAATTGGTGGTTGAGAAACTGTGTAAGGTGTGCTATACTGACAGACAGTCCGCAGTTTTGCGATAAGTGACTCGAAGCTTATAAGAAAACATAATAAGACACAATATATGGTTTTAATGTTTTTTGCGAAACCAGATATTGTGTTTTTGTTTCTCTTCTGCTATAATAAACAATGCACCGGTTAAGGCGGTGTCAGGGTTGTAAAAGGAAAGGAGTCAGGTATAAATGATATCAGTATTGAAAAGAGATGGGGAGGTCGCTGAATTCAGTCTGAATAAGATAACGGAAGCGATAAAGAAGGCATTTAAGGCTACAAAGAAGGATTTTAATAATGAGATTCTGGAGCTGTTGTCCCTCCGTGTTACGGCGGACTTTCAGGAAAAGATGAGAGACGGCCAGGTAACGGTTGAGCAGATTCAGGACAGCGTTGAGCACGTCCTGGAGCAGACCGGTTACACGGATGTGGCAAAGGCCTATATTTTATACAGAAAACAGAGAGAAAAAATCCGTAACATGAAGAATACCATCCTGGACTATAAGGATGTGGTGAACAGCTATGTGAAGGTGGAGGACTGGCGTGTCAAGGAGAACTCGACTGTTACCTATTCCGTAGGCGGCCTGATCTTAAGCAATTCCGGCGCGGTTACGGCAAACTACTGGCTGTCCGAGATATACGATCAGGAGATCGCAGATGCCCACAGGAATGCGGATATCCATATCCACGATTTGTCCATGCTGACAGGCTACTGCGCGGGCTGGTCCTTAAAGCAGCTTCTCATGGAAGGTCTGGGCGGCATTCCGGGCAAGATCACATCATCCCCTGCAAAGCATTTATCCGTGCTCTGCAACCAGATGGTCAACTTTTTAGGCATAATGCAGAATGAATGGGCAGGCGCTCAGGCATTTTCCTCTTTCGATACCTACCTTGCTCCTTTTGTAAAGATAGATAACTTAACCTACCCGGAGGTGAAGAAGTGCATCGAGTCCTTCATCTACGGCGTTAATACGCCAAGCCGCTGGGGTACTCAGGCGCCGTTCTCCAACATCACGCTGGACTGGACCGTGCCGGGCGATATGGCAGAGCTTCCGGCTATTGTAGGCGGTAAGGAAGCGGACTTCAAGTACAAAGACTGTAAGACAGAGATGGACATGATCAACAAGGCCTTCATCGAGACGATGATCGAGGGAGACGCCAACGGACGCGGATTCCAGTATCCGATCCCGACCTATTCCATCACCAAGGACTTTGACTGGTCCGATACCGAGAACAACAGACTGCTGTTCGAGATGACCTCCAAGTACGGTACGCCTTACTTCTCCAATTACATAAACAGCGATATGGAACCCAGCGATGTCAGAAGCATGTGCTGCCGTCTGCGCCTCGATCTCCGAGAGCTGCGCAGGAAGACGGGCGGGTTCTTCGGATCAGGCGAGAGTACCGGATCGGTGGGCGTCGTAACCATCAATATGCCGAGAATCGCTTACCTGGCAAAGGACGAGGCTGATTTCTACAGCCGTTTGGACCATATGATGGACGTTTCCGCAAGGTCCTTAAAGACGAAGCGGGAAGTGATCACCAAGCTGCTGAACCAGGGACTGTACCCTTATACCAGGAGATATCTGGGAACCTTTGAAAATCATTTCTCCACCATCGGCTTAATCGGCATGAATGAGGTTGGCCTCAATGCCAGATGGCTGGGCGAAGACATGACAAGTGTACAGACACAGGAATTTACAAAGAACGTATTAAATCACATGAGAGAGCGCCTTTCCGATTATCAGGAGAAATACGGCGACTTATACAATCTGGAGGCTACACCGGCGGAGTCCACGACCTACCGTTTGGCCAAGCATGACAGGAAGAGATATCCGGATATTAAGACGGCCGGAGCCGAAGGGGATACACCTTACTATACCAACAGCTCTCATCTGCCTGTCGATTATACGGCGGATATATTCGATGCTCTGGATATTCAGGATGAGCTGCAGACCTTATACACATCGGGAACCGTATTCCATGCCTTCCTGGGCGAGAAGCTTCCTGACTGGGCGGCCGCGGCGAGACTGGTGCACACCATTGCGGAGAACTACAAGCTTCCGTATTACACGCTGTCACCGACGTATTCCATCTGTGCAGAGCATGGCTATCTGATCGGCGAACACAGCGTCTGCCCGATCTGCGGAAAGCGCGCTGAGATCTACAGCCGTATCACCGGCTACTACAGACCGGTACAGAACTGGAACGAGGGCAAGACGCAGGAATACAAGAACCGTACCACCTACGACATCACCGGATCGGTACTGAAGAAGGGAAGCAAGAGTGCGGAGACGGTGAAGGAAGCCGTTCACAACGCAGAGATTCCGGCTGGTTCCTACCTCTTCACGACCAAGACGTGTCCAAACTGCAAGATGGCAAAGCAGTTCTTAAAGGATGTGGATTATGAGGTGGTGGATGCAGAGGAGAATGCAGAACTGGCAGAACAGCTTGGCATCATGCAGGCGCCTACCCTGGTAGTCGTGAGCGATGGCCAGGTGAAGAAGATCGCCAATGCCTCTAACATCAGGAAGTATGCGGAGACCATCGCATAATATATCATAATTCAGTAAATATAAAATGCCGCAAATCACGGAGTAAAAAGTGATTCTACGGCATTTTTTGCTGCGGATTTTGCAGCAGATATCCGTATCTTCTGCGGAGTTGTCCCATACATTTCCTTAAAAACCCGCATGAAGACCTTGTAATTCGTAAGTCCGTTCTGTACCATCAGCTGCGTAATGCTTTCATCCGATCTCAGGAGCTCTTCGTAAAAATTCATGGTGCGCACAGAATTTACGTATGCCAGAAATGTCTGTCCCGTATATTTCTTAAACAGGCGGCAGAAATACTCCCGGCTTAGGCCCTGGGAAGCGGCGGCATCGTTAAGCGTCAGCGGCCTGCGGAAATTCCGGCGGACGTAGTCCATAATTCCGGCAATCCGCTTCATATCCCGGCTGGAATCGTCATCGCTTCCGGATTCGTTCCAATGGGAACAGCTGCGGTAGAGATAATAGAGAAACTCATAGAGATGTGCGGTTACCAGAAGCTGATAGCCGTCCGCCTGTTTTTCGTATTCGCTCACCATGGCTTCCAAATGGAAGAACATCTCCTTTTGATCCGGGCTTTGGCTTCCTTTCGTGATCAGTGTCTGGAAATGGAGCGCCTCAAAGTTTGGGAAAAAGCGCCTCATCTGCTCCGCCGAAATCTGAAGCAGCACATAGGTGGTAAGGCCTGCGGTCTGTGTCATATGAAGTTCGTTGGAATTGATAACCAGCAGGCTTCCCGGCTCCGGCTGATACGTTTCGGCCTGGATGACTGCCGTCAGGCGGCCGTCGATCAGGCAGAGGATCTCTAAGTATTCGTGCCAGTGAGCCGGTATGGTCATGGGCATACAATGGACGAGCTCCAGCTTTGCCGGAAGATTGGTGTTTTCGGAAACTTCTTCGTGAATGATGTGATCCATCCTGCGTTCCTTTCTCTGTTGTATATCAATAGTGACAGGAATATCTGTTTTTATTCTACTAAAAGTTTGCGATTATATCAATATCAACCTATAAAAGGTTAAAAAAGTATCTAGCGGCCGTTGAGGCAATCGTGCATAATAGAGAAAAACAGACAGATATCATTTGGAGGTCAGATATGAAGTTAAAAAACAGGACATTTACCGGTTCTACATCAGACGCAGTAACGAAAAGAGAGCAGGAAAACAGGGAGATCGCCCGCAGAGCGGCTTCCGAAGGATTTGTACTTTTAAAAAATGACGGCCATCTGCTGCCGCTTGCTGCAAAGGGGAAAATCGGGCTTTACGGAGCAGGGGCAGTCAAGACCATAAAAGGGGGCACCGGCTCCGGCGATGTCAATGAGCGGGACTGTGTTTCCATTTATCAGGGGTTAAAGGCCGCAGGCTATGAAGTGACCAGCGATGCATGGCTCTCCTCTTATGAGACCATTTACGCGGATGCAAGACAGGCCTGGAAAGAGGCGGTCCTGGATAAACTGAAACAGTATGACGGCAACTTTTTCCAGGCGTACTCCACCACACCGTTTGTCGTTCCATGCGGCAATACGATCGACGAGGAGGCTGCAAAGGCGGATGGAGCCGATACCGCGGTATTTGTGCTCAGCCGTATTGCGGGGGAAAATGCGGATCGTCACGATACGGAAGGGGATTACTTCATCACAGAAGAAGAAAAAGCGCTTCTGGCACAGGTTTCTGCTTCCTATGACAACGTAGTTCTCGTTATCAATACGGGAGGTCTGATTGACCTGGCCTTTACTGAGGAGTTTGCAAATATAAAATCCATCGTGCAGTTCATGCAGGCCGGTCAGGAAGGCGGTTCGGCGTTTGCGGATATCCTTTCCGGCGCCGTAAATCCAAGCGGAAAAATGACGGATTCCTGGGCTTATACCTACGCAGATTACCCCAATGCCCAGACCTTCAGCCATAAGAACGGCAACATAGAGACGGAGAAGTACGAAGAGGGAATTTTCGTCGGATACCGTTATTTCGATACCTTCGATGTGCCGGTTCGCTACGGCTTCGGCTTCGGATTGTCCTATACGGAATTTTCCGTTGTGGGAACCGGAATCAGCGCTTCCGGTCTGGATACAGACCAGCCGAAAATCTCGGTTACGGCTTCCGTGAAGAATATCGGACATACGTATGCCGGAAAGGAAGTTGTGGAAGTCTACGTATCCTGTCCGCAGAATAATATGCCCAAAGAGTTCCGCCGTCTGGCCGGATTCGGAAAGACTGCGCTTTTATCTCCTGACGAGACCCAGGATTTAACGATTACCTTCCCGCTGTATCAGCTGGCCTCCTATCATGAAGATAAGGCGGCATGGATCCTGGAGGCGGGTACATATGGCATCTGGGTGGGGAATTCCCTGGAAGCCTCCAGCTTATCTGCTACGATCTGTCTCGATGCGGACGCCGTGATGGTGCAGTGCGAAACGATCTGTGAGAGAAAAGAAGACTTAACGGAACTGGTGCCGGATGCCGGTAAGATGAAGGCAAAAGAGGAAGCGTGGAAGAGTCTGGCGGAATCCTTAAAGCTTCCTGGCATATCGGTCTGTGCGGACCAGATCGTGACAGAAACCGCCGTGTATCCGGAACACTTAGGCGTGACGGAAGGAAAAGCCGGAGAGATCGTGAGCACCTTATCCGAGGAACAGCTGATTGCACTTGCCACAGGCGATCCTGGAAAAGGCCAGGAAAGCGCCCTTGGCTCCGCGGGACTTACTGTGCCGGGAGCTGCGGCTGAGACATCCTCCGCTGCAATAGATTCCCCATGGAACGTGGCCAGCATGGTAGACGGACCTGCCGGTTTAAGGCTCCAAAAGACATATCAGGTAATGGACGGTATGATTAAAAAAGGCGGGTTCCTACAGGCCTTTGAGGGCGGCTTCTTTGCCGATCAGGAAGAACCGGAAGGCACAACCTACTATCAGTACTGTACCGCAATCCCGGTCGGTACGCTTCTGGCACAGACATGGGATGTCAGTCTTCTGAAGGAAATTGGGGAGATGATCGGCCGTGAGATGGAACTGTTTAACGTGACGCTGTGGCTGGCGCCTGGCATGAATATTCACCGGAATCCGCTCTGCGGCCGGAACTTCGAATACTATTCCGAGGATCCGCTTCTGTCCGGTATGATGGCGTCCGCAATCACTCTCGGCGTTCAGAAAATTCCGGGATGCGGAACTACGATCAAGCATTTTGCCTGCAACAATCAGGAGGATAACCGTATGGGCTCTGATTCTGTCCTTTCCGAGAGAGCGCTGCGCGAGATCTATTTAAAGGGATTTGAAATCGCAGTGAAGAATTCACAGCCCATGTCGATTATGACGTCCTACAACCAGATCAACGGCGTCCATGCGGCAAATTCCTACGATATCTGCACAAAGGCCGCCAGAGACGAGTGGGGCTTTGCAGGCGCAATCATGACAGACTGGACCACCACCACAGCCTCCACCGCAGGCGTATGCACGGCCGCGGGCTGTATGCGGGCAGGCAATGATATGGTAATGCCGGGCGTGAAAGCAGACCATGACAATATCCGTCAGGAGCTGAAGGAGGGAACTCTGGAGCCTGGAGCACTGCAGAGATGCATCTGCAATACCGTGAGTCTGGCGCTGCAGTCTAACCAGTATGAGGAGGCAGTCAGCTATGGCAGCCAGTTTGATGGGCTGGGGACATATATGACGGTGGATTAATATAACAGGAGTACGAAACAGGAACATAATACAGGAACATAATACAGGAACATGATATAATAGAGCCCCGGACCGCAAATGGTTTCGGGGCTTTTGCGCGGTGTCAGGTAAAGTAAGGTAGATGGAATTTTACAGAGATGATATGGACGGAAATAGTTGCCTGGCTGTTGCAGTATATGAAACAGGCTATGCAAAATAATTGTATTATGGGGATTCTTCCTTTATAATAGTATCAAGTATTAAATATAAAGGGGGCGGGGATGTATGGATTTTATTTTTCTGTTTACGGGTATGATATGTCTGGGGGAGGCAGTTTTCATGTTTCTGGGGAAGGACATGCTGATTTTTAACGGAACGACATTTAAACAGGAGGACTAGGTGA
>OBUZ01000366.1_pt1 | contig 30167 bp, 21 predicted proteins | sample 1494961 | NCBI WGS metagenome assembly OBUZ01 (sample SAMEA2579939, study PRJEB22360) | human gut metagenome | biome: human gut; feature: human-associated habitat; material: faeces | place: Denmark | collected 2008/2010
AAGCTTTTGAAGCTGGGGACAGAAAAGATGATCATACTTCCCATCGGCAGCAGGTTCAGCAGCTCCATGTCTTTATTGATGTGCTCCAGCACTTCAAACATGATGAACACCAGACTGTCTTCCTTTTTGCAGGATTGCAAAAAGGAAAAAGCATCTATGCAAATAAATTGATTGATGTATCCAGGGTTTGCTCTCTTCGCCAGTTCGATTGCCTGATCACTGAAATCTACACCTGCATAATTTATATATCCTTGATCAAAAAGCATATTTGCAAATTGTCCGCTTCCGCATCCTATCTCACAAATGGCAATATTTTTATCCAGCTTTTTCACCCATTCAAGCCCGATATTAAACATACTCAGAATAAAAGGATTCAATTTACTGTAATGACCGGAATATTCTTCCCATTCGGCAAAACGTTTGTTCATATATTCAGGAACACATATTTCACCATCTTTAGCTTTGTAAAGCAGCGGATTATCTTTACTGCGCCCGTCAAAGATAAAAACGTATGGATATAAGGGGTGTTTTTTGATAAGCCCAGCCACTTCCGCGGGGTAGGATACTGCTATAATTACTTTGGCGGGGCCCTTTACTACTTGAAAAAAATATTCTGGCGATATCACTGGCTTTGAGCAAAACTCTTCAAACCCCACTCCAGCTCTCTTATCAATAAAACCAACAATATCAAACTTGTTTTTGCAGTACTCATATGCAGCGGCCCCGTATTTGGCAGCTCCCCAGATGTAGGCAGGGCATACCTCAACTTTTATGTCCTCCAGCACTGTGTTCAAATAATTTTTTGAATGTTCAATATATTCGTTCAAAGAAAGTAATTTTGAATAATCAATAGGGTTATTGATATCGATTTCCCTGGAATGGTCAATTCTCCTTTCCTGTAATCCTGTTTTCCGTAATAGTGATTCAACACGTTCCGCCCCCGATTTCATTATGGTGTTAAACTGTTTTCTGAATATAATTGAAAAAACTACGGCATGAAATGACGCTGCCAATACATATGACGAATATTTTATTAGTGATAGAAATTCCGAGGGCCCTATATCGGTTCGTAATAATTCTTGATTCGTATCATACAGGCATCCGTCGCCTTTTAACACAACGGTCAGCAAACCGGTTTTCTGCTGTACCGTTTTTGCGGCATCAAACAGCTTTGTACCTAATTGCCGATTATAGATTACTGCGTATTCACCGGGTATTATCCGTTCTGACATAATTAGTAAATAATCTTCATCTGTAAGCAGGAAAGTAGGATCACATGTATGACTGATTGGTTTTGAAGTAAACGGTCTCAAATAATCTGCTAAAACGTCTTCCCGCACAGAAATTGCATGGAAGCGATCCAGGTTATTGCGGAATAAATCGTCGCTTTTTTCTGAGAAATTTTTCATGGTACCGCTCGCGGAAAATGTAATCTTCTTTTTTGCTTTCAGCCTGTCTGAACCCCAGTAGGTCTCGTCATATCCAAAGCCCTTATAATATTCCCAAATTGTATCTGCCCCATAGATGATTAAATCATATTCCTCGTCCACATTGCCAAGCGGAGACAGATACCTGTCTATAAATACATCATATGCATCGCTTTTCAAGGGATACATGGACGTGTGATGCTCAGGAAAATAGTCGATTGCCTGAGCAGAAATACCTAATTTTTTTAGATAAGTAAGCAGTGAGTATGTCACCATCAACGCCCCATAATTTTGTGAGCGATGGAAATTTATTGTTCCAACTTTCATAGAATTAAGCCTTTCACATATTCATAGATTGCACTTCCGCAGCTGTCTTTATCCAAAGGCGGCTGCTGTTCAATATCTGCCGCATTAATTTCAAGCAGGCTTTCAAGATTTAGAAAACTGGATTCTCTTGCATATTGATTAAAATTTTTATTTTCATATATCATTTCCAGCGCATTGAGTTTGGGAAGGTGAATGTGGTCCAGAGACACAGGTACCTTTTCGGTTTTCAATTTAACAGTATCAAACATATAAAACTCGCCTGTCAGGTACGATGTCATAAAAATCCTGGTTCCAACCACAACCGACTGGGATATTCCTTTCTCAACAGGAAACGTAACAATTTCCTTTGACCTGGTATTTACTCTATAAAGCATCGGATCGCGGATAGAAAAGTAATAAATATACTCGTTAATCCTGCAAAAACTGGAAGCAGAATTGATTATTGCCAGCTCAGTCAACTGCTGTGTTTGCGGATCATAATAAGCGATACATCCGTTTTCACACGTTTCCGGTAACAGCCATAATAATCTGCCGTCACTCAAAATCTTTGAAAATCCGTTAGCATTGCTGTACTGAAGAGGGATAAAGCTATGAGAGAAGTCATCCATTCTTACGCAAAGCAAGCCGTGCGCAGCAGGAGCAGGGTAGTACATAATTTCATTCTGGACACAGCCTCGTTGGATATAAAATCCGATATCTTCGGATTTCCGCTGCGTTATGTCTTCCACCCAATCTTCAATATAAGTAATTTCACTTGTATGGGTATCTATCCGTGCAATGGTGTAGATTCTGCTTCCCTGCATATAAACATAGCGATCATGGATCAGTATACCGGCAAATTTTCTATCAATATCTCTTATAGATTCGTTTAATAAAATCCTGGAAAATTTTTTTGTCCGTTTATTGTAAATGGCAACAGCCTTTGCGTTGTAAGGGCAGAAATATAAGCTCCCGTTATATTCTGCTATATCACAAAACAATTGATGTCCCTCTGCTTTTTCGCCTGGAAACTGTCCCATAAACTCAATTTCATAAGTTATTGAGTTTATTCGGAATAATCCGTTAAAATCATAAGCCGTACACCAGATAAATTCGCTGTCATAATAGAGCTGCTTTACAGCTAAATGTTTTTTACAATCTAAAATATTAACGTTTTGGGCTAATACCGGCTTTCCGGCAGCCTGGAACAGAGGTATTACGCTTGAAGGATCTCCGTAGTACATATCACTGACTGCGATTGCCCTGTGTAAATCAGGGCTGTCATCAAATATCCCCCAAGCTGCCCCTTCACAGTTAACTTCCTCATGGAAATTACGGACAATCAAGAGGTAGCTCTGGTATAATTGCGGCCTCATGGATGCCAGCGTCTGCTCCAAAAGAGGGTGGGGACGCCAAAGCAATACAGCATTCTTTTGCAGTTGGAAGAAGCGCAGGACACACTCCAGTTTGTCGAGATATTGATTAATAATTTTATTGTCTGTGCTTAAGGTGTATTTAAGCAGGGAGGTAATACTTGTATTGTAAAAAACAACCTTCTTTTGCGTTCCATCAGGATTTGTAATCACCCTTCTCCAGTGATGGGGAATATCAGCATTCTCTCGTCTGTCTTTCGTGACAGCATCAAATTTGGGCGATCCAAGTGATAAAATTTTCCGCTGTATAATCTGATATGCACCCTCCCCAACCCGATTTTCTCTGACCATGTCAGCCCACACATGAAGGTAATCCTGCCTCACCTCCTCGGATTCCACAAAGACCAGATCCGAGTTCAGGACAGCAGGAAGAACTGCAAAATGAGGAGAGATATGCTTTAAAGTTACAAAATAGGGGGAATAGCACAGCAGCCTGACATATTTTTTTAGATTATTGCTAAAATACAGGCTGCAGATCTGTGTGGCTACATTCCTGTCATCATAAGGGTTATGTATAAATGCCGCATCCGGACGGTTTTCTGCCAAATCATACTTCTGCCAGTGTACCACCGGGACATACGAAGGGAATTCCCCTCCTTCATAATGCATCTTCCCAAGGCTGCCATCAGGATTTTTATCATAATAAGGAATTGGCACTACTACAGCTTCACATTCGGGATCATTTTTTGCTGCTATCCATATGCTTTCCAAAGAATCCCACATGGAAGCTTTATATGGTAAAAACAGAGTTATCATTGGTGCCGGTTTCCATTCTTCCTGGATAGAACAGCTGATATTTTCTAAGAGCCGTTTCAACTCATTAAAACCAGATTCACTTTTTTTATGGGTAAGGATGGCGGTATTAACCTGATAAAATAATTTATAGAGCTCTTCCATAAGTGCGGCCGTTTTTGACTGTTCTCCTTGACACTGTTCTATAAACTCAATCATTTTTAATACTGTATCCTGGCTGTCTCCCAATAGACTGCTGGTAATATCATCATTTCCCGTTTCCATATAATTCAGGCACTTCTGACGGGCTTGCTCTAACGTGTCTATTAATGTCAATAGCTGTTGTATTTGCTGCTTTTTCATTGTCATATCACCATTCACGTTTATTAATATAAAATAAGGCATATTGGTACTCTTCTGAGTATGTATCATTCCAACATTTGTTTTCCGATACTTCGCTCCCCTGTCACTCATCCGAAGGATGTTCCAGAGGTCTTGGCATACCCAATACGCGGCTGTTTTCCACCGCCTTCTAATGCCGTTTTGTTTTTTCTATATCATGACAGTTTTTTAGTCCCTTTTCGTGCCGCTGCGTGCCTTACGGATCAAACAGCGGCAGCTTCCGCTGTTTATCTAAAATACTGTTTTAATATCACTCCTGAATTGTTTCGTTATTATCATCGCCGCGTTTCAAGGCGTTTTTGGCGGCATTCACTCTCTCGTCCAAACGCAAGCCGCAGTCAGGGCAGACAAACTGCCCCTCTTTTTTTACACCGGCTGCCCCGCAGGCAGAACACTCTGTACTGATTCCTTTTCCAAAGACTTCAACTGCATTGACCGAGTGCTCACTGCATTTATCCAACAGCCGCCTTCTTACATATCCCTTTTGCCACTGTGTAAACTTGTTGTTCCATTGCTTCGATTGGGTAACCGGAATTTTTTTAGGAAGCTTGGGAAAATATATGACCTTTGGCCTTTCCGTTTTAAAGAATCGGTTTAGCTCCTGGTTGATATATCCGTGTAATGCGGCCTCCTTCTGTTTTTTCTCTGCCTCGTATTTCTTTCTGCCTGGATTCGCCTGTCTGTTCAGGCTGTAAAGGCGGGCCTGTTCCCTCTCCCAGTCGGCTTTTTCTATACAGTACCTGCCAAATTCTTGGCCGTATGCCATTCCCTCTGAAGTGGTGAGCATTACGTGAAAGCCAAAGGAAAGGCCAATGTGCTTTCTGTAATCCGCGTGTAACTTTACTTTTACATAAACCGGTGCCTGTATCTCAAGTCTGTTTTCTTCAGGATATAATTGGACACGTATTTGGGTTTTATAACGGTTTCCATCCGTCAAGGGGATGAAGAGCCTTTTCCTTTTTTCCTTGGTGGATATGTAGATTCCTCTGTCTGCATAACGGTAGGCCCGCTCTGAAACCGCAAAGCTTAAGGCCTGATTCGTACTTATAGGGGAAAGCTTTTTCCGCACCTGCCTGCGCAGATAATTATGAAGCCTGTTCATATCTGTTTTTTCACAGAGCGCCTGGTAATACGGCTGCATCGTCTCATCGAGCAGAGGCATCTTCCCCAGAAGAACTGCTTCAAAACACCGGTTGACTTTTAAGATGTATCGCAGATAATGTTTATCATCCGGAGAAAAATTTTCTTTTTGGCCGATCGCATCTTCTATCTGGCTCTTGATTAAAGTCCACTGAGTCTTTATATCCCCCAGCGCCTCAAAAACCGCCAGATAAAAATATACGGAAGGCAGCCCCAGAGTTTCTCTCAGCCCGCTTGCTGTCATCTCATTTTGCACTGTATATCCTGGAAAAAGCTTTTCAAGACTGTGGATTCCGCCAAAACGACGGTATACATAATTCTTAACTGTTCGATAATCCTCACAGATTTCCACCAGTTTGTCCATAGCCTCTGCGGCAATCGGCTCACGGCTGTACTGCCGAACGGTTCTGCATACTTTATCTTTTGACATGACATTCCTTTAACTGGTAATACGACGGCGTATTTATGACCTCTGTAACAGTTAGTTATTGCTTCTTATAACTAATATTATAATAATAAGTTTCATTAAAACATGTGTTGCCATATTTTAAAATTTAATGATTTATGTAATATTTTCGAATAACCTGTCGATATATAGTTATGAGCGTTTTGAAATAGCTAAATAAGATTCTCTTTGGAATAAAATCAGATGGCGTCATAGGCATAATATTAGTTATAAGAAGTGCTTACAGTTCAAAAAAGCATATAAAAAGTGTATTTCGCGCTGGTAGCTGAATCATGAAATTATGCCCCTATATAGGACAATGAAATATAAAAATCCTATATAGGGGTATTTCTATGTCTGAAAAATATTTAATAGCAATTAACCGGAAATTGGGATATAATGTTTAGAAAAAAGAAAGCATGAGCGGTAACCAAGTGAACATAAAGAAAACAGACTGCAGTGGATGTATGGCATGTGAAAATGTTTGCCCTGCACACTGTATTCAAATCAGGACAACTACTACAGGAAATTTTATCAGGCTTATTGATGACAGTCACTGCAGGCATTGCGGCAGATGCGAAACCGTTTGTCCAACCAAGGAATCCGGCTGGCTGTCAATGCCCCAGAAAGCATATCTGGCATGGAGCAAAAAGGCAGACAAGAGAAGCTCATCCGGAGGAATTGCTGCCAGTATCTATAGATATTGTCTGTCTCATCATATGGAATGTGTGGGGGTTAAATATGATGAAGCACTTAGTGCAAGGTATGATTTTGTGAGAAGTATGGAGGACATGCCTTCTTTTGCAGGCTCAAAGTATGTATATAGTCATATGGACAGCATCTATCAAAATATTCTGACACGTTTAAAGGATGGAAAAAAGATCGTGTTTATTGGCCTTCCCTGTCATGTGGCGGCACTGAAAAACATAACTGGCATGATGGGATATCAGAGCCAGATAGAGGACAGCCTGATTTGCATAGACCTGGTATGTCACGGCGTTCCAGCAGAAAAGTTTCTCTCAGAGCATCTGAACCATATGCGAAGGAAAATGAAAGATACTGATATTGTTTCCATAGAGTTCCGGGAGGGCAAAAATCCTTTTGGAGTTACCTTAAGAGGCAGGCAGAATAGGCTGTTAAAACGCCAGCCATGCTGGAGGGACGAATATATGTTGGGTTACTGCACAGGCTTTATTTACTGCGAATCGTGTTATAACTGTCAGTATGCACAGAAGAAGAGATGTTCGGACCTGACAATTAAGGATTTTTCAGGGGTGAGACGCCCAAATATAATACCTGATCAGACACGCGGAATATCCAATATATTCGTAAATACAGATAAGGGAAATCGCTTCATCAAAGAACTGGAACCCTATTTAAATTTGATTGATTATTCTGTGGAAGCAGTCATTGCAGAAGATGATATGCTGAGAAGACCTACACCCAGAGGGAAACGAAATTGGTTTTTGAAATTATATCCACTGTTTGGCTTTGATAAATCAGTGTGTATACTATGTTTTCCTGTAATGCTGAAAGGTAAGATTGAGAACCGGCTTGGGACGACGGTCAAAACGCTTGGACTTGCCGCCGCCGCGGGAAGCTTGATGAGTAAAAACACAGACAGATTAAAGGCGTTGTCGGACAAACATCTTGCAATGTTTTTACTGATGAATGAATGGATGAAGACAAAGCAGGCAGGCAAACACATCTGTGATTATCTTGCCAAGAACGGTTATAAATCTGTTGCAGTATATGGTTTGAGTTATGTGGGAGAACGCCTGCTGGAAGAATTGAAGGAATGTGATGTGAGAATAGCCTATGCGGTTGACAGGCATATAACATCTTCCTGTTGGAATATTGAAATCATTTCTCCGGAATCCGCCTTGCCTAAGGCGGATGTGCTGATTGTGACACCGGTATATTTTTTTGATGAAATATACAACAGTCTGGTGGATAAGGTTACTTATCCTATTGTGTCACTGGAGGATGTATTGTCTGAACTGAAAGAATCTTAATGGTCTAATTATTCTTAAAAAGAATAAGGCGGTTGACAGGGAATTGTTTAAACAGGCTGCCGCATGGGTAAGTGAAAAATCATAAGCGGGAGCCCTTACTGTTTTGTCAGGAATTGCAGGTGAAAAAATGGGAATCAACAGTACGGTAAATATGGGAAAAATGGATTTGAAGGTGCTGGACCTTCAGGCAGAACGGGAGCATTTTCATCAGGAGATACAGTTGATCTATCTTCTGGAGGGCAGCATGGAGCTTAAGGTGGTCGGCCAGGACTTCTGGCTGGAGCGGGACGATATCATTGTGGTAAATGCCGAAAAAAAGCACTCTCACCGTGCATCTTCGGATGTGCTGTACTGTGAGATTTCGATATCTTACCAGATTATCATGGAGGCATTCGGCAATTCCGACGTTATTTTCTGGTGCAATTCTACGGTGGATAAGAATGAATCGTATGATAAGCTGAGGGAAATCATCAGGAATCTGTTGAACCGGTACTTGCTCCGGGAAGAAAGCGCTGCAGATTTCGGCAGGATGGGATTGTTTTACTATCTTTTGGAAGTGCTGAGCATGAATTTCGTGGTGCGCCCGGACGACCGGATTCGAAAGAATCATGAGGATAAATTCAATGAGCGCATTGATCAGATTAACAGTTATATAAGAAATAACTACAATCAGCCGATTACTCTTAAAGATCTGTCGGAACAGCTATATTTGTCTAATGCATACTTATCCCGTTTCTTTAAGAAAAATTATGGGATGAATTTTGCAGAGTATCTGACAAATATCCGGTTGTTTCACGCGGTGGATGGACTTCTTTATACAGACTATCCTATTACGAAGATTGCGCTGGATAATGGATTTTCTAACGTGGCGGTATTTAATAAGATATTTAAGACCGTGTATGGAGAGCCGCCATCCGTGTTTCGCAGGAAGTCTAAGAAAGCTGCGGCTCCAGATGCAGATGAGAAGAGGGAAGCGAGGGAGAAGCTGGAACGGTACTTAAGCGAAAACGGGGCAGAGAAAATCGAGGAACACACCGGAAGCAGTGAAACCGCGGAAATCACGGTAAGGGAAAGGCGGCCGTATAAAGCCATATGGAACCGGATGATTAATATCGGTCCGGCTGAGGATCTTCTTAATTCGGAAATGCAGGAACATATTATGCTGTTAAAAGAGGCATTGAACTTTGAATATGTGAGGTTTTGGAATATATTTTCCCCGCGTTTGCTGATCCGGGTCGATGACGAAAATCAGGAGTATAATTTTTCTAAACTGGATGCGATTATTGATTTTCTGATCCGGTGCGGTGTGAAGCCGTTTATTGAATTGGGACAAAAACCAAAGCGGGTGCAGAGAAGTGTAAAATCGATCCTGATCTATGATGAAGAACCTCCGGTTTTCACGAAACTGTCTCAGTGGGAATCTGTGCTGCGGGAGATGATGCGCCATATGATCATGCGGTATGGCAGGGCGGAGGTAGCCGCATGGAAGTTTGAAATGTGGTATGACAGCCGGATGGGGCGTCAGGAAGAGGGCGATAAGGTCCCTTATTATGAGGTGTTTAACAAAGGCTATGAGGTGATAAAAAAATTGCTTCCAGAGGTAGAGGTCGGCGGCTGCGGAAGCCGGACTACTTTCCGGATGGAGGAGTTCAAAGCGATTGTCAGCGAATGGAAAAAGCAGAAATATATGCCGGATTTCTTCTCCCTTCTGTGTTACGCGTATATCGAGGGTGAGGAAGAGAAGGAGAGCTTTTCCAAACGGTCAACCGATACGGATTTTTTGGCAAATGTCATCGATCAGACGAGAGGGGAGCTGGAACGCCAGGATTTTATGGTGAAGAAGCTCTATGTGACGGAATGGAACTTAACGATTTCGGAACGGAATTATATCAATGACTCCTGCTATAAAGGTGCCTATATCGTGAAAAATATCATCGACAATCTGGACCGGGCGGATATGGTGGGGTACTTCGTCGGAAGCGACCGCTTTTCGGAATACTACGATTCTAATCAGCTGCTCCATGGAGGAACCGGATTGTTTACCAGGGATGGGATTATGAAACCGGCCGGATTTGCCTTTGATTTTCTGAATGAGATGTATCCCCTTCTGATAGCCAGAGGGAAGAACTATATGGTGACTACCAATGGGCACGATGCGTATGGTTTCGTATGCCATAACTATAAACGTTTGAATTATTACTATTATCTGACCGAGGAGGACGAGATATCCAGGGAAAAGATCTGGCAGTATTTCGAGGACCGGGATTCCATGGATTTGGATTTAAACTTGACTGATCTGGAGGAAGGGGAATATCAGATTAAAATCCAGCGCATTAATGAGGAGTACGGAAGCATCCTGAATGAATGGAGTGATATGGGATTTTATAAAGAACTGTCACGGCAGGATATCAAATATCTCAGAAGAGTTTCTGAACCAAAGAGGACAATTTCGAATATTAAAGTAGAGAACGGGCGGGCAAATATACATATCCGCATGGCGGCAAATGAGATTGCATTAGTGAAGCTGGGTAAGATGCTGTAAAAATACAGGAAGGGATTGACAGGTCCTGAACAAGGTCAAAATTTATTAGTATGAATTTTGACCTTGTTTTTTTGTGATCATTTTTTTGATAAAAAGAGGTCAATATGTGACAGAAAAGGAATCCTGCTGCATGAAGTGAATTTCCGGTAATTCCGTTAAACTATAGTTACAAAGAACAAGAGATGCTTATAAGGAGGAAAAGTACATGGGCAAGTTAAAGATTGGAATTATTGGGTGTGGTGGTATCGCGAATCAGAAGCATTTTCCGGCACTGAAAAACAACGGGGATTTGAATGAGATCGTTGCGTTCTGCGATATTATCAGGGAACGTGCAGAAAAAGCGGCAGAGGAGTTTGGCTCCGAGGGGGCGAAGGTGTATACAGACTACAGAGAGCTGCTGGCAGACCCGGAGGTGGAGGTGGTTCATATCTGTACGCCGAATGTATCGCACAGTGAGATCGCAGTTGCAGCATTTGCGGCAAAGAAGCATGTGTATTGTGAGAAGCCGATGTCCCATGACACGGCAGAGGCGGAGAAGATGGTAGAGGCGTGGAAGGAATCCGGAATGCAGTTTACGGTTGGGTATCAGAACCGTTTCAGACAGGAGGTTCAGAATCTCCATGCGGCCTGCAAGAATGGTGATCTGGGAGAGATTTATTACGGAAAGGCTCATGCGGTACGGCGCAGGGGTGTTCCGACATGGGGCGTATTTATGGACAAAGAAGCGCAGGGAGGCGGTCCGTTAATTGATATCGGGACTCATGCTTTGGATATTACGCTGTGGTGCATGGATAACTATGACGTGGACCGGGTCAGCGGGTCTGTATTCTACAAGCTGGGCGGACTTAAGCAGGCGACAGAAGGCAATTTATTCGGGCCCTGGGATCCGGAGACGTATGAAGTAGAGGATTCCGCTATGGGATATATTACCATGAAGAACGGCGCGGCCATCAGCCTGGAAGCCAGCTGGGCGTTAAACATGCTGGAGTCTAGGGAGGCATCCACAACACTCTGCGGAACGGCGGCAGGCGCGGAGATCCATTCCGGCATGAGCTACAGCAAGAATGAACTGATTTATAACCGCGGAAGGAATGGCCAGCTGATGGAGGAGACCATCTCACCGGTAGGCGGAGTCGCATACTTTGGCGGCGGCGGCGGAGAAGAGGGAACCATCGACTGCAGGCAGTGGCTGGAGGCGGTAAAAAATGGTACGGAACCTCTTGTGAAACCGGAAGAAGCGCTGGGAGTTACGAAGGTTCTCGATGCGATCTATAAGTCGGCAAGAGAAGGAAAAGAAATTAAATTCTGATCAGGGAGGAAAGCGATATGGGGTTTGCAATGCGCATGAATTTTGTGGATGTGGTAGTGAGTGACAGCCTCAAAAACTATTATATAAACGGTAAGAAGATGGGGTACCAGTTTGATATACGTTTAAGCTATTATCGGGGCCATTTCTTGTCAGTCATTGATGAATTTTCAGTGGCCGTGGACGGATTTGAGGTGCCGGATGAAAGGATCAAATTCTGCATCAATGGAAAAGAATTCAGTCCGGTGGAGTTTGACAAATGTTATACCGAGTTTTGGCAGGTGATCGAACCCGCGACCATCCGGGTGTTCTATCCGGGCGGGCTGCCGGAGGGTGAGCATAAGATTGACGTGAAATTATTTTTCCGATCTCCCTATATGCCGATCGGGCCGAATCATATGTATATGCCGGTAGACAGCTGCGGAAGCAAAACAATGGTAATTACAGATTAAGGAGGAGAAGAGGTATGACGAACGTAAAAACAGGGATTACATTATTTTCATTGGGGACTCCTTATCTGAAAGGAGAATTGGATTTAGAAGGGGTGATCCGCACGGCAGCCGGCATGGGGGCTGAGGGCTATGAGATTGTAGCGGCACAGATGATTCCGTCTTATCCTCATGTATCTGACGATTTTGTGGCATTTATCAATGCCTGTAAGGACAAATACGGAATTGGGCCGGTCTGCTACTCGGCCAATATGGACCGGGGAATGTTGAAGGATCGTGACTTGACGGAGGATGAGATGGTTGCTCGTGCGATTACGGACATTGTGTCGGCCAACAGGATGGGCTGCACGGTAATGCGGGAACAGTATCTTCTTTCGCCGCAGGGGTTAGAGCGGATTGCGCCATATGCGGAAGCCTACAATGTGCGTGTAGGAATCGAAATTCACAATCCGGAAAGCCCAATCACACAGTCCATTTTGGACTATATGGAGGTAATCGAAAAAACGGGAAGTAAGTTTATTGGATTTGTCCCGGATTTTGGCTGTTTTGCAACGAAACCGAATAAACCCTACTGGGATCGTGCACTGGCAGGAGGTGCATCAGAGGAGCAGCTTGAAAAATGTGCAAAACTCCGGTATGATGAAGTTCCAATGGAGGACGCGATGAGGATCATGGGACCGGATATCGCAGAGTGTCCGGCACTGGGGGCGGCACTGAACAGCATGTACGGTTTTGTGCAGTTTAAAAAGGATTGTAAAAAGGAACTGGAAGGCTTAAAACGGATTATGCCTCACTGCTTCGAAATGCACGGAAAGTGTCATTATATCGATGAAAATCTTCATGAAGTATCGATTCCATATGAGGAAATCATCCCGGTAATCGCAGAATCCGGGTACGAAGGCTTTATTGTCAGCGAGTTTGAAGATGAAGGCGGATACGATGCGGTGGAACAGACGACAAGACATGTGGCAATGGTAAAAAAATTGCTCGGGGAAGAATTTTGAGGGGAAGACTATGCAGAAATTGTCTAAGAAAACATTGTTCGCATATGGCTGCGGCGATTTTGCCAGTAACTTGTGCTGGACGTTTTTAGGAAGTTATCTCAGCATTTTTTATACGGATGTGGTGGGCATGGCTCCGGCGGTTGCTTCCGCTATCATGCTGATTGCAAAGATCTGGGACGGAGTGAATGACCCGATGTTCGGCGCCATTGCAGAGCGCACGAATACGAAAAAAGGACGTTTCAGGCCATACATATTCTATGGAGCACCGTTTTTGGCATTATTTTCCGTACTGACCTTTACAACCTTTGGAAACGGAACGACATCTGTGCTCTGGGCTGCGTTCACCTATATTGGCTGCGGGATGCTGTATACCGTTGTTAATTTATCGTATGGTTCCATGTCCATGGTTATGACGACGGACCCGGAAGATATTGCGCAGTTGAACAGCTTTCGGATGATGGGGACTAATTTAAGTTCCGTGCTGTTAAATGCCATCAGCGCGCCGTTATTGTTGAAATTCTCAGGGGCAGCGGCCGGATACACGGCAGGGGCCTATACGAAGGTGGCATTGATCTACGCCGTCTGTGCCGTTCCGCTGTTTTACTTCGTCTATGCAAGCTGTAAGGAAACCATCATTCCTCCGGTCAGCGAGACGAAGGTAGCGGTGAGTACCAGCATCAAATCTGTACTCAGCAACAAACCGCTGATGATTATTTTTGCCATTCAGCTGTGTGCCATGACGGCATTCTTCGGAAGAATGGGCGTGGTGATCTATTACCTGATGTATAACGTACAGCGCTATGATCTGATTTCTGTATTCATGATGCTGCCGTCTTTGATGACGGTTATTGGAATCTTATTTACCAAAAATTATATTATGAAGGTAGGAAAGAAAAAAATGCTCTATATCGGCTACACCGGAGCAGGAATCAGTCTGATCCTGATCTATGTGGTTGGTATGACCATGGGATACGGCAATATACCGGTTCTGATCGTGCTTCATGCACTGTATGGTTTCTTCTGCTTCTCCTTCCCGATTCCGATGGCCATGGTACCGGAGGCGGTGAATTATCAGGAAGATAAGATGGGGGTGCGTTCCGACGGAACCTCTATGGCGACAATTTCCTTGTCAACAAAGTTCGGTTCTGCCATCGGAGTATCGGGAGGTCTGCTCATCATGGGGGCCACCGGATATGTGGCAAATGTACAGCAGACGCAGTCTGCGCTGAATGGAATCAATATGACGACCAATCTGATTTTCGGAATCATGTTCCTGCTTTGCGTGATTATTGTAAAGTGCTATCCGTTAGATGAGGAGAAGAATAAAGAGATTCTGGTACGGCTGGACCAGAAGGCCGGAAGATAATAGATATTGACGCGCAGTGTGCATTTCAAGGAGGAAGCGTTCACGCCCTGAACAAAAAGGGTGTGAACGCTTCTTTCGTATCGTGAATAATTCCTGAAATCGCGGCTTATAATAGAACAGAGAACAAGAAGGACAGCAAGGCAGGATATTATGAGATTATGGGAACGCATCGCAATCCGCGGCAATCGGGAAGTTTATTATTATGATACAAAACAGTCCTTCGAGGCGGAAGAGTTTGCTTCGAGGCTTTATGATTTGATATGTACGGAACAGGAAAACGGAAAGACGGCGGGGGTTGTGTTCCTTTGTATCGGCACCGACCGCTCCACGGGAGACAGTCTGGGACCGTTAATTGGGTACAAGCTGAAGGAAAAGCGACTTGAGCGGGTGGAGATTCTGGGAACGCTGGAACGCCCCGTCCATGCCATGAATTTAGAGACATACCAGGCCATCCTAAAATTTCAGTATCCGGATCATGTGGTGGTGGCGGTGGATGCCTCGGTGGGGAACATCGAGCACATCGGTTATGTGACCCTTGGGAAGGGATCACTGAAGCCCGGGCTTGGAGTCAGCAAGGAGCTGAAGGCGGTAGGCGACATTTTTATCACGGGTATTGTCGGAAGCTGCGGCAGCTTCGATCCCTTAATGCTTCAGAGCATCCGGCTGTCTGTCGTCATGCGGATGGCGGACTGCATCAGCAGAAGCATTTATCTTGTCGAAAAGTTATGGGAAAACGCTTCCCTCCTTTGACAGGTTTTGCGCTCATCCTGTGCTATGATTCATTGGATTAAAATGAATAGCGGGGTGAGCCTATGGGAGAATTGTACAATCCGTTCCCGAAGCTGCCGAAGAATATACGGCAGATCGGGGAGCGTGACCAGATCGTAAAATTGTATGTGGAAGACTACGTGAATACGTATTTGAGACGTCTGTATCCGGCGGGTGGACAGGACCTACGGGTCGGCCTACTGCTCGGAAGCGTGGAAATGAATGATGGGACGCCGTATATCTTTATCGACGGCGCCATGGAAATGGAAGATGTGACGGAACAGGGCCAGAAAGTGGTCTTTTCAGAGCTCGCGTGGAAAAAGGCGTATCAGAGTGTGGAGCAGCTGTTTCCGAAACGGTCCGTCCAGGGCTGGTTTCTGTGCGGAGCGCCCGGAAATGATTTAAGTCCTCTCAATTACTGGAAGCAGCATGTCCAGTATTTTCAGGGACCCAATAAGCTGATGTATTTGAGCAGTGGTGCGGAAGGAGATGAATCGGTTTACATAACGTCAGAGGACGGATTCTATAAGCTTTGCGGCTACAGTATTTACTATGAAAGAAACCAGATGATGCAGGACTATATGGTTCTCCGGAAGGATGTGAAGAGAATTGAGTCCGGATCGGATGAGAAGGTTATTCAGGAATTCAGAAAGCGGATGGATGAGCACAAGGACGAGGTGACGGACAGGCACCAGACTCTTGGGCTTTTACGTGGTATGTGCATGGCAATGTCCATCGTGATTCTGGCAGGCGGAATCGTCATGTTTAATAATTATGAGCGGATGCAGGAGATGGAGAGCGTCATTGCGTCGGCCATACCGGAACGGGTGGAGTCTGCCCTGATGGGGAAGGATAATGCGGCGGGGAAGGATAATGCGGCGGGGAAGGATAAGCCGGAGTCCCATGTGGTGGTGGAAGAAGCGGAGGGCGGAGTCTATCCGACGACGGCTGCCGGGACAAAGGAAACCATGTCGGAGACGCAGCCGGGCAGCCAGAACGGCGCCGCAGCCAACAGCGGCGGTGCAGAAAATGCATCCGGAAACGCGGCTGGCAACGGCGGCCAGGAGAATGCACAGACGCCGGGCGGAAATAAGGGCGCGTCTCAGGAGAACAGTTCTGACGGCCAGAGTTCAGCCGGAAACACGGCAAGCGGGCAGACCGGGGATAGCCAGAAGAGCGGAAGCGATGCGGGAAGCAAGCCGGCGGAGAATGGCGGCGCCTCCCAGGCGGCGGCCGGAGGTACCCAGAGAGTGCACGTAGTTCAGGATGGAGAGACACTGTATGGGATCTGTATTTCAGAATATCACGATGTAAATAAATTAAAGGAAATCTGCGAGTTAAACGGACTGGAGGACGAAAATAAGATCGTATCCGGCCAGCAGCTTCTGCTTCCTTAAAACATATGATGATTTGTTAATAATTTGTAAACTTTTGATTCGTATGATTGACTTTCTCTGCTTTTGAGCATAATATTACTGTGTAAAGAGATTTATACAGTTAATATTGCCTTAGCAGTAAGCATCCCAAAATAGGGGAAATGCCGAACCTAAGGCTTTTTTATTTCATAGAGACGTTTATCCTGTGAAACAAAAACCTCCGGAGTCTGGTATATTGAACTTTTCATATTTTATGTTCAAGGAGGGTACAAATGAAGACTGCAATATTGGTAGATGGCGGATTTTACCGCAGACGTGCACAAATTAAAATTGGTGAAAAAAGTGCTGCAGAACGGGCAAATGAACTGGACGGTTATTGCCGCAGGCATCTCATTGAAAAACATCAAACACCACATGAGTTATATCGAATTTTCTATTATGATTGTCCGCCAATGAATAAAAAGGTATATCACCCTTTTCTTAAGCAGCAAATTGATTTTTCAAAGTCTGAGCTTAATGTTTGGATGACGCAGTTTTTATCTGAATTAAAACAGCATAGAAAATTTGCATTAAGGCTTGGAAAACTGGCGGATGCGCAGGCGTGTTATACTTTACGGATTGATGTTGTAAAAAAGCTTTGTTCCGGCAAGTTGAATTTGTGTGATTTACAGGAAAAAGATTTTATGATACAGGTTGACCAAAAGGGCGTTGATATGAAGATCGGCTTAGATATTGCTTCCTTATCTTATAAAAAGCAGGTGGACCAGATTGTATTAATATCTGGGGACAGTGATTTTGTATCTGCTGCCAAACTTGCCCGGCGCGAAGGTATTGATGTTGTTCTCGATCCTTTGGGAGCACCAATTAAAGAAGATTTGTTTGAACATATCGATGGTCTGAGAACATGCGATAACAGGTATATTAATTCTAAACAGCAGGTTATGGAGAGCAAGCCGGACCAAACAGCAGTACTCCAGGTGGGGGAACTGTGACGATAAAAAATTTGCGGTCTCGCGGAAAGAAAAAAATAATGCGTTTCTCCTGGAAATGATGTATACTACAATCAAACCATTTACGGCATTTTTAGGAGAAAACATAATGAGTGATTTAGACTCTATGAACAGAGAAATTAAAAAAAGACAGCTGAGACGGCAGATCGTTCCATCACCTGCCCCTCAGGAAGAAGACAGTGAGGAAATCGTCCGGAAGGCCCGAAAACGTGTCAAACTGAAACGGCTCAGGATTTTCCTGATTATTGGTGTGATCTTAATTGCGGCCGGCATTGGCCTGTTTCAGTATTTCCGGTATTACCAGTATACGAGCTATGACGTCGTGTGGGAAAAAGAGATGAAGGAAGGCAGCTTCGTCGGCTATATGGATTTTGGCGGAAACGTCTTGAAATACAGCAAGGATGGCGCTTCCTACATCGATAATCAGGGAAAAGAAATCTGGGTGCAGAGCTTTGAGATGAAGTCCCCCACGGCCTGTGTGAACGGCAATTACGCGGCAGTGGCGGACCAGCAGGGCAACAGCATCTATATATTTGACAAGTCGGGTCCTACAGGGACGGCAACCACACTGCTTCCGATCATAAAAGCCACAATCTCGGCCCACGGCGTTGTCGCCGCGGTTCTGGAAGATTCCACCTCGAACTATATCTATTTTTATAAGAACGACGGCAATGTCCTGGACGTAAAGATTAAGGCGCTGTTAAACGGCGAAACCGGATACCCGGTGGATATCAGCCTTTCCCCTGACGGAACACAGCTGATAGGCGCGTATGCTTACTTGAAGAACGGGGCGCTTAATGGCCGTGTCGCATTCCACAATTTTGCAGAAATCGGAAAGAGCGTACCGGACCGGGTGGTGGGCGGATTTGACGAGCCCTATGAGTCGTCCCTTGTGGCGCGGGTACATTTCCTCGACGACACGTATTCCTGTGCGTTTGCAGATAACAGCGTATCCTTCTATTCGACAAAGAACGCGCTGTCGCCGGAGCTGCTTAAGCAGGTTGTGGTGGAGGAGGAGATCAGATCCGTCTTTTACTCGGACAAGTATGTGGGGATCATTGTAAATAACACGGATGGCGAGAACCCGGACCGGATGAACGTCTACAATCCCGACGGGACCCTCGTATTTTCGGAGGCGTTTCATTATCAGTACACCCAGGCCGATATTGACGGAGAGCATGTAATTTTGTATAATGAAGATTCTTGCAGGGTTTATAATATGTCCGGAAGACTGAAGTTTGAAGGAACATTTGATTTTCCCGTATCCAGGATCCGGAACGGCAGATATCCAAACACACTGCTGGTTACCGGGCCTCAGAACATGAAAGAGATAAGATTACAATAGACCAGGAGGATTAATACCAATGAGTAAGATCGAAACCATGTCAGTCAATGCAATTCGCGTCCTTTCCGCCGATGCCATACAGAAAGCGAAATCCGGTCATCCCGGTCTTCCGCTGGGCTGCGCTTCGGCCGCCTATGAGTTATGGGCAAATCACATGAACCACAATCCGGCAGACCCGAACTGGGCCAACCGGGACCGCTTTATCTTATCCGGCGGCCACGGCTCCATGCTTCTGTATTCCCTGCTCCATTTATTCGGTTATGGAGATTTATCAAAAGAAGATATCATGAATTTCAGACAGCTGGGTTCCCTGACACCGGGACATCCGGAGTATGGCCATACGGTCGGCATCGAAGCAACCACAGGACCGCTGGGAGCCGGTATGGCTATGGCTGTTCTGGCAGAGGTTTTTAATAAGGAGGAGTATCCGGTAGTCGATCACTATACATTCGTGCTGGGCGGCGACGGCTGCATGATGGAGGGGATTTCCTCCGAGGCGTTCTCACTGGCAGGAACACTGGGACTGTCCAAACTGATCGTCCTCTATGATTCCAATAAAATTTCCATCGAGGGAAGTACGGATATCGCATTTACCGAGAATGTCCAGAAACGCATGGAAGCGTTCGGTTTCCAGACGATCACCGTGGAAGACGGCAATGATCTGGAAGCAATCGGACGAGCCATCGAGGAGGCAAAAGAAGACACCGAGCATCCGTCTTTCATCACCATTAAGACGCAGATCGGCTTCGGCTGCCCGGCCAAGCAGGGCAAGGCAAGCGCTCACGGCGAGCCTCTGGGAGAAGAGAATGTGCTGGCGATGAAGGAGAACTTAGGCTGGCCATCTATGGAACCGTTCTACGTACCGGACGAGGTATATGAGCACTACGCTCACCTTGCGGAAGAGAAGGCCGAGACGGAAGCCGCATGGAACGTAATGTTTGCAGCATACTGCGAAGAATATCCGGAGATGGAAGCGCTGTGGAATGCTTATCACGATGAGAACGCAGGCGAAAAAGCCATTGAGGCGTGTGCTGATTTCTGGAGCAAACCGGAGAAAGCCGATGCCACAAGAAATATTTCCGGAAAGATTTTAAATAAGATTAAGAACTGTATGCCGAATCTGATCGGAGGCTCCGCCGACTTAGCGCCGTCCAACAAGACGAATATGTCGGATATGGGCGACTTCTCCAGGGATAACCGCGGCGGACGCAACCTGCACTTCGGTGTCCGTGAGCTGGCGATGACCGCGATCGGCAACGGAATGATGCTTCACGGAGGACTGCGCGTCTTTATCGCCACCTTCTTCGTATTCAGCGATTATACAAAGCCTATGGCGCGTCTTTCCTCACTGATGGGAGTACCGCTGACCTATGTATTTACGCATGACAGCATTGGCGTCGGCGAGGATGGGCCGACCCATGAGCCGATCGAACAGATGGCCATGCTTCGCGCCATGCCGAATTTCCATGTGTTCCGTCCCTGTGATGAGACCGAGACCGAGTGCGCATGGTATTCCGCGCTGACCTCCAAAAAGACACCTACGGCGCTGGTTCTGACGAGACAGAATTTAACACCGATGGAAGGCAGCAGCAGAGAGGCGTTAAAGGGCGGCTATGTGATCGACGATTGTGAAGGTACGCCGGATCTGATTTTCATCGCCAGCGGTTCCGAGGTAGAGCTGGCTGTCAATGCGAAGAAGCTGCTTGCAGACAGAAAGGTCCGTGTCGTTTCCATGCCGTGTATGGACTTGTTCGAGGAGCAGTCAGCGGAATATAAAGAATCCGTACTTCCGAAGTCTGTTCGGAAACGTGTAGCCGTAGAAGCCTTAAGCGACTTCGGATGGGGCAGATACGTTGGACTGGACGGAGCCTGTGTAACCATGACCGGATTCGGGGCCAGCGGCCCGGCAAACCAGTTGTTTGAGCATTTCGGCTTCACTGCCGATCATGTGGCCGAGGTTGCCAGATCCTTATAAAGGTGACAGTGCCGTCGGATAATACGAAAGGGAAAAAGGAGTATAGTTCAAAATGGGAAAGAAATGTATTGGCATTGATGTAGGCGGAACCAGTGTAAAGATCGGATTATTTGAGACTACAGGCGATCTTCTGCTGAAGTGGGAAGTCCCCACCAGAAAAGAAGAGGGCGGAAAGTATATCATCGGTGATGTGGCGGCCTCCATTTTAAAGACCCTGGAAGAGAAGCAGATTCCAATGGAAGAGGTAGTCGGCGCAGGACTGGGCGTACCGGGACCGGTTATGCCGGACGGCTCTGTCGAGGTATGCGTAAACTTAGGCTGGCACAACGTGAATCCGGGAAAAGAGCTTAGCGCACTCCTGGGCGGTCTGCCGGTAAAGAGCGGCAATGACGCCAACGTGGCGGCTCTCGGCGAGATGTGGCAGGGCGGCGGAAAAGGATTCGATGATATCGTAATGGTAACGCTGGGAACCGGCGTTGGCGGAGGCGTTATCATCGGCCAGAAGATTATTGCAGGCAAGCATGGACTGGCTGGAGAGATCGGCCACATCCATATCCGTGACGAAGAGACAGAGAGCTGTAACTGCGGCGGCGTAGGCTGTGTAGAGCAGATTTCCAGCGCCACAGGTATCGCGCGGGAGGCCAGAAGAAAGATGGCCGCAACGGATGCCCCGTCTGCCATGAGGGAGTTCGGCGACGATATCACGGCGAAGGACGTGCTGGATGCCGCAAAAGCCGGCGATGCGCTGGCACTGGAGACGATGGAAGTGGTAGGCCACTATCTGGGCCTCGCACTGGCACAGATCTCCATGGTAGTGGACCCGGAGGTGTTTGTACTGGGCGGTGGTGTGTCAAAGGCAGGACAATTCCTGATCGATACCATTTATAAGCATTACGATAAGTATACTCCGATCTCCAAGAATAAGAGTGGAATTGTACTGGCGACCCTGGGCAATGATGCCGGGATTTATGGGGCGGCCAGACAGATATTGGATTAATTTGCTAATTTTTCGTTAATATGGCCGTTTGGACTTTAAAATCAGGAATAAACGTGGTAAACTCAAACTATAGATAGTACATAAAGAAAGGGGTATTTTTATGAAATTTTATGTTTGTAACCACTGCGGCAATATTATCGCATATGTAAAGAACAGCGGCGTTCCCGTAGTCTGTTGCGGAGATGTCATGAAGGAGCTGGTTCCTAATACCACGGATGCTGCGGTTGAGAAGCATGTCCCCGTGATACATACAGACGGTCAGAAGGTGACCGTAACGGTAGGTTCTGCCAAGCATCCAATGCTTGAAGAGCACTATATTGAATGGATCGCGCTGGCGACAAAGCAGGGCAACCAGAGAAAAGAACTGAAACCGGGTCAGGAGCCTCAGGCAGAGTTTATGATCAGCGAGGACGACGAGGTCTTAGAAGTATATGCATACTGCAATCTTCATGGATTGTGGAAGGCATAAGAAACTATAGTGAATATTTAACAGCGCCCGAAGCAAGTAACTTCGGGCGCTGTTTTTTACTGTACTGCCTCAGGATAGCAGCAATTCTTTGGCTTTCATTCGGTTAGATCCCCATAACTCCATCCCAAAAACTCCATTCCCAAAACTTCTTCAGTCATAATAGGATTTCGCAACGTCCAGGTCAACCGGCACTCCCTGATAAGTGGTATACCAGTTTTCATATTCCGGATTATTCCATACGGTTCCATCCTCAAAGGTAATCTGTTTCACACAGGCAAGGAGATAACTAACTTTGTGTATATGACCGGGCTGATCCCACCAGCCGTCAAATAAGTGCAGTCCGTTCGTTTCACCCGACTTACCGGGGGCAATGCTTTCGTAGCATCCCGAAGTCAGCCATTGATAAGATTTCGGGGAATTTGGCTCGATTCCCGTAACGATCCCGTAATCCGTTCCGTCTGTACTAAAACCAACACTGCCAACCTCACCGTTTTTCGCCACATTTCGGGCATCCCAGTAAAGCTCTAATGGCTGGCCGTCCTTATCATAAGCCAGGAGACCAACGTCACAGCGGCTGATGGTGCGGTCGGAATTGTTTGTTACGATCAGCCTGACAAACGGCCATCTGTAAGGTGCCTCCTCATACTGAATACTGCATGAATCTATGGTAAGATAGGGGCTGCCGGTAATAACTGAATCAGAACTGTCAACAAACTGCTTTGTCTTTTCCGTATAGCTGACCTCCCTGGAGTTATAGAAAATGGTTAATCTTACATTGCGCGGAACTGCAATAAGCACATAATCTACGTTTCTCTTACCCATATCAAACACGCTGACGCTTAGACCATTTGCGTCTGACTGGGGCTGATAGGCGTAATTATGCGGTAAACCGCTGTAATAAATATACTGATATTCTGTTCCTTCTAATACATACCAGATTCCGGGATTACAGGTGGTTATCATGCTTAAAATGTCGTCGGGTACGAGTTCCTTTGTCAGGCGGCTTACATCTTCCGCTGATTCAGTAATCGGTGTATTGGGGGCTGCAGTGCCCTGCGTGTTGAGCTGCGCAGGCGAAGCGCCATGGAGATCGGCGGCATACGCTCCTGTAAAAGATGCGCCATAGAGTAATGTCAGCGTCAGTATGCCGGTGATTACAGCCGTGGTTTTTGATTTTTTCCTATAATGCATAATTGCGTCAAGCCTTTCTTTTAATAGTTCTGCGCTCCTGTTAAGTGTCATGGAAGCCAGAGAATCCTTGTAGGTACCGCCCAGATTTACAGCGTTTAGCAGGGTATCCCCATAGGCCCGCCGTCCGTCCTTATCCAGTGATTTTATGACTGCTTCATCACAGGAAAATTCACAGGCGCGGTTAATCTCCCGGCCCATCAGATAGACCAGAGGATTAAACCAGTGGAGGCAGATCGAAATCTGCACCAGCCATTTGTAGAACATATCCCTCCGCTTGTAATGGGTCAATTCATGCAGGATGGTATACTTCAAATCGGAATCCGGAAGTTCCGCAGACGGCAGCATGATACATGGCCGGAAGAAACCGATTAAGAGCGGGGACGAGATCAGGCTGTTTGTGTATAGCCCGACAGCACCTCTTACGCCTGTTTGCTCGATCAGCCTTCCTACCTGCTCCCAGAGCGCCATATCGGAAATCTCAACCCGTCCGGCCTTAATATACTTTATAAAACTCTGATAGATGGTTACTTTCCGGATCAACAGTCCGACAGCAACAATCAGCCAGATTGATAAACACAGGGCTGCTGCATTTTGGGCCGCCATGTGGAATACGTCCGGCCGTGTCTCCTGTTTTAGCCCCGCATAATTCCCACCGCCTGCACCAGGCTGTTCCCCGGCGGGGCGGTCATGATCGTCAGATTCGGCATAGCCGCCGGCACCGTCATGACTGACAGATTCAGCTTTCTCCAATCCCATATCATTTGGTTCCGCATACGAGTCCGCATCCGTCAAAACTGCCGCAGTACCGATATGCTGAAACAGATTTCCCACAAGACTGGCTTCCGGAGTAAAGGGAAGCAGCAGACGGAAAATGACGACCAGCCAGATATAATACTGCCATTGTTTGCTTAACCGGTCTCGGACAATGGGCCTGCAAAGCAGTAAAATAAGAATCAAAAATGACCCGGAGAGAGACAGGGAAAGGATTGTTTTTAGCAGCTCGTTCATTCTTTATTATCACCGCCTCTCCAGTGATTTTTTAATTCTTCATAGTCATCGGCGGAAATCAGTTCCTTCTGGATCAGCGTGGAGATCAGCCCTTTTGCGTCTCCCTCATAGATCTTATCGAGAAATGTTTCTGTCTGGGATGCCTGGTACTCCGACTCGGAAACGAGGGCGGTGTATCTGTTCCGGCGTCCGATTTTATTCGTTTTTAAAAAGCCCTTTTCAATCAGGCGCAGAAGCAGGGAGATGATGGTGTTCTTGGTGGTTGACATTCCTTTGCTGTCCAGCTTTTCGACAATTTCCGCGTAGAGGGCGGTTCCTCCATTCTCCCAAATAATTTTCATCAGTTCCAATTCGAAATCAGATACCTGCTGCAGCATATTGCTCCTCCTCTTTAGATTGCATAATGCACTCTAATGTTATGATAGCATCATGCAATCTAAATGTCAATATCATAAAAATTTTTAGATAATTAATGGACGATCTTGTTTTATTGTTAACGGACAGGAAGAAAAAGCCGGAAAAAATTACATAAGTATGGACATAGAAGATCTTTTTAAGTAAAATGATATGTATAAAAAGTGGAAAAACACTTACAAAGTGGAAAACTCCAGTCTGGAATGACGATAAAGTGGAAAAGAGGAGGCCCGGTATGGATTATGGATTTAAACCTGAAAAGCGAGTGGTCACAGAGAAGACCCCAGCCGTTTTTACGTGCGGGGCGCTGCTCTTTTATGTGGCCTCCGGCAGCGGAACCCTCCACGTAAATGGCGTGAAGCTGGAGCTTGGAAAAGGGAACTTCGGCTGGCTTCATACGTACCATATCTACCAGTTTGAACCGGAGTGGGGGCAGGCGCTGGAGCTGCTCTGCTGTCCGTTTGACTATGCTTCGGCTTCCTACGTCACCTATCGGAACAGCTTGAAGATTACGATGACTGTCCTGACGGAAAACTCTCCGGTGGTGAGACTGTATGGGGAAGATGCAGACGATGTCAGGTCGCTGATGGAAGAGCTGATGGAAGAGGGCTCCGGGAGCGGGGCTGCGGATATTATACAGGGATATTCCCTGTTTCTGGAGATCGTCACGCTGTTTCTCCGCTATTCAGCGAGGGAGTCTGAGCAGCAGGAGGGACAGGGGAGGCCGTTTGAGCGAAGTCTGGCCTGGAAGCTGCTCCAGCATATTTTCACCTACAGCAACGAGAATCTGACGAGGGAAAAGCTGGCAGCCGTCTATGGAGTAACGGTGCGGCAGGTCAGCTGTCAGCTAAGCCTTGTGGCAGGTCAGAACTTTGCAGGCCTCCTAAACCGGGCAAGGGTGGACCGGGCCTGCGATATGATGCATTTCGGCGGACTGACGATGCAGTACATCGCACGTTACGTCGGATACCATTCGGAGACCTCCTTTTACCGGTCCTTTAAGCAGGTAATGGGGATGACACCCCAGGAGTACCAGAAGGCCGTCCTGCCGGAGGCAGGGAAAGAGGCGGCCCATATCGACACGCGTGCGCTGCTGATCCTGAATTATCTGTTTGGCCATTACCGTGAACCGCTGACCACACAGGATACGGCAAAGGCCCTGTATCTGGAGAAAAACTCTGTAAATCCCCTGTTAAAGGAGAATTTTGGTCTGGATCACAGCGGTATTCTGACAGAGCTTCGAATGACGTATTCGGAATCGCTGTTGGAAAACAGCCAGATGCCGGTGGTGGATATCGCGTTTGCGTGCGGCTATAACAGTTCCCATACATTTATCCGGATCTTTTCGGAGCGCCATGGCATGACGCCCGGAGAGTACCGGCGTTTTTCCATACATGACGGGTTTAACCGCAGATAATGCAACGGGAGGGAAATAACATGGAATGTTCACTGGAGACGAGAGAAGACTCCGGATTTCGGGGAAAACAGTATTTTTCGCCGGAATTGCTGCCGGAGAGACTGAAGGCGCGCGCCTTTCGTTTAAACGGGGAGGGGGCCTTCGAGAACAGGGAGGACGTGACCGTACTTTCCATACGGAGAGGAAAAGGGCGCATGGTTTTGAACAACCGGGTTTATCCGCTGGAGCCGGGGATGGTGTTTATTCTCTATCCATATCACGTCTGGAAGGCCCAGGCAGATGAGGGATGTGTGCTGGAGGGGGAAGAGTGTGTGATGAACATGGGCGCCATGCTGTTTCTGTTTGCCATCCCGCCCTACCACCGTCCAGTGCCGGTATTTGAAGAGAATCCATCTGTTTACCGCCTGGATCAGGCGTATAAGTGCCGCGTGGAACGGCTGTGGGACCGGCTTCTGAAGGAAAATGAATCTACGGACTGCTACGGTGGAAGAATGCAGTTTTCTCTTATTATGCGGATTATGGTCCTCTGCCGAAAACATGGAAAAGTCATCGACTGCTCCGCCTTTTAAATAGATTTGTCAAAAAATAGACGAAAAATCAGGCCATATTGACACTCTTCTAAAATTATTTTATACTGAGTCAAAATTCTGACAGGGTCAGATCAGTTTAGAGGAGGTAGTTCAGTATGACGAGATGTATGATCGGGGCATTAAAGGGGAAAGCAGCTGTAATCACTGGAGGAGGTTCCGGAATTGGAAAATCTATGGTGGAGCGTTACCTGGCGGAGGGCGCTTCCGTAGTGGCTGCGGATATCAATGAAGCGAGCCTGAAGGCGCTTTTAGAAGAGCTGGAACCGGAGTACGGCGATAAGCTTAAGATTCTTAAGGTGAATGTATCCAGCAAAGAGGAAGTGGAGGCGATGATTAATTATACCGTCGAAGCCTTTGGAAAAGTGGACGTGGTCATCAACAACGCCGGAATTTTGGATAACCTTCTTCCCATTGCGGAAATGCCGGACGATGTATGGGAAAGGATTATGAATATCAACTTAAACAGCGTCATGTATGCATGCAGGAAGGCGGTCCAGTATTTCCTTAAGGAGAAACGTGAGGGAACGATCATCAATACGGCTTCCTTAAGCGGTCTCTGCGCCGGCCGCGGCGGTCTGGCGTACACCACCTCCAAGTTTGCCGTCGTAGGTCTGACGAAGAACGTGGCCTTCATGTATTCCGACGCAGGAATCCGATGCAACGCGCTGTGTCCGGGTGCCATTGAGAGCAACATCGGAAGCGGTATGAGAGAGCCCAGCAAGCTCGGCTTGACAAAGGCCGTAACCGGTAATTCCGGACGCCACCGCAACGGCTCTGCGGACGAGGTTGCCACTGCGGCAGTATTCCTCGCTTCAGACGCCGCTTCCTTCATCAACGGTGAGACGCTGACGATTGACGGGGGGTGGAGCGCCTATTAAACACGTGTGACAATAACTGCATAGAACTGTGCTGACAATCCGGCAGATATTACCTTCCCCCAAGCCGGTTTGTCAGCTGTCTGCAGGAAGCCGGCCAGAAAGCTGTCCGCGATACTGCCCGCGAAACTGTCTGGGCGTACATCCGTAATGGCGTGTAAACAGCTCAGAATAGTAGCTTAAGTGGTTAAATCCGCACTCTGTTGCAATCTGTGTAATGCTCTTATCTGTCTTCTTAAGGAGATGAGAACTTACCTCCAGCCGGTAGGAATTCAGAAAATCGATCGGCGACTGGCATAAGTATTTTTTGAATATCTGACAGCATTTGCTGCGGCACACTCCGCCGGAAGCCGCTATGGCCGACAGCGTCAGCCGCTCCGTATAATGCTGGTAAATAAAAGAAACCATATCTTTCTGAACCTTCGTATCCATGTCTTCACTGCCCGGTGCGGCAGGATTACCGGCCTGAAACTGCCGGGCAAGATTCTTCCATATCCGATAAAACAGTCCGATAATCTCCAGCTCGTATCCATACTCCCCCTGCCGTTTTAGTTGCGTCATTTCCGTTAGACTGTCCAGAATAAACGCATGGCCGGGGCAGCCGGAATCCAGATATACATATTCTGTTTCCCGGTCCTCCAGAATCGGCATCAGGTATTTGCGGAAGATCAGCTTGTTTGACGAGAATAGCGCGGGATGGACGAGAATGCAGAGAAAGGAGCAGTCCTTCTGGTCGATGGAGGAGCCGTAATGCATCTGCCTCGTGTTGACCATGATCCCGTCATGTTCTTTCAATACCAGATTCTTTCCATTGATATAATAGTTCATCTCACCATCGATAATCTTGATAAATTCCAGGTCATCGTGCCAGTGGCACAGTGCCTTCCTGTCCGGATACCGGGACAATTCTCCTGTCTGTATGTAGAGCGGTATGCCTGTTTCGTCGTAGCGGACGATCTCAGAGGCGTCCTGCATAACATCAACATTTATCTTTCCATCATTATTCAGCATTGTTCTCACCATAAAATACGATTGTTATAATATATAACGATTATACCGATATTGAACCCGTATATCAAGTAATATAATTATAAAATATAAATCAAAGCCAGACCACAGAGGAGTTCTGATGAGAGAGAATGACAAACACTTTTACAAAAATTTATTCGTTCTGGTTCTGCCGATCGCGTTTCAAAATCTGATGTCGGCGCTGGTCAGCGCTTCGGACGCCATGATGCTCGGTATGGTGAACCAGGATTCTTTATCGGCGGTATCGCTGGCGGCGCAGGTACAGTTTGTCCTGAGCCTGTTCTGGGCGGCCCTGACCATCGGGACGACGATTCTGGCTGCGCAGTACTGGGGAAAGAATGACCGGCTGTCTGTTGAAAAGATTCTGGCGATTGTCCTCAAGTACTCCTTCATGATTTCGTTCCTGTTTTTTGCGGCGGCGGCCCTCTGCCCGCGGGCGCTGATGCGCATCTTTACGAACGATGTGACGCTGATCGCGCTGGGCGCCGTATACTTAAGGATCGTCAGCTGGTCTTACCTGCTGGCGGGAATCTCCCAGATCTATCTCTGTATCATGAGAAACAGCGGCAGGACGCTTAAGAGCACGGTGTTTGGCTCGGTCTCCATGGTTTTAAATATTCTGCTGAATGGTATTTTGATATTTGGACTGTTTGGTTTTCCGAAGCTTGGAATCAGCGGCGCGGCCATTGCGACCGTAATTGCCAGGGCGGCAGAGTTAGGTCTGGCGATGTGGGAAAACTGTAAGAAAGATGTGGTACGGATTCACTGGAGTCTTCTGAAGGAGTCTCACGCCGTGCTGCGGAAAGATTTTGTCAAATACACCTCCCCTGTTATGGCCAATGAACTGGTGTGGGGCTGCGGCTTTACCATGTTTACCGTGATTATGGGCCATCTGGGGAGTGATGCCGTGGCGGCCAACTCCATCGCCGGAATCGTGAAGAACCTGATCTCCTGCCTTTGCATCGGCATCGGCTCCGGAAGCGGAATCATCGTGGGAAATGAGCTGGGAAGCGGAAACCTTGTCCGGGCCAGGGAGTACGGCGGACGGCTCTGCCGCCTGTCACTGGTAATGGGAGCCGTGTCCGGCGTCAGCCTGCTGGCGTTCAGTCCCTGGATCATGCGGTATGCCGCCAATT
>OBUZ01000374.1_pt1 | contig 29204 bp, 26 predicted proteins | sample 1494961 | NCBI WGS metagenome assembly OBUZ01 (sample SAMEA2579939, study PRJEB22360) | human gut metagenome | biome: human gut; feature: human-associated habitat; material: faeces | place: Denmark | collected 2008/2010
AGCTCTTTCTAACAACAGAACAGATTATACCCTAATACAAGCCAGCCGATAACGAACAGGAAGGTAAAGATTGTCTCCGGAATAAAGAGCAGCACTGCCATCCCCAGTCCAAAGCAGAACAGCATAAGCCCGCATATTCTTCTCATATCTTAATTGTCTCCCCCATTCTGCAACAAGCTATATTCCATCATATGCAGAAAGGCGGCCCGGGATTCCTATTTCACATCCATATGTTCTGCCTTACCCGTGTCGTAGGCTGCCGCCGTATCCTTTGCGGTTTGGACCGTCTCTTCAGACACAGCTGGCTTCCCCCCCAGGAATTTGTTGATAAAATCCGGCGCCATATCTATGACTTTGGTGATGGCATCCTGATTCTTTACGTTGACAAGCTTAGTTACGCCCCCCTGAATCACCAGCACGGCGCTGGGGCTCATCTTGGCGCTCATGCCTCCGCCGCCCCGCTGTTTCTGCTTGACACCCTCAGCAAAGCTTCCGGCCGCCATACCGCATGTCACATCAACCAGAGGGACAATGATGGTATCTCCCACCTGTACCGGTTCCCCCACCACGGTCTTGGTGTTGACGAACTGGTCCATGCCTCTAAATAACGTGTCTATCGTAGATGTAAATTGATTCTCTGCCATAGTATGTCCTCTTCTCTATTTATTCCCGCGGGCTGCCGGCGGGACAGAATTTACCATCCCCCAACAGCCGCCGCGAGTGTCATATCACTTTAAGAAACCCTTCAGCATCCTGCGGGTATGTCCGTCAAACAGGACCTGGAGTACCAGCCAAAGAATTACGGATAACCGTATTCTTCCTTTCAGGCTTCCCTCTGCGTCCAGTATTTTCTCATCAAATACCGGGTACAAAAAAAGCTGCCTGTGGTAAAACGGGTAAATAAGGCTGGCGGCCTGGAGCACCTGCCCCGTTGTATAGGGATCGTCAAACCCGAAGGTGACGGTGCACCTGCCCTTTCTGGGCCACAGATGTACCAGGAGACGTTTTGTCTGCCTGTAAAGGAGCTTTAAGGACGCCTGATTCTTTTCATCCTCCAGCCACATTTTCTTTTCCTGAACAAACTCCCTGATTCCTTTAAGCTTATCACAGATTTTCGCAAAAGAAAACTTAAGTTTTTCCAGTATATGCCTGATTGACTGACTGATACGGCCCGGGAAGCCTTTTATTTTCCCCATGATACCGGGCCCCTTTTTGTCAGACTCAGGCCCTGTCCCATCTTCCTCTTCCCTGCTATCCTTCCGGTTGGCGTCCTGTTCTCCTGCCCGTTCCCCATGGAGTTGACTGCCGTGGGCCTGTTCTTCAACGGACCGGCCGCCACGGGTCTGTTCACCGCCGGACTGACCGCCGTGGGTCTGTTCCCCGACGGACTGACCGCCATGGGCCTGTTCCTCCTGGGACTTCCTGTAATGCTCCTCATCCTGCTGCAGTTCCTCATACAGGGACTGTTCTTCATCTCCCAGTATGGTCTCCAGACCGTCTTCCAAATCCCGGGCAGGATCCTTTTCCCGATTGTGCCACAGCCTGAAGCCCAGAACCTTAAGACTGCACACCAGGCCTTCGCCTTCATAAACAGCCCTGAATGCCAGGATATGAAAGAACCAGGTGGCGCAGACCGACAGCAGCAGCTGTCCGTGGTAGCTTCCCTCTGCCTTATACCTCACAGGGATGAACAGCACTGCCAGGAGAATGCCAAGCAGCAGCCCCAGGATGACCAGAAGAACAATACCTATTATCTTCAATATCACGAGCAGAATATGAATCATCTTGCCTCCCCCAGGTACGCCATATATGATTTCCAGTTAAAACCGTCCGTATGCCGGTACATATCATCCACCATGGTGCGGACTACCTCACATGCTTCCCCATATCCCTCGGCCACGCCTAAAATCAGGAAATCCTCTGCCTTGCGTTCTTCCTCTGTCAGCAGCATCACAGGCCGTATGTCAAGTATATGATTCCCACTCTGAGGAAGAGTAATCACATAGGTGTCCGGCATGAGCTTCCTTTCGCGGATTCCCATGAGGACCCTGGCCCGGTGCCTTCCGGCCCGGTCTCCCATATATAGATGCTCCCACCAGCGCATTCATTCATCTCCCTCTGTCTGCGCGCCAGGCCATGTCTGAAACCCATTTCCGCCAAGGCACGTCCTAATAATCTTCCTGGTCAAATTTATCCTGCTCCATCAACATGCGTATAAGGCCCATGGAAATCTCTTTTTCCTTCACATCAGAGCAGCTTCTGAGGCTCCCTTCCACATACAAACGCACTTCCTCCAGGGAATCAAAAAAGACCGGCAGCCTGGACAGAATTTTGGACATCACAGCCCTGACAAGGACCTTTGGTTTTCCTTCCCAGGCAGCTGACAGCTCCCCAAAGAAGCGCTCCAGCTTTCCGGCCATCAGTTCTTCATCCACCTTCTGATCCGCCTTGTCTTCCGGACGATCCAGGGACATGAAGGAGCTGTCCGACATGAGCAGCTCTATCTTCCTGAGAATCTCCCCGTCCTCATCCGCGCTGTCTGCCGCGCTCTTAACCTCTGTCGCCAGACGCATCCACTGCTCAAAGTAGGTCTCCTGCTTTCCCTCCAGCATGGACAGCTTATCTGTCAGCTCCTGCGGAATGGCCGTTACGGCCCCTTCCTCAAAAAGAGACTGGACCTTTGACAGCAGCTCTTGTAACAGGCTTTCCTCCGATACCTCCATCATCGCCCATCTTCTGGAAAGCATAAGCACATAAAGGTCATTGATCAAATCCATAAACAGCATCAGTTCCCCCGTGGTATCCAGGAGAATCTGTCCTGCCCGCTCCATCTCGGCTGTCAGATGCCGGTATTCCTCTGCTGTGACGGCCTTAAAATCCGCCCTTTCAAATTCCCTGAGAATGGAGTGAAGATCCTCGTATCCTGTCTCCATGTCCTCCGGCCGCGCCAGCATGGCCTCGGACCTCAGGATATACAGCATATCATCCAGGCTGGAGACCGGACCGCCCTTATAGACAGACAGCCCCTCCTCCACCATGGCAAAGAATTTATTCCTGGTAAGCCGTATGGGAAGCTGGCCCACCACGGACTGTATCCGTTCATTGACAACCATTGCCTCATCTGTGTCCGTGATATAGGCCATAATTTCCGCTGTCCATTCTTCCTCATCCGGCTGGACATTTCTGTTTCCCATGAGCTGGGGCTCAAAACGTCCTTCCAGACGGTTCAGAACGTACTCATACGCCTGAAAAGCATCCGTATAAGCGGTATTGGCCTCCATGGCCGAGGCAGTCTCATCCCTTAAGCCATTCAGCTCCTCCGGCTTCAGGCTTCCCTCCAGGAAATCCTTCAGCAGACCGTGGTATCGTTTGCTCAGCCTCTCCAGCCTGCTGCTTAAAAGGTCTCCTTCCAGGATTACCTCGTAGTACATATAGTAATTCAGGGCCAGCCGTGTATATGCATAGTGGCAGGCCGCTGAAATCTGTTTCTTCCTTCGTCTTGATTCCAAACCCAATTCCTCCCGGAACTTATTTTCACGCAATAAGCAAGGATGCTATATCCGCCTGGTATTTATTTATTAGCCAGTATGCAAAGACGCGCCAGATCCAGTGCCTTCATCATAGCCTGTTCCCGCACCTTTTCCCGGTTGCCCTTAAACTGGTATCTCCTGACGCAGGTTTTTCCCCTCAGGCAGCAGGCCATGTACACCAGCCCCACAGGCTTTTCATCCGTGCCGCCGTCAGGTCCTGCTATACCCGTAGTGGCCACACAGAGGGCGGGACCGCTGGGATTCACTCCGCCCTCCGCCATTTCCCTGGCAGTTTCTTCACTGACAGCGCCGTAAGCTTTCAGCGTGTCCTCACGCACTCCCAGAAGGCGCATTTTGGCTTCATTTGAATATGTCACCATACCTTCCATAAACACGCCGGATACACCGGGCACATTGACCATTCTGGCCGCTATCATGCCTCCGGTACAGGACTCGGCAGTGCACATGGTCAGATGATTCTGTTTTAGCAAATCCGCCACCGCCATCTCCAGGCTCACCTGTTCCTCGGTGGTATAGACAGCGTCCTTAAAGCGGTTCTTTATTTCCTTTTCCACAGGCGCAATGAGGGCCATACCCTCCTCCCGGCTTCCCGCCCTGGCCGTAATCCTTAAATGTACCTCTGCCGTCTTGGCGTAGGTGGCAATGGTGGGGTTGGTCTGGGCGTCAATCAGGTCCAGGATCATATCCTCTACCTGGCTTTCTCCGTATCCGCAGATTTTAACCATACTGGATACCAGCACCGCGTTCTGCTTTTGCTGAAGATAAGGAAACACCTGCCCGCTGAACATGGGATACAGTTCATTGGGAGGTCCCGGAAGCAGGATAGCGGTCTTGCCCTCCTTTTCCAGTATCAGGCCCGGGGCCATGCCGTTGGCATTGTCCAGCACCAGCGCCCCCTGGGGGACTGTGGCCATCTTCCAGTTGTTGTCCGGTATGTGCCTGTAAATGTTATTCCTGAAGAATTCTTTCAGATGCTCCCTGGTATGGGCATCCTCCACCAGAGGCATGCCGAATGCGTCGGCACATACCTCTTTTGTCAAATCATCCTCTGTGGGGCCCAGGCCTCCTGTCAGTATGAGAATGTCCGAGCGTGATAGCGCCTGGCGCACCACGGACATCATCCTGTCATAATTATCCCCCACCGTGACCTGGAAAAACAGATCGAAACCAAGCATGGCGCATTTCTCCGCCAGGAACTGGGTGTTGCTGTTTACAATATTTCCCATAAGTATCTCGGTCCCCACGGATATGAGTTCCACAGTCATGCTACATGCCTCCCTCTGTCAGGATTTTGATATTCTTTGCCACATAGTCCACCAGGGATATGATGGTCAGGGCAACCGCAATGACAACCACAATGTTTGTCACCAGCGTCAGGGCCGGAATATTAAAAATCATCAGAATGACAGCCGCCATCTGGAAAGTGGTCTTAAATTTGCCCCAGTAGCTGGCTGCAATGACCACACCGTTATCTGCTGCCACCAGACGGAATCCGCTGATGATGAATTCACGGCTGATGATGATGATGACAACCCAGGCCGGAAGCTGTCCCAGCTCAATCAGGCAAATCAGCGCGGAACAAACCAGAAGCTTGTCTGCCAGCGGGTCCATAAATTTACCAAAATTGGTCACCAGGTTATACTTCCTGGCAATCTTGCCGTCAAACAGATCCGTGAGACTGGCCACAATGAACAGAACATTCGCCACAATACGCATGGTATAGTTATTACCGTGGTCAAACAACAGGGCCGCAACAAAAAATGGGATCAAACACACTCTTATAATCGTCAGTTTATTGGGCAGATTCATCATACACCTCTCCTATCAAATCATATTCAGCGGCTCCTGTTACCTTAACCCTCACAAAGTCGCCTGACATCAGTTCCACATCCCCGTTCACAAATATCAGACCGTCCACATTCGGCGCGTCCATGTAAGTCCGTCCCACGTAGGCAGGCTCATCCACCACCTTTCCTTCTATGAGAACCGTAAGCACCCTGCCTACCATATTCTCACAGTGTTCAAATGCAATGTCCTGCTGCAGCTCCATGATTTCGTCCCTGCGCTCCTCCTTCACCTCCTCCGGCACCTGGTCGGGATAGGAAAAGGCCGGTGTATCCTCCTCAGCGGAATAAGCAAATACACCCAGACGCTCAAACTCCATCTCATTGACAAAGTCCATCAGCTCCTCATGGTCGCTCTCGGTCTCTCCCGGAAAGCCCGAAATCAGGGTAGTCCGGATGGCAATATCCGGAATCTCCTGCCTGAGTTTTCCGATGCGCTCCATCAGCTCTTCCTTGTTGGTCCTGCGTCCCATGCGCTTAAGAATCCGGTCGCTGGCATGCTGGATGGGTATATCCAGGTAGTTGCACACCTTTTCCTCTGTCCGGATGGTCTCTATAAGCTCATCTGTGATTTCCTCCGGATAGCAGTACTGAATGCGAATCCAGTAGATACCCGGAATCTTTGCCAGCTCCTTAAGAAGTCTCGGAAGACATTTCTCCCCGTAAAGGTCCCTGCCGTAGAGAGTGGTTTCCTGCGCCACCAGAATCAGCTCTTTTACGCCTGCTTCCGCCAGCTGCCTGGCCTCCTTCACCAGCTGCTCAATGGGAACGCTGCGGTAGGGGCCCCTTAAATAAGGGATGATACAATAGGTGCAGCGCTTGTCACAACCCTCCGCGATTTTAAGAAAGGCATAATGGCCGCCGGTGGTAACCACACGTCTGACTTCCGTCTGGGGAAGCTCGCTCAAATCGTGAAAACAGGAAAGATGGGTACCCGTTCTTCCTGCCAGCACCTCATCCAGCACCTTTGCCACCTCCTCATAGGAAGTGGTCCCAAGGATGGCGTCCACCTCAGGTATCTCATCCAGAATTTCCTGCTTATATCTCTGGGCCAGGCATCCTGCCACCAGAAGGGCCTTTAAGTTCCCCTCCTCCTTATACCGGGCCATGTCCAGGATGGTGTTGACACTTTCCTCCTTGGCATCTCCGATAAAGCAGCAGGTATTGACCAGTATCACATCCGCCTCTGTCTCGTCGTCCGTAAACGTGATGCCCCGTCCGTTTAACAGTCCCAGCATCTTCTCTGTATCCACCAGATTCTTATCGCATCCAAGGGATACGCAAAATAACTTTATATTCTCCATATGAAAATAACTCCTAATGAACATTTAAGCCATCTCTGTCCAGGCAGCACCGGAAATGACCCAGAATGCTTCCCTGTACAGGAGACGGCTTATGATTTATGCGTTCTGCTCTTCCTCTTCCGTTGTCTCTTCCTCCGGAAGGATTTTTACCTTCTGGTGATACAGTTCATCAATGGCAATGGACAGAGGTTTCTTTCCTGCTGCTCCGGCAACCATGGGGTCCTCCCCCGCAATAAGCTGTCTGGCGCGTCTGGAAGCCGCAATGACGATGGAATAACGGCTCTGTACCACCGGCTGTTCCCCTGGCTCAATATCGCTGTTTACTACGTTGATTAAATCGGTGTATGATGGATGTAACATATTACATTCCCCTTTCAAAATTGTTATATGATTTTTATAAATGGTTTACTGTCTGTCATCCAGGTGGTAAAGTTCTTCCCGCATCCTGCTCAGGAAGTCCAAATGATAGCAGGTCTTACTGTGCTGCAGAGTGATAAGCTGATGCATCTGCTCCACACAGGCATCAATCTCGTCGTTAATCAGCAGGTAATCATAGGCTTCCATACCCGACGCCTCCTCAGCGGCACGGCGGAGCCTGGCATTGATGACCTCAATGGTCTCTGTTCCCCTGCCTACCAGACGGCGGCGAAGCTCCCCGGCACTGGGCGGCGTCACGAAAATCAGCAGCGCATCGGGAAAACGCTTCTTCACCTTAAGGGCGCCCTGAATCTCAATCTCCAGAATCACGTCTTTTCCCTCTGCCATCTTCTTCTCCACATAATCCCTGGGCGTGCCGTAGTAATGGTTCACGTACTGAGCGTACTCCACCAGACGCCCTTCCTCAATCATCTGCTGAAAATATTCCCTGTTGACGAAGAAATAATCCTCCCCGTCCTTTTCTCCTTCCCTGGGCTGCCTTGTGGTGGCGGATACGGACAATGCATAATTGTCATACCGCTTTAGCAGCTCTTTCATGAGTGTTCCCTTTCCTGCTCCGGAGAATCCGGATACTACCACTAAAATTCCCTGCTGGTTCATGGTATGCTCTCCCTGACTTTTCAATGTACTTATTTGGATGTTCCTATTCAATATTCTGTATCTGCTCCCTGACCTTTTCGATCTCGGTCTTAAGGGCAATGGCCTTGTCCGAGATGGACAGGTCCGTGGACTTGGACAGGATGGTATTGGCCTCCCGGTTCATCTCCTGGGCAATGAAATCCAGCTTGCGGCCAACGCTCTCTCCGCTTAAAAGCTCATTTCTGGTGTTGTGTATATGGCTTCTGAGACGCACCGTCTCCTCATCCACACATATCTTATCCGCATAGATGGTAACTTCTGCCGCAATACGGCTCTCCTCCATGGCTGTGTTGCTTAAAAGCTCCTTTACCTTGTCCTCCAGCCGGTTTCTGTACTCTGTTAAAATCTGGGGGGAGCGCTCTTCGATAAAATCCACCAGCGTTTCCATATAATCCAGTTTGCCTAAAAGGTCCTTCTTAAGATGTTCTCCCTCTATCTCCCTCGACTCCACAAACTTGACAGCGGCCTCCTTAAGGGCTTCTGAAAGAATTTCCCACAGATGCTCCTCGTCGTCCGGCACCTGCTCCATGGTAAGCACCTCAGGAAACTTGGCCAGGGCCGACACCTTCACATCATTCTGAATGCCAAACTCATCCGACATCCTGTTAAAGTACTCCATATATTCAGCAGCCAGCGCCCGGTTGTACTTAAGGCACATATTGCCTTCTGTGTAATCCTCGTAGTTGATGAACAAATCCACTTTTCCCCTCTGGATATATTTCTTAAGGAGTGTCCGGATGGAAGCTTCAAAATAATTGAACTTCTTGGGCATCTTAATACTTAAATCCAGATATCTGTGATTAACGGCCTTCATCTCGACAGAAATCTTGTACTCGTCCGTCACATTCTCGCATCTGCCGAAACCAGTCATGCTTTTTAACATAACGAATGCCTCTCTTTCGCTTTTATCCATAGTTAGTTAGTATTATAATTCATCTGGGGAATCAAGTCAACAAATTGTTCAACAAAGCAATTTCCGCTTGTTCAGCAAAACAATTTCCGCCGGCTAACCCAATTTCCAGTGAAGCAATTAACGGGGCGCTTCAAATGCAGGGCCTTTTCTATTCCGTCAAATTATGGTATTCTTATATTCAGCGGCCACAGCGCCCGGACATGCCCCGAAGCAGGGAACCTTCCGGTTCATCCCCTTTCCCTGTCCAAACAGCATTTCCCGCGTTAATACAGGCCCGACAGGAGTGTATATATCATATGGCATTTGACGGCATTACCATAGCAAACCTGGTTCATGAGTTCAAGGAAGCCCTTGGGGGCGGACGCATATCTAAAATCGCCCAGCCCGAAAAGGACGAGCTTCTCATAGCCATTAAAAATAACAGGGAAAATTACCGCCTCCAGATATCGGCCAGCGCAAGCCTCCCCCTTATCTATCTGACGGACAAAAACAAACCCAGTCCCATGACAGCGCCTAATTTCTGCATGCTGCTGCGCAAGCACATCGGCAGCGCCAGAATCGTGGACATCAGCCAGCCCGGCTTAGAGCGCATCATCCAGTTCGAGCTGGAGCACTTAGACGAGATGGGGGACCTGTGCCGCAAAAAACTGATTGTGGAAATCATGGGAAAGCACAGCAACATCATTTTCTGCAAGGAGGACGGCACCATCATCGACAGCATCAAGCATGTGTCCGCTCAGGTCAGCTCTGTCCGCGAGGTGCTGCCGGGACGAACCTATTTCATCCCCCAGACCGTTGCCAAGGAAAATCCTCTTTCGGTCACAGAGGAAACCTTCCGCCAGACAGTAGGATCCTCCTCCATGTCCATCCAGAAAGCCCTGTACAACCATCTCACAGGCATCAGCCCCATTATGGCTGAGGAAATATGCCACCTGGCAAGCATTGATTCGGATTACGGCGCCTCTGAATTGTCTGAAACAGAACTTCTGCACCTTTACCACACTTTTTCCCTGGTGATGGAGGATGTAAAGGAAGGGCGCTTTGCTCCTGCCATTGTCTTTGATGAAGAAGGCCCGGCAGAATACGCTGCCCTGCCCCTGACCTGTTACGAAGGCGGCGTTTACCGCAGCCAGTCCTTCCGGTCCATGAGCCATCTGCTGGAGGAGTACTATGCTTCCCGGGACACCCTCACCAGAATCCGTCAAAAGTCTTCAGACCTTCGTCGGATCGTCCAGACAGCCCTGGAGCGCAACAACAAAAAATACGATTTACAGCTAAAACAGCTGAAAGACACTGAAAAACGTGAAAAATACCGCATATACGGCGAACTCCTGAACACCTACGGCTATGAGCTCACCGGCGGCGAGAAATCCTTTACCTGCCTTAACTACTACACCAATGAGGAAATCACCATTCCCCTGGACACGCAGCTGTCAGCAAAGGACAATGCCAAAAAGCACTTTGACAAATACAACAAATTAAAGCGCACCTATGAAGCCCTGACAGACCTGACAAAGGAGACCAAGGCTGAAATCGACCATCTGGAATCCATCAGCTCCGCACTGGACATAGCCCTGGCCGAAAACGACCTGGTGCAGATTAAGGAAGAGCTGATGGAATACGGGTATATCAAAAAGCGCCGTTCCAGCGACAAAAAGCCGAAAATCACCAGCAAGCCCTTCCACTACATTTCTTCCGACGGCTTCCACATTTACGTGGGAAAGAACAACTACCAGAATGAGGAACTCACCTTCAAGCTGGCCACAGGAAACGACTGGTGGTTCCACGCAAAAGGCTTTCCCGGATCCCATGTCATCGTAAAAACTGAGGGCCGCGCCGACCTTCCCGACCGCCTCTTTGAAGAAGCCGGTTCCCTGGCCGCCTACTATTCCAAAGGCCGTGACAATGACAAGGTGGAAATCGACTATATCCAGAAAAAGAACATTAAAAAGGTAGCCGGAGCCGCACCTGGATTCGTGATTTACCATACCAATTACTCTTTGGTGGCATCGCCGGAGTGCGGGTTGAATGAAGTGGAGTGATTTGGATTTATAGTGTCGTGAACGAGAGTACGGTACGTCTGCGGAGAGGGGAGGCTTGAGGCTGCAGGGGTTGTGTTGGATGTAAAGCAATACAAGCCCCGCACCCCCGCCTCCCCTCTCCGCAGACTGTGCATCTCTTCCGCCAGGTATATAAATCCGAAAAAAGCAAAAAAACAACTGCCTGCCATAATCACTTATGACAGCCAGTTGATTTTCCACTACACTAACACCTAATCCAACCAGTGAATTAGTTGTACTTACGCTTACGAGCAGCTTCAGACTTTTTCTTACGTCTTACGCTTGGCTTCTCGTAATGCTCTCTCTTACGAATTTCCTGCTGAATGCCAGCCTTTGCACAGTTTCTTTTGAATCTGCGTAAAGCACTGTCTAAGCTCTCGTTATCTTTAACAATTACGTTTGACATCGCTCACACCTAACCTCCCTCCAGTTGTGTAATTGTGCATAATACAACTGTTTGGGTATTTTTAGCACTGCTATGATTATAGCATAAAAATACCGTACGTCAAGAATTTTTTTATAATTCTTACATTTATTTTTAAATTTTATCTGCACATGTACTATTTTGTCTGTTCTTCCACTGTCTCAACCGCTTTTTTAAGAGCATCGTCGATACCTGCCGGATTTTTGCCGCCGGCCTGGGCCATGTTGGGACGGCCGCCGCCGCCGCCGCCCACAAGACCAGCTATGGCTTTAATCAGGTTGCCTGCGTGGGCGCCCTTTTTCTGGGCGGAATCTGTGGCTGTAGCCATAAGGTTTACCTTGCCGTCCTGCTCGCAGGCCAGTACAATGACGCCTTCTCCCAGCTTGTCCTTTAACTGGTCGCCTAAGTTTCTCATGCCGTTCATGTCCACTCCGGCCACCCTGGCTGCCAGAACCTTAAGTCCGTTTACTTCCTTGACCTGGCTCATAACATCTCCCAGGGAGTCATTGGCAAGTTTGCTCTTAAGCTTCTCATTCTCGGAGTGAAGGGTCTTAATCTCCTCCAGAAGGGACTGTATCTTGGAAGTCAGCGCGGACGGTGTTGTCTTGGCTGTCCTGGCCGCCTCCTGAAGCTCCTCTTCCACCTCCTGATAATGTTTCATAAGCCCCTCGGATGTAAGCGCCTCAATACGCCTTACACCGGCGGCAATACCAGCCTCGGAAATAATCTTAAAATATGCAATGGTGCCTGTATTCGGCACATGGGTGCCGCCGCAGAGCTCCGTGGAGAAATCTCCCATGCGCACCACGCGCACCTTATCTCCGTATTTTTCACCGAACAGAGCCATGGCTCCTGTTTTCTTGGCTTCCTCCAGTGTCATAACCTGGGTGACAACCGGAAGGGATGCCTGGATTTCCTGGTTCACCAGTTCCTCCACCTTCTTAATCTCATCCGGTGTCATGGCTGAAAAATGGGTAAAGTCAAAACGCAGCCTGCCAGCGTCCACGTAGGAACCAGCCTGCTCCACATGGTCTCCCAATACCTTGCGCAGAGCCTTCTGAAGCAGATGGGTGGCGCTGTGGTTTTTGCAGGTAAGAGCGCGGTTGTGGGCACATACAGACAGAGTCACGTTTTCTCCCACCTGGAACATGCCTTTTGTCATAACGCCCACATGGCCTACCTTGCCGCCCTGAAGGTGTATGGTGTCTTCAACCTTAAAGGCGCCGTTTTCATTGGAGATAACACCTGTATCTCCCTGCTGGCCGCCCATGGTTCCGTAGAACGGGGTCTGCTCCACGATGATGGTACCCTTCTGTCCGTCTGTAAGGGCCTGTACCAGCTCTTCTTCCGTGGTCAGGACCGTCACCCTGGAATCAGCCGTCAGCCTGTCATAACCAATAAATTCAGTGGTAACAGAAGGATCGATGGACTGGTATACAGTCACGTCTGCACCCATGTAATTGGTAGTCTTGCGGGCCTTTCTGGCCTTTTCCTTCTGTTCCTTCATGGCGGCGGCAAAGCCGTCTTCATCCACGGTGCAGCCTCTCTCTTCCAAAATTTCCTTGGTTAGATCCAGAGGGAATCCATAAGTATCATACAGTTTGAATGCATTGGCTCCGGAAAGACACTTGTTCCCGTTTTTCTGCATTTCATCCTGCATCTCACCCAGGATGCTCAGTCCCTGGTCAATGGTCTTGTTGAACTTTTCCTCTTCCTCAGACAGTACCTTGAATATCATGGCCTGCTTTTCTTCCAGCTCAGGATAGCCGTCCTTGGACAGCTCGATTACGGTCTCAGAAAGACCGGCCAGGAACCTGCCTTCAATCCCCAGCTTTCTCCCATGACGGGCAGCACGGCGCAGAAGGCGGCGGAGCACATAGCCCCTTCCCTCATTGGAAGGCATGATTCCGTCTGAAATCATGAAGGTACAGGACTTGACGTGGTCTGTGACAATACGCAGAGACACATCTGTCTCATGGTCCTTCTGGTATTCTGTATGCGCAAGCTGGCACACCCTGTCCAAAAGCGCTTTGTTGGTGTCAACGGTAAACAGGGAGTCAACGCCCTGAACCACCACAGCCAGACGCTCCAGCCCCATGCCCGTATCAATATTCTTATGCTCCAGCTCTGTATAATGGCCATGTCCGTCATTATCAAACTGGGTAAATACATTGTTCCATACCTCAATATAGCGGTCGCAGTCGCAGCCCACCGTACATCCGGGCTTTCCGCAGCCAAAGGCCTCGCCTCTGTCGTAATATACCTCTGAACAGGGACCGCAGGGGCCTGAACCGTGCTCCCAGAAATTGTCCTCCTTGCCGAACTTGAAAATACGCTCAGCCGGAATCCCGATTTCCTTGTTCCAGATGCCGAAGGCCTCATCATCATCCAGGTACACGCTGGGATACAGCCTGTCCGGGTCCAGTCCCACCACATCGGTCAGAAATTCCCATGTCCAGTGGATGGCTTCTGTTTTAAAATAATCCCCAAAAGAGAAATTACCCAGCATCTCGAAGAAGGTGCCGTGACGGGCTGTCTTTCCTATATTCTCAATGTCGCCGGTGCGGATACACTTCTGGCAGGTGGTAACCCTGTTCCTGGGCGGAATCTCCTGTCCTGTGAAATATGGCTTCAGGGGAGCCATACCGGAATTGATTAAAAGCAGGCTGTTATCATTATGCGGCACCAGTGAAAAGCTTTTCATTGCCAGATGGCCCTTGCTCTCGAAAAATTCAAGGAACATCCGGCGCAGCTCGTTCACGCCGCGGTACTGTGGTTCTTTCACTTTATTTTCCTCCATATCATTGCTCTAATTACATAACCGTCATTTTACCATAACGCTATATAATTATCAAGACCGTCTTAACAAAAAAGAGAGGGAAAACCAATGATTTTCCATTGTTTTTCCCTCTTTCCCGCAATTCTCGATTCCGGTCATACGGACCGTTCTTTCCATATTTTCTCCTGTTACGGCGATGCCGGTTGAGAAGAATCCTCCTCTTCATAGAACACCCCGTTGGCCTCCTCATAGCGTCCTGCCAGTTCATAAGCCCTGTCCCTGGTCAGACTGGCCAATGTGGCCGCATAGCTGATTCCCTCCATGGATCCGCTGTTCCTGCCTGAACTCTCCGCCGCCCTGGCATCCCGGTTCTTAAGCCATTCCTGCTGCTCAGAAGCCAGCTTTGCAGCGTCCTCCTGGGACAGCATCTCCATAAGCGCATTGTAAATGGAATTCAGTTCACCTTCCCACAGCTTAAGTTCTGTTTCCGCCGAGGTCTTGATGGAATATACATTGGAGTCCGTTTCCTCCTCCCGCATCTTAAGAATCTGGGTATCCAAATCTTCCAGGCGTTTGCGGTAGTCTACTATGAGACTCACCTTATATTCCCTGGTCCTGGATCCTGTGAGAGGGGAAATAGGCATATTCTCTTCCGAAGCAGCGGCCCCCTCACCGGCGCCACCCGCAGTATCCGAAGCCATTGTTTCCCCCGGGGGCCTCCGCCATTGCAGGAGCTGCCTGGCCGGACGAAAAGGGCTCTGCTGCTGCCTTTGCTGCAGGAGCCTTTGCGTATGCTGCATCTCCGGAATCTGCACCTTTCGGAGCTGCGCTTGCAAGGCCTGCATCTCCTGATGCCGTGTTTCCCGAAGCTGTATTCCCCGGCCCTGCATCTCCCGTCATCCTGCGTTCCGCAGGTGTTGCGGGTGCTGCCCTGCCTGCCGCCATGCCTGTATCCGTTCCGCCTGCCTCTGTATCCTGCTGTCCCAAAGCCGGGGCAAAGGAAGGCGCTGCCGCCGTGTCTTCTGCCCCTGCTGTAATCTCAGCCATCATGGCCGCCCCCTGGCTGTTCACATAGTATTTGGTATAGTGGGTAACACCAGTTCCTATGAACAGGATACAGCCAATCACAATCCATATCCGTTTATCTTTCATCGCAACACATCCCTGCCATAATCTTGTATTTACCTTATCACAAAAAAGGAAGAAAAGAAACACGAAGATAAAAGGAGTAATAGATTGTAAGAGATATGTAAGAAAATCAGGAACAGATACAAATGCAAAAAAAGCGCTGCATCCCCTTTTTTCCATGTAATCCAGGGTTAAGCAGCGCCTTCTGCTTTTAAACTGCATCAGGGTAAAGCTTATTTATGCCTCCAGCCCCTGATCTGTCATCAGATTCCCACCATCTGCCGCAGAGGTGGCCAGAGCATCGCATTTCTCATTTTCAGGATGGCCTGCATGTCCTTTTACCCAGATGAATTTCACCTGGTGGGGTTCCTTTGCCTTTAACAGGCGTTTCCAGAGGTCGATATTCTTTACCGGCCCGCTTTTCCCGCGGTTCCATCCCTTTGCCACCCAGCTGTCAATCCAATGCTGGTTAAATGCGTCTGTCAGGTATTTGGAATCCGAATATAATTCCACCTGGCATGGCCTGTTTAATGCCTCCAGCCCTACAATAGCAGCCATCAGTTCCATCCGGTTGTTAGTGGTGCGTACATACCCGCCGGACATGGTCTTCTCATGAAGCTGGCCGCTGCTGTCCGTAAAATGAAGCACTGTCCCGTAACCGCCCGGACCGTCAGGATTTCCCCTGGCAGAACCGTCTGTGTAAATCTGTACCTTCGTCATGTGTCAATATCTCCTGTCAGTAACATTCTATCTGTCCCATTTATCGCACAGGGCAAGAATCTGTTCCGTAAAACGGGTCAGGTCCTTATTAGCGCCGCCCTCGTTGCGGTGAATCACATCCAACAGCATCTTGCCAGCATCCACCAGCCTGGTATAAACACCGCTGGCCCTGCGTTTGGCGGCAGTTTCCTTCTCAATGAGAACGCCCTCTGTCTCTTTAATCCAGAAGCCCTTTATAAGGTCAAACTGGGAACCTGAAAAAGGCGCCCTGGCTGTGAGTTTCAGCTGGGTATTCAGCACATCCGAGAAGGATACGCAGGATTCCTCGCTTCCGTGAACCACAAAAACATAATCCGGCTTTTTCTCAAACGCGGATATCCAGCTGATAAGCCCGTCCCTGTCCGCATGGCCGCTGATTCCATCCATGGTTTCTATATGAGCCCGCACATCAATTTCCTCACCGAATATCTTCACGGTCTGAGCCCCGTCCTGAAGAATCCGTCCCAGGGTTCCCTCGGCCTGGTATCCCGCGAACACAACGGAGCACTCCGGCCTCCACAGGTTATGTTTCAGATGGTGGCGTATACGGCCCGCATCACACATGCCTGCCGCTGATATGATGACCTTGGGCGTCATGTCAAAGTTTATGTTCTTGGATTCCTCACTGGTAATGGAGAGCTTCAGTCCCGGAAAATCAATGGGGTTGATTCCGCGTTCCACCAGGGCTTTTGTCTCCTCGTCATAGCACTCCAGCATATTGTCCTTAAACACATGGGTAGCTTCCACGGCCAGAGGGCTGTCTACATAGACCTCGAAGCTGTCATGGCCGGCCACAAGCCTTTCTTCCTTAATATGGCGTATCAGATACAATAACTCCTGGGTACGTCCCACTGCAAAGGCCGGTATGACCACGTTGCCCTGCCGGTCCAGAGTCTCCTGTATGATTCTGGCCAGACTGTCCACATGGTTTACATCCTTTTTATGATAGCGGTTTCCGTAGGTGGATTCCATAACAACATAATCCGCCTCCGTAATATACTGGGGATCACGGATCAGAGGCTTATTCTTATTACCAATGTCGCCGGAAAATACAATTTTTTTCTTGCTGGCGCCCTCAGTGGCCCATATCTCAATGGAGGCAGAACCCAGCAAATGTCCCACATCCGTAAAACGCAGGGTCAGATTGTCATTGAGCTTAAATACCTGCCCATAAGCCACACCTTCAAAATGCTTAAGCACATCCTCAGCATCCTGCATGGTATAGAGGGCTTCCACCTCGCCCCGGCCTGCACGTCGCGCTTTCCGGTTTTTCCACTCAGCTTCCATCTCCTGTATGTGGGCGCTGTCCTTAAGCATGATGCTGCACAGGTCGGCGGTTGCATAGGTGGTGATAACCTGGCCTCTGAATCCCCTGGCATGAATCCACGGAAGCATGCCTGCATGGTCAATATGCGCGTGCGTCAGAAGCACATAGTCAATTTCATGATACCCCACGGGCAGCTCCGCATTCTGGTATATGTTATTTCCCTGTTCCATACCGCAGTCTATAAGCACCTTGGTATTTCCCACCTCCAGAAAATGACAGCTGCCCGTTACCTCATGGTCGGCCCCGATAAATGTAAGTCTCATCTGCATTCTCCCCTCTGAGTATAATATAGTCTTGCCCCACAGAATATTCTGTCAATTATGGCTACAGTATATCATATTCCCCATAAGAATGCAAATCGTATTGCAATATTTGCACAATTTTCTGAGAATCGTCCTTCTCCCAACACGCATTCTATTATTGCTGATTTTAAATAATAATGCATATCATACCGCCATTGCTGTCATTGATAATTTTCTGCAGAGTATCCTGCAGCTTCAGCTGGCAGTCCTCCGTCATCTGGGACACCTTGGCCTGGATACCGTCCTCCACAATCTGTTCAATGGATTTTCCGAAAATATTGGTATTCCAGATTCCGTCGTCGCTCTCCCTGGCATTTTCCTTGATATAGGCAATCAGATCCTGGGCCTGCTGCTCGCTTCCCACAATCGGAGCGATCTCTGTCTCGATATGGGCCTTAATCAGGTTGATGGACGGTGCTTCCGCTTTCATCTTCACCCCGTACTTGTTGCCGTGTTTGATGACCTGCGGTTCATCCAGCACGATTTCCGAGCGTTCCGGTGTCACCACCCCATATCCCTTTAACCGCACCTGGGTCAGAGCGTTCTGCACTTTTTCATATTCCTTCTGCATATTAGCCAGGCTGCTCAAGGTCTGCATGAGCTGGTACTCCCCTTCAATGGGCAGTCCCACATAGTCGCTGAGAATCTGGTAATAGTAGCTGTCGTCCATATCCACCTGGACACCCACCCTGCCGTCCGCCATCTGCATATTTTTGACATTCATGGATCGTATGGTATCCGTATGCTGCTGTTCCAGTTCCCCGGACACATCCTTCATGTGTGTTACTTTCTGGATTACATTCCTGGCCGCCTGGATCACCTGGGCCTTAAGCCAATGGGTGGAAGGCAGGATCTCCAGCCATTTGGGAATATGGAAATCCATCTCAGTCACCGGAAACTCCTTCAGGACGCGCTCCAGGATATGGAAAACATCCTCCTTCTTGAGCTGCTCGCAGTTTACAGGCAGCACCGATACCCCATATGATTCAGACATTTCCCTTGCCAGCCTGGCAGTTTCGTCGGAATAGGGTTTGGTGGAATTTAAAAGTACCACAAATGGTTTGCCCAGCTTTTTCAGCTCGTCAATGGTCTGCTTTTCAGCTGCTATGTATCCGGGGCGTTTAATTTCCCCAATGGTGCCGTCTGTGGTCACAACGATTCCAATGGTGGAATGATCATTGATAACTTTTCTGGTTCCGATTTCCGCAGCCTGGGTAAACGGAATGTCATAATCAAACCACGGCGTCTTCACCAGTCGCTCCTCGCCGTTTTCCACATGACCCGCTGCCCCGTCTACCATGAATCCCACGCAGTCTATGACCCTTACCTTGGCTTCAATACCGTCTGCCAGATTAATGCTGGCCGCTTCTTTAGGAATAAACTTGGGCTCCGTGGTCATGATGGTCTTGCCGGCCGCGCTTTGAGGCAGCTCATCCCGGCTCAGGTTGCGCAGGTTCTCATCCTCCATTGCAGGGAGCACCAGCAGCTCCATGAACCGCTTTATGAAGGTAGATTTGCCTGTGCGGACCGGCCCTACTACGCCTATGTAAATCTCTCCGCCTGTTCTCGCCTGAATATCCTTGTATACATTAAAATTGTCCATAAATATACCCCCTTGCTATGCTTTTATAGTATATGCAGGGGGGTATGAGTATATGACTGGTACAAAATCACCATGTATCAGGTCTATTCACGCAAAATCAACAGATAAAATCAGGCCGTCTTCGCCGTACATTATATATAGCATATCTTACCAGGGGTGTCAAGGAACGAAGCAGGGGTTATCCGCCCCTGCTCCTTTCTCATATCCATGATTCATTTTTACATAATTCTTCCTGCCAGTGGACTATTATTACCTTTATTCGCTGAGATAAGCCTTTTTTACCTGATCATTGTTCATAAGCTCCTTTGCGTCTCCGCTGAGAGCAACATTGCCCGTCTCCAGTACATAGGCCTTATGCGCAATGGAAAGAGCCTTCTTTGCGTTCTGTTCCACAAGAAGCACGGTAGTCCCATCCCCGTTTATCTTCTGGATGATATCAAAAATCTCATTTACATAGATTGGTGAAAGTCCCATGGAGGGCTCATCCATAACAATCATCCTGGGATGGCTCATAAGGGCCCTTCCCATGGCAAGCATCTGCTGCTCGCCGCCGGACAGGGTGCCTGCAAGCTGGTTCTTGCGCTCCTCCAGACGCGGGAAACGCTGGTATATCATCTTCAGAGTGGCTTCTATCTCTTCCTTGTCTTTTCTTGTATAAGCCCCCATTTTCAGATTCTGCAGCACCGTAAGGGTGGCGAACACCCGCCTTCCTTCCGGCACATGGGCGATTCCCATGCCCACCAGTTTATAGCCGGGAACCCTGGTTATGTCGGTTCCCTCATATACGATTTTTCCTGTCTTCGCGCTGATAAGCCCGGTGATGGTGTGCAGGGTTGTGGTCTTTCCCGCACCGTTGGCACCTATCAGAGCCACGATTTCTCCCTGGTTCACATCAAAGGAGATTCCTTTTATGGCCTGGATTACACCGTAGTATACTTCCAGGTCCCTGACTTCAAGCATAGCCATATTATACGCTCCTCCTATTCACCAAGATATGCTTTGACAACTTCCGGATTGTGAAGCACTGCGCCGGTCTCGCCCTGGCACAGGACCTGTCCGAAGTTGAGAACGGTCAGTTCTTCGCAGATACCGCTTACAAGCTTCATATCATGTTCAATCAGAAGGATGGTCATATCGAAATTATCCCTCACAAAACGGATGGTATCCATAAGCTCGGCTGTCTCATTTGGATTCATTCCCGCTGCCGGCTCATCCAGGAGAAGGAGCTTTGGCTCCGTGGCCAGGGCCCTGGCTATCTCCAGCTTTCTCTGCTTTCCGTAGGGGAGGTTGGAGGCTTTGTAGTCGCACTCTTCGTCCAGTCCGAATACCTTGAGCAGCTCCATGGCTCTCTCGTCCATTTGCTTCTCCACCTTAAAATAGTTGGGAAAACGGAAAATTCCGGCTGTGGTGGAATACCTGTAATGATTGTGAAGACCTGCCTTCACATTGTCCAGCACCGACAAATCCTTAAACAGACGGATGTTCTGGAAGGTCCTGGCAATACCGGCCTGGTTTATTTCCGTGGTTTTCCTGCCGGTAATGTTGACTCCTGCCAGCTCAATGCTTCCTGCATCCGGCTTATATACGCCTGTCAGCAGATTGAAAATAGTGGTCTTACCGGCTCCGTTGGGACCGATGAGACCGTAAAGCTGTCCCTTTTCTATGCTGATTTGAAAATTATCAACTGCCTTAAGGCCGCCAAAAGATATGCTTAAATTCTTAACTTCAAGTAATGCCATCTTATGCTGCCTCCTTTGCGGGTTTCTTATCTTTTCTGCTGAATTTTTCCGCCAAACGTTCACGCATCACCACAAACTGGGGTGCGGAGTTGAACAGCATGGCCAGAATCAGCACGATTGCGTACATAAGCATACGGTAATTGCTGAGTCCGCGCAGCATCTCCGGAAGGAGATACAGGATGACCGTCGCAATGACGGAACCGCGGATGTTTCCGATACCGCCCAGTACCACGTACACCAGAATCATGATGGACATGTTGTATCCGAAGTTCTTGGGCAGGGCTGTCAGGGTGGTCAGATTGTGGGCATACAGCACACCGGCAATACCTGCAAGTCCAGCGGAAATGGAAAATGCCAGCAGCTTGTACTTGGTGATATTGATGCCGATGGACTCCGCTGCAATGCGGTTGTCCCGGATAGCCATGATGGCACGGCCTGTGCGGGAGTTCACCAGATTCATGACAATGAACAGGGTGATAAGCACCAGGATAACACCTATGGTAAAGGTGGCTGCCTGGGGCGTACCCGTAATGCCCTGGGCGCCCTTTATCAGGATTTCCCCGCCCTCTCCCAGCTTTAAGGACATGGAATCCTTAAAGGAGATATGGAAGCCGGAAGCGTCCCGTCCCAGATAAACAGCATTGACCAGGTTCTTGATAATTTCACCAAAGGCCAGGGTCACAATAGCCAGATAATCACCTCTCAGACGCAGCACCGGGATTCCGATAATGACGCCGAACAGGGCCGCTGTAACGGCTCCGATGAGGATGGCGATGACCATTCCAAGAGTCGGGTCAATGGCTCCCTTCATGCACTTTGAAAACAGGGCGCCGGCAAAAGCTCCCACGCACATAAAGCCTGCGTGTCCCAGACTCAGCTCTCCCAGGATACCCACGGTCAGGTTCAGGGACACAGCCATGATTACGTAGATGCAGAAAGGAACAAGAAGTCCCTTCATAAGGCTGGATATATGCCCTGTTCCCACCAGGACCTGCATGATGATATAGGCAGCCACCACCATGCCGTATGTAATCATATTATTTATGAATGTCTTTCGTTTTGCGTTGCTCTTCATACCGGCACCTACACTTTCTCATTAATCTTCTTGCCCAGAATACCGGTAGGCTTCACCAGAAGCACGATAATCAGGACGGAAAACACAATGGCATCTGACATCTGTGAGGATATGTATGCCTTGGACAGAATCTCAATGACACCCAGCAGGATACCGCCGATGAAAGCACCCGGAATGGATCCGATTCCTCCGAATACAGCCGCAACAAAGGCCTTGATACCCGGCATGGAACCAGTATAAGGTGTAAGGGACGGGTAAGCGGAGCAGAGCAGCACGCCCGCTATGGCCGCCAGCGCGGAACCGATGGCAAATGTAAGGGCAATGGTGCCGTTTACATTGATTCCCATAAGGGTAGCCGCCCCCCTGTCCTCGGAAACCGCCAGCATGGCCTGTCCGGCCTTGGACTTGTTGATAAAGGCAGTGAGTCCAATCATGATGACGATACAGGAAAGGATGGTGACAATGGTCTCCCCTGTAATGGTCATCTCTCCTCCCGCCAGTTTGATGGCAGGCAGGGTCACCACGGAAGTGAAGGATTTGGTATCTGCTCCAAAGATAAGAAGGGCAACGTTCTGCAGCAGGTAGCTGACGCCGATTGCCGTAATGAGAACCGCAAGGGGAGAGGCGCCGCGCAGGGGCTTATAAGCAATCCGTTCAATGGTCATGCCCAACAGCGTACATACGGCCACCGCAAGGAGCACTCCCGCCATGGGCGGCAGTCCCATTGTGCTGACCGTGACAAATACCACGTAGCTGCCTATCATAATAACATCGCCATGAGCGAAATTCAGCATCTTGGCAATGCCGTAAACCATTGTATATCCAAGTGCGATGATGGCATATACACTGCCCAGGCTGATGCCGTTAATTAAATAGTTAATAAAGCCCATACCTACACCTCTTCGTCTGAAGTCTTTTTTAGTTTATCGCTATAAAGCGACAGATTATTCAAAATTATATCATATATCGTTACTATAAACAAGAGGGTTGTCATAGTGACAACCCTCTGTTGGGTTTTCTGGTTGGTTCTGGCCGGATTTAAAAGGCGGCAGATTACATTGCAGAGTAAGCTCCGTCCACTACCTTAACAGCCTTAGGCGCCTTGTGAGGCTCGCCGTCCTCAGTCCAGGTCATGCCCTCGCCGGTCAGGCCGTCTAATTTGATATTCAGCATGGATGCCTTTAACGCGTCACAAATCGTGCTGGCGTCTGCATCAGGAGTTACATTGGCATCCTCAATAGCAGCCTTGATAGCGTAGATTGCATCGTATGCGTCTGCTGCAAACTGTACCGGAACCTCGTTGTAAGCAGCCTTGTAGCTCTCAACAAACTTAACGGTCAGGTCATCGGTAGCATCTGCCGCGAATGGTGTCAGGAGCATAAGTCCCTCTGCCAGCTTGGTGTCAAAGTTCTGAACCTGAAGGATACCGTCCATGCCGTCGCATCCGAAGAACTGCGGTGCAAAGCCCATGGTGCTGGCCTGCTGAAGGATCAGGGAAGCCTCGGTATAGTAAATTGGCAGGAATACCAGCTCAGCGCCTGCATCCTTGGCCTTCTGTAACTGGGTGGAGAAATCCTTGTTGCTGTCAGCGGTAAATGCCTCGGCTGCAACAATCTCAATACCCTGGTTTGCGGACTCTTCCGCGAACTTCTCATAGATACCGCTGGAATATACGTCGGAGCTGTCATAGATAACAGCAACCTTGGAAGCCAGCTTGTTCTCGCCTATGTACTTAGCGGATGCAGCGCCCTGGTCCGGATCGGAGAAGCAGATACGGAATACGTTGGGGTTAGCCGCACACTCTACAGCGGAACCGGATGGTGTAATCTGGAACATGTTGTCAGCTGCTGTCTTATCTGCAACTGCGATACATGGAGCGGAGGTAACCGTGCCCATCAGCACCTGCATACCCCAGTCCTTTAATGTATTATAAGCATTGACAGACTTCTCTGCGTCATGCTCGTCGTCCTGGAAGTTGAATTCAATCTGTGCGCCGTTTATTCCTCCGGCCTCATTGATTTCCTTTACTGCCAGCTCTGCGCCGTGCTGTACAGCCACGCCGTACACAGCCGCACCGCCGGTTACAGGGCCGATGCCGCCAATCTTGAACACGCCGCCTGCCGCACCTGCGTCAGCTGCTGCGGTATCTGCTGCCTCGCTTCCCTCTGCTTTTGCATCTGCCGCAGTAGTCTCTGCTGCTTTTGTGGTCTCTGCCGTATTGGAACCGCCGCATGCTGTCAATGACATAGCCATAACGGCTGCCAGGCCCAGACTTAAAAATCTCTTCTTCATAATTAGTTCCTCCTCTTGCCTTTAAAATATAAAGCTTTCTATATTATAGGTAGTCCGAATGGGTTTGTCAATCGTTTCATGAAAATTATGGTTTATTTTCGACGATATACCGAAAAATTAGAGCCAAAGCAGGTATAATCCGCCAAAAACAGGCTATTTTTTAGGGGAAGGCACCATTTCTGGTTCCCTTCCCCTATTTTTTATTCTTCCGACCACTCCAAATCCGAGTTTTCGATACGCTTATCCCTGAGCATCAGCTCCAGAACCGCTTCCTTTGCAGGCATGCCTCCGAACAGGATGGCATTGACCTGTTCCACAATCGGCATGGACACCTTGTACTGCTGCGACAGCGCCAGAGCCGCCTTGGCGGAATACACACCCTCCACCACCATCTTTACCTCTGCCATGGCTTCCTCCATGGTATAGCCCCGGCCAATCAGGATGCCTGCCCTGCGGTTGCGGCTGTGCATGCTGGCACAGGTCACAATTAAATCCCCTATGCCTGTAAGTCCGGCAAATGTCTCCATCCGTCCGCCCATGTCAATGCCCAGGCGGGATATCTCCGCGATTCCCCTGGTAATGAGGGCAGCCTTGGTGTTGTCGCCGTATCCCAGACCGTCGGCCATACCGGCGGCCAGGGCAATCACATTTTTAAGGGCGCCTCCCAGCTCAATTCCCAGCACATCAGGGCTGGTATACACGCGGAATACCTCGCTCATGAAGATTCCCTGGACAAATTCAGCCACGCTGCGCTTATGGGCGCCGGCCACACATGTGGTGGGGAGGCCCCTGCTCACTTCCTCCGCATGGCTGGGCCCTGAAAGGACCGTCACCTCAGCCTCCGGCAGCTCCTCCTCAATAATCTGGGACAGGGTCATGAGGCTCTTCTCCTCGATTCCCTTTGCCACGTTTGTTATCACCTGGCCCTGCTTTATGTAGGGCTTCATCCTTTGTGATGTCTGCCTCACAAAAACCGAGGGAACAGCCAGTACCAGAAGATCCTTATCCCTCATAGCCTCCTCAAGGTCATCCGTAAGCCCGATTGCTTCCGGGATCTTTACCTCAGGAAGATTGCGGTGGATACGTGTCTCCTTTAGTTCCGCTATCTCCTGCGGAATGGCGGACCATATCTGTACCGTATGTCCATTGCCGTTAAGTAAAACTGACAGGGCCGTGCCCCATGTGCCTGATCCGATTACACCGATTGATGCCATAACCTCACCGTCCATTAATTGTTTTTTTACTGTCCTTTGTATACTACTCAGTCTTTTTCTTAGCGCCTACCTTGTTCTCCCTGCCCTGTACCAGTCTGACGATATTTGCCCTGTGCCTCCAGAAAGCCATGGCTGCTATAACCGCAGAAACAGCGTAGAACTGGGGTCTGGCCTCGGGTGCCAGCCCGTAAGCCCCCAAATGGCCGAAATAGATGTTCCAGCACAGGAAAATAGCGGACACCACCAGGGAGCCCAGGGACACATACCTGGTCACCGCCACAATGAGAACAAAGGCCAGCAGGCAGACAGCTGTCAGCCGCCAGTCCAGCGAAAACATGATGCCTGCTGTTGCCGCAATCCCCTTACCGCCTTTAAACTTAAGATAAAAAGGAAAATTATGGCCCAGTATGACGCCGAAGCCCGCACAGAGTATCAGCACATAGATATACCCCGGCTGGGACCGGAAAAGAATCCTTACCAGGAAGCAGGGTATCACCGTTTTCAGGAAATCACCCATGAATACAATGAGACCTGCCTTTACTCCCATGACGCGCAGGGCATTGGTGCTTCCCGAATTGCCGCTGCCGTGCTGGCGTATATCAATTCCCTTGGACCTGCCGTAAATGAAACCGGTCTGGAATAAACCAAAGACATATCCCATGGCCAAACATATAATCTGTTCCACTCCTTAATCCCCCTTTCCTTACACCTACTGCTCTTTTCCTTTTCGTTCCCTGACAAGGAATTTTAGGGATGTCCCTTTAAAGCCGAAGGCATTTCTGATCTGGTTCTCCAGATACCTGGTATAAGAAAAATGCATCAGTTCCTTGTCGTTTACAAAGATCACAAAGGTTGGAGGCTTTACCGCCACCTGGGTCATATAGTAAATCTTAAGCCGTTTTCCCTTGTCGGAAGGCGGCTGCTGCATGGCCACTGCCTCTGTCATGATTTCGTTGAGAACGCCGGTGGCCACCCTCAGGTTCTGGTTCTGGCGCACCACGTCAATCATCTCAAAAAGCTTGGTCAGACGCTGTCCTGTTGCCGCGGATATAAAGAGATATTCCGCGTATGGGATGAAGGACAGGACCTCCTTGATTTTTCTGGTATATTCGTATATGGTCTTGTCCGTTTTCTCGATGGCATCCCATTTATTTACGGCTACAATGATTCCCTTGCCTCTCTCATGGGCGATTCCGGCAATCTTGGCATCCTGCTCCGTGACGCCTTCCGTGGCGTCTATGACCACAACCACCACATCGGCCCGTTCCACGGCGGACACGGTACGGATAATGCTGTAGCGCTCCAGTTCTTCCTTTATCTTGCTCTTGCGGCGCAGGCCGGCCGTATCTATGAATACATAAGGGGTGCCTTCATGGATAACCTCCGTATCCACCGCATCCCTGGTAGTGCCTGCTATATCCGACACAATGACGCGGTTCTCGCCCACAAGCTTATTAATAATGGAAGACTTTCCCACATTCGGCTTGCCTACCACAGCGATTCTCGGACGCTCGTCCTCTTCTTCCTCCATCTGCTCCGAGTCAAAGTGCTTCACCACTTCGTCCAGCAGATCACCAATTCCCAGCCGCGAAGCAGCCGATACAGCGACAGGCTCTCCGATTCCCAGATTGTAAAACTCGTAGACGTCATTGCCGTACTTGGCAACGCTGTCCACCTTGTTCACAGCCAGCACCACCGGCTTGTGGGATTTGCGCAGCAAATCAGCCACCTTTGAATCCGAATCCACCAGTCCCTGACGCACATCCACGATAAAAATAATCACATCCGCAGTAGAAATGGCAATCTCCGCCTGCTCCCGCATTTGGGAAAGGATGATATCCTTGGAATCCGGCTCGATACCTCCGGTGTCAATCAGCGTGAAATTCATATTCAGCCAGTCGCAGTCCGCGTAAATCCGGTCCCTGGTCACGCCCGGCGTGTCCTTTACAATGGAAATGGTATCTCCTGCTATGACATTAAACAACGTAGACTTTCCCACATTGGGCCTGCCTACGATTGCAACTATTGGTTTACTCATGTTTTTATAACCTCCTCATTCATGACCTTCCGTCACATCTGCCTGCGCACAATCCGGTATTCATCATCGGACTGGTAATAAGGACATGCGCTAACAGTACCTCTTAAAAAGCGCCCCATCTCATCCTCGTCCAGATTCACTTCACAGATATAGTAATCATTTTCCTCATCATATACGTAATTGCCGCAGCACTCACAGCTGGTCTTTTTGTTCTTTCCAGGTTTCATCTGAATCCATATCCTTTAACACAAATTCTTCGCATCCGCTTGATTTTACTATACCGGACCTGACTTGTAAAGCACTTTCTTATTAACCTCTATCATAGCAATATAACTTATTTTTGTAAATGCAAAGTTAATTTTCTAAAAAACGTTTGTGAAATTGTCTTGTTTTTTTTGACGAAATAGTATCAACCCCTTGACCCGGTCAAAGGGAAATGGTATAAATCATATGTGATATTCCCAAACAAATGATGATTCCAAAGGAGCAAAGCTATCATGGCTAACAATTTTGTATTCAAAGATTCCCTTCCCGTAGCGCCTTTAAAAATCGCTGCACTGGAAAGCTGTAAGGATCTTGCAGCCAAGGTGAACGACCATATTGTACAATTCAGGCGCAATGATATAGAGGAACTGATGCGCCGCAAGGAGGACCTTCACTACCGCGGGTACGACGTGGATTCCTATCTGCTTCACTGCAGCTGTCCCAGATTCGGAACAGGCGAGGGCAAAGCTGTCATCAATGAATCCGTAAGGGGCACAGATGTTTTTGTCATGGTGGATGTGATGAATTACAGCATTCCCTACACGGTAAGCGGTTATACCAACCACATGTCGCCGGACGACCATTTTCAGGATTTGAAGCGGATTATCGGGGCCTGCTCCGCAACCGCCCACAGGGTCAATGTGGTCATGCCCTTCCTATATGAAAGCCGCCAGCACAAGCGCAACAAACGCGAATCTCTGGACTGCGCCATGGCTTTAGAGGAACTGGCAGCCTTAGGCATGGAAAACATCATCACCTTTGACGCCCACGATCCCCGGGTACAGAACGCCATTCCGCTGATTGGCTTTGACAATTTCATGCCCACGTATCAGTTTGTAAAGGCCCTCTTTTCCCATGATTCCAACATCCGCATTGACAAGGAACACTTAATGGTGGTCAGTCCGGACGAGGGAGCCATGAACCGCGCCGTATACCTTGCCAACAACCTGGGTGTGGATATGGGTATGTTCTATAAACGCAGGGATTATTCCCAGGTAATTGGCGGCCGCAATCCAATTGTGGCGCATGAATTCCTGGGCTCTTCCGTAGAAGGCAAAACCGTACTTATTATTGACGACATGATTTCCTCCGGCGAAAGCATGCTGGACACCTGTAAGGAGTTAAAGGAACACAAGGCTGACAAGGTCATCGTCTGCTGCACCTTCGGTCTCTTTACCAACGGCCTTGAGAAATTTGACGAGTACTACCATCAGGGATATCTGGATTATGTCATCACCACCAACCTGAATTACCGTACCCAGGAACTGCTTAACAGGGAATGGTATCTGGAAGCCGACATGAGCAAATACCTGGCCGCTGTCATCAACTCCCTGAACCATGACCGCTCCATCAGCGCTTCCCTCTCTCCCACGGAGAAGATTCAGAAGCTGGTCCAGAAGCATCAGAACGGCGGATACGAGTATTTCCAGAAGCTTGTATAACCCCCTGCCACCATGCAGAAAATTTAACCCGGCAATCAATATTCAAAAATGCACAGTCCACGGCAGCGA
>OBUZ01000378.1_pt1 | contig 28899 bp, 40 predicted proteins | sample 1494961 | NCBI WGS metagenome assembly OBUZ01 (sample SAMEA2579939, study PRJEB22360) | human gut metagenome | biome: human gut; feature: human-associated habitat; material: faeces | place: Denmark | collected 2008/2010
GGCGGTCCGAGCCGCGAAGGTAGAAAGGATCTGCCTGATCTGCCGGAAACGATGGCCGGCGGAATGCGGCCGGAAAAATTGTGATTGTGAGAGGCAGGGGCATTTGTATGCGATTGGAGGTTATAATCATCCGAGGATAGGGGGTGGAGCCGTTGGACAAGGTAGTGCTGGAGCAGTACAGCAGCCTGAGGGTGGAATATCAGGATCTGCAGGACGAGATCAAAAAGCTGGAAAAACAGATTAGAAAGATGGAGACGAGCCGATATCAGGTGTCAGATTCCGTCAAGGGAACAAGGACTGACGGAACATATGGCAGTATCCGGATTACCGGCTTTCCAGTTCCAGACTATTACCGGCGTAAGAAGCTGCTGGAGGATCGCAAGAAGAAGTTAGATGAGTTTGAGTTGCAACTCCTCGAACTGACCAACGAGGTTGACGATTACATAAATAGTCTGGCTGACTCCAGAATGCGGCGCATGATTAGGTATAAATTTTTCGATGAGCTGTCATGGGTTCAGGTGGCACATCGTATGGGAGGAAAGTATACGGCGGACGGTTGCAGAATGGCAATAACGAATTTTTTGAAAGATAAAAAGTAATTTCGTTTTTTTCGCTTCGAATGTGGTAGACTTTAAACTGGAAGATCTGAAAAACGGATTTCCTCCCCCAATTGACGGCTACTGATCTCATACATCAGTGGCCGTTTTTAAAACAAGAAAGCGAGGACTATAAATGAGTGAGAAAAGTTGTATTACAATTAATTGCGGGTGCTGCGGAAATGATGGGGAAATTACAGTTGGCAATGCTTATTCCTTAGAAGAGACATTATGTGGCATTTGGATTGACGGAAAAACTATATACCGAAAGGTGTATAAGTTAGATGGAGAACTTTTAAATAATGGACTTAATTGTATAGATATATCTGATATCTTTGAGGAGATTGATACCGTTACCAATCTAAGAGGGTATGTTCATGAAGGGTTAACATATAATGTACTTCCTTTACCATTTGCGACAATTACAAAAGGTGAATATAGGTCAGTTTCGTTATATGAGCGGCCTGGCGAAATAGCAATACGATGTGAAGTACCGGCATACATTTTAAGTGACGCGTTCGTATATCTGGAGTATACTAAAAAATAGTTGTATTAATATTTTAAAAACCTAGATTGGGGGAGAAAAGTACTACTTGGAGCAGTTGCATCAGAATCAGAAGAAAAGAGACGGCAGGTAGCTGTCTCTTTTTCTATACCCAAAACAAACAAAGAGAAAAGGCCGCCTATTCGGCCGCCTCATCTCTGCAAAGTTCGTCCAGGGTAACGCCCAGGGCATCAGCCAGTAAAATGGCTGTATCAACTTTGCAATTATTATTCTTTTCAATATCCTGTATGGTTCGACGAGGAACGCCGGATAATTCAACGAGTTGGGGAACAGACAGTCCTCTTTGAGTGCGTATTTCTTTTAAATGCATTTTTTTCTCCTTTTTATGCAGATAATGTAGGTGATGAAGCAAAAAAACCATGCACCCCATTTAAGCCAGTCAAAAGTGGTAGGAGTGGCAAATTCACCGTTAAATCCTTCGTAAAGGAACAGAACAGTAAGTGCAATTAGAATTAAGCGATAAAGTTTCATGTTTATTTCAGCAAATGAATGTGGTATACTATAGGTGAAGAAGGGAGGGGCCGAAGCCCCTGACCTTACTTCCGTTTTTTCTTTGGCCTTTTGGATTTACTATCTTTTCTCGTCTTAACTATCAGGCAGATGGCGGTGACGATTGCAAGTAGTGCTTCCGAAAGGTCTTTGATTATTTCGCTTATCGATTCATTCATTTGCTTTTCCCTCCTTTCTATGATTTAATTATAGCACGTTTTAACGTGCTGGTCAAGCATAAAATGTATATTTTATAAGTTTTTTTCGCATCTATCACAAGCGGTAGGTGCTTTTATTTTACCCGAAAGGAAGTGAGTCTGATGGCATTAACACCCAAACAGAAAATATTTGCCGACGAATATCTAATTGACCTTAATGCCACCAGAGCCTATAAGGTGGCATATCCGAAGGTAAAGAAGGATGAGGCAGCAAGGGCAAATGGAAGCAGGTTGCTAACAAATGCTAACGTTGCAGCTTATATTGACAAGCGTATGAAGGACCGGGAGAAACGCACGGAGATCACTCAGGATCGCGTGCTGCAGGAACTGGCAAAGATCGGATTTGCTGATGTCACCGATTTCGTTACCATAGAAGGCCATTCCGTCAAAGTAAAAACAACGGATCAGATGCCCCGTGATAAACTGGGTGCCATTGCAGGAATCAAAGAAGGAGCGAATGGTATTGAGATTAAGCTCAACGATAAAGAGAAGGCCCTGGAGCTGATCGGCCGGCATTTAGGCATGTGGAATGATAAGGTGGAACTGTCAGGTGAAGTAAAGATGAACAATCCATATGAAGGATTGACGACAGAAGAATTGAAGAAGCTGATCCATGGTGGATAGAGCGGACATAATCAGGGGAGCTCAATGCGAATTAGCCCGCAGGGAGTTCTTTTTTTATTGCCATTTGAAGGCGCCGGACTTTTACAAAGAGGACCGGAAGTACCTGATAGATCTCTGTAATGCCTTCCAGGACTTCGTACAGTCTGATGATGAGGTTATGGTGGTCAATGAGCCGCCGCGCCATGGCAAGAGCCGTACGGCCGGCCTCCTGGTCGAATGGGTACTGGGAAACGACCAGAGTCAAAAGATCATGACCGGTTCCTACAACGAGACGCTTTCCACGATGTTCTCGAAAAATGTCCGCAACGATATCATGGAGGAGAAAGCAGATCAGAACCGGATTGTGTTCTCGGATATCTTCCCGGGCGTCCGGATCAAGCACGGTGACGGTGCCATGAACTTATGGAGTCTGGAGGGCGGCTATAACAACTACCTGGCTACTTCTCCAACCGGTACGGCTACAGGTTTCGGCGCTTCCTTACTGATTATTGACGACCTTATCAAAAACGCCGAGGAGGCGAACAACGAACTGACCAAAGAGAAGCACTGGAGCTGGTTCACGGACACGATGCTTTCCCGTCTGGAAGAAGGCGGCAAGATCATTATTATCATGACCAGATGGGCCAGTGACGACCTTGCAGGCCGGGCCCTGGATCACTTTAAGGAATCGGGTGCAAGAATCCGCCACATCAGCATGAAAGCTCTTCAGGACGATGGAACCATGCTTTGTGATGAGGTGCTGTCCCGAAAGTCCTATGAGGCCAAAATCAAAGCTATGGGCGTGGATATTGCGTCAGCTAACTATCAGCAGGAGCCGATCGACTTGAAGGGCAGGCTGTACACCAGCTTTAAAACATACAGTGGAGAACTGCCGCAGTTTAAAGAGATCCGGAACTATACAGATACCGCTGATACCGGAGACGACTATCTGTGCAGCATTGATTATGGAGTAACATTTGCCAGCGAGGCTTATATTCTTGAGGTGCTGTACACCAAAGAGCCGATGGAAGTGACAGAGCCAGCGACGGCCGGGATCCTAAAGAAAGACATGGTGAATGTGGCGGATATCGAGTCGAACAATGGTGGCCGCGGCTTTGCCCGGAACGTAGAACGGATTCTTCAGCAGGAACTGCACAGCAATCACACGATTGTCAGGTGGTTCAGCCAAAACAAAAACAAACAGGCACGTATCTATTCCAATTCCTCTTGGGTGATGCAGCATATTTACTACCCTGAAGACTGGAGAAACCGCTGGCCGGAGTATTACGACGCTATGGTGAAATACCAGAGAGAGGGTAAAAATAAGCATGATGATGCCCCAGATGCCACTACGGGTATTGCTGAGAAGATCGGCGCCGGTAGTGCATTTAGTTTTGAGTAGGAAGGAAAAAAAGATGGATGATAAAGATTTGATGTGTGTAGCAAGAATATTACAAAGTGTTTTGTTTGAAAATAAAATGGGGATGTTTTATGGCTGTATTTTCTGCGACAACGCTGTAGAGTGTGCTCAGCTATTTTATAAAACAGGAAATGTGCATTTTGATTCTGTTAGGAAGACGCTTCAGGATATAACGGGGGTTGATTTGGGATATCATTATAACCGTAATAATCCTGAAGCTAAATTTCGTGGCGTTACCATTCGTGATTCTGAGATGCCTGCTGAATAATAGGACAATCTCTGTCACTGCGTTGGCATTCATCGCTGAATTCACAATAGACACTTGTCAGTTTGGCACCAGGATGAGTCATACCGAGTGTTTGGATTTTAGCATAAGTGGCATCAATTGAATGGTAATCGGACAGGTAATCACAGTATCCTTTAAACGATACAGTTTTATGTTCCTGATAATGCATAATAAACCTCGCTTTCCTTAGTACTTGGCTTTTGGCCTGTAATTAAAGTATAAAACTAGAGAACCGATAAATCAATGAAAGAAGGTGAGAGAATTGTTAGTCGAATATGGCAGTGAAACCCGGCGTATCAACGCGATAGTAAACGCCGGAGCCAGGACCATGATGAATAATATCCGGTTCCTGGAAAAAGAAATTGAGAAATGGAAGCAGTCGCCTGTGCGTAAGGCAATGATTCTGGCGGAACGGTATTATCAGGGAGATCAGGATATTCTTCACACACCGCGTTCAGCTATCAATGAAAGGGGGGAACTGGAACCGGTAAAGAACCTTCCGGATAACCGGATCGTGGATAACCAGTACCAGAAGGCAGTGGATCAGAAGAAGAACTACCTGCTGTCGAAACCATTTACCCTGACGACGGAAAACGACGCTTATACAGAAGCCTTAAAGGATATTCTGGATAAGCGTTTCATGCGTTCCCTAAAACGTGTGGCCGGTGACTCTATCAATGGCGGCATTGGTTATCTGTATCCGTATTACAATACAGAGGGAAGGCTGTGTTTCAAACGGTTTAATAATTACGAGATTATCCCGTTTTGGGCTGATGAGGAGCACACGGAGCTGGATTGCTTTGGGCGGCTGTATCAAATTGATGGCTATGAGGGAGAAACTGAAAAGACATATGAGTTTTTCGAACTGTACTCTAAAGATGGCGTTGAACGATATCAATTAGATGGAGCGCATCTGATTCCCGATGTGATGCACCCGTCCGGAGCCCATTACCTGGTGGAACAGCATGATCCGGACGGAAAGCATGTGGAAGTACCTTATAACTGGGAGCGAGTACCGCTGATTCCATTTAAGCGCAACGCCCATGAAATACCGCTGATCCGGTGCTGCAAGAGCCTTCAGGACGGAATCAATCTGATGGTGAGCGGCTTTGAGAATAACATGTGTGAGGACGCCAGGAACACGATCCTGATTCTCGTCAATTACGATGGTCAGAATCTGGGAGAGTTCCGTAAGAATCTGTCACAGTATGGAGCGGTTAAGGTTCGGAATGATGGAAGCGGATCGGGCGGAGACGTGAAAACCTTGACGGTAGAAGTCAACGCAGAAAACTATAAAGCGATTCTGGAGATATTTAAACAAGCGCTGATCGAGAACTGCAAATCCTATGATGCCAAAGATAACCGGCTGACCGGTGATGCCAATCAGATGCATATACAGACAATCTATCAGGATATCGAGTTAGACGCCCAGGACATGGAAACGGAATATCAGGCAGCCTTTGAAGACCTTTTCTGGTTTGTGGATCAGTATCTGATGAATTCCGGAGGCGGGGACTTCGAGGTGATAGAGGTAGATATTACATTCAACCGTAATATTCTTGTCAATGAGACAGAACTGATTGATAACTGTATGAAGTCCGTCGGTTTCCTTCCGACAAAGCTGATTCTGCAAAAACACCCGTGGGTGGACGATGTGGAAGAAGCTATGAAGCTTTTGGAGGAGGAAGAGCAAAAGAAAATGGAGCAGATGGACCCTTACCGGCAGGCGTTTGGAAAAGAGCAGCCTAATACAGAGCCGAAAGGCGGTGACGGCTTGAATGTCGAAGAAGAGTAGTACATACTGGCAGAAGAGAATGGCAGCCTTAGAGGACAGCCAGTATAAGCAAAGCGCAGAGTATTACAAAGATGTTCAGAAACAATACAGGGAAGCTTCTAACAGTATCCAGATGGACATCGAGCGGTGGTATCAGCGTCTGGCCGACAATAACAATCTTAGTTATGCAGGAGCTAAAAAGCTGCTCAAGAAGGACGAACTGGACGAGTTTCACTGGTCCGTAGAACAGTACATAAAGGCAGGGAAAGAGAACGCAGTGGACCAGAGGTGGATGAAGGAACTGGAAAATGCATCAGCCCGCCACCATATCTCTTATCTGGAGGCCATGAAGATGCAGACCCAGCAGCACGCGGAGCTGCTGTCTACAGAATTTGAGGGAGGTATGACAGAGTTCCTTCATAAATCCTATGGGGATCAGTATTACCAAACCGCGTTTGAGATTGCCAAAGGTACCGGCGTGGGAAGCAATATGGCCCAGATCGACAGCTGGACCATAGATACCCTTATTAAAAAGCCCTGGGCGCAGGATGGGAAGAACTTTTCAGACCGGATCTGGACAAATAAGGATAAGCTGGTGAATAATCTGCATAAAGAGCTGACTCAAAGTATTATCCGCGGTGCCGATCCGAAGCAGGCCATAGACAATCTGGCGAAGACGATGGAGGTCAGCCGGGGGCAGGCAGGACGGCTTATCATGACGGAATCAGCGGCGATTTCTTCCGCGGCACAGAAAGAGTGTTTTAAAGAACTGGACGTAGAGCAGTACGAGATCCTGGCGACGCTGGACAGTCATACCTCGGATATCTGCCGGGCCATGGACGGGAAACGATTTGCCATGAAAGATTACAAGGTAGGAGAGACCGCACCGCCGTTTCACCCCCGTTGTAGATCAACCACGATTCCATATTTTGATGACGAATTTACGGAAGGGGAGGAACGGGCAGCCAGGGACGAAGACACAGGGAAGACATATTATGTGCCGGCGGATATGAAGTATGAAGAGTGGAAAAAAGAGTTTGCGGAGGAACCTATTAAGAAAGAAAAGAGTGATAAACTGGGTACAGGAAGAAGTGATTCACCCAGCGAAACGCAAAGGATCGAGATCGGCAGCGTGAATGTCGAAATGAGGGAAGAAGCCATTTCCTATTTTGAAGAAAGTATCCGTCATGTGTCGGTTGAAAATGCTGTTGTAATAGACAGTGCTGGAGAAGTTGTTCAGTTTATTGGGCAGAAAGACAGTGTTGATATATTTGATGTAGATTTGAAAGATGCCATTGTAACGCATAATCACCCAGAATCAGAAGGCGTCATATCGTTTGGGGAAGATGATTTTAACTTTTTGCGGGAGCATCAGGACTTAAAAGAATTTCGATGTGCTAACGCAGAATATAATTATCGAATTGTGGTATTGAAAGATATGGCCGAAGTTGTGTATAATGATATCTATACGGAGGGATTCAAATATTTTGGAGATCCGGAATTTGAAGCACAGGATGCTGCAATGAGGGTACTTCAGGAAAGGGGATATGTTACCTATGAAAGAAATCGAGTTGACACCCGAACAGAGAAGTAAGTACAATGAATTATTAGCAGAGATGCGGGCGGAATTAGAATTATTGCCAAAATCCGATGGTAATATATTGTCATGTACAGTTGGGAATAGGCCATATCAAGAAATAAGCCAGAAATATCTGCCGAAGTTAAAGGAAATTCTGAAAGAGTAAATACCACCAGTCAGTAAAAAGACCGGTGGTATTTTTATACCCATTTGCCAGCAGATCAGGCGTAAAACAGTCGGCTTAACTTACAATCATGCGGAGATACCGCGTAATAAATCGTAGAGGAGAGGGAAGATGAAACGGAAGTTTTTAGAGGATTTTGGACTGGAGAAAGAAGCCATAGATAAGATCATGGCAGAGAATGGCAACGACGTGAATGCAGCGAAAGCAGAGTATGACTCCATGAAGCAGGAGCGGGACACCATGGCGGCCCAGGTGGCAGAGCGTGATAAGCAGCTGGAAACGCTGAAAAATTCCACCGGAGATATGGAAGCGCTGAAACAGCAGATCATTACACTTCAGGCGGATAATCAGGCAGCCAAAGAGAAGTACGATGCCGATATGAAGGAACTGAAGCTATCCACAGCGATCAGGCTGGCTCTCGGTGAATCGGCCCAGGACAGCGATTTAGTTGCCGGGCTGTTTGATAAGTCAAAGCTGATCTTATCCGATGACGGGAAGGTAACGGGACTTGAAGAACAGTTAAAGTCACTGAAAAAGGAAAAAGCTTTTCTGTTCAAGGAAGAGAAGCCGGCCCAGGTCCAGATCAAAGGCGGGAAGCCTGCGGAGGGTGCCGGGACACCGCCAGCAGATAAGAAACCATCAGAAATGACCTACAGTGAGATGTGCAAATACCTGGAAACGAACCCAGGCGCTGCAATCGAATAAAAGAAAGGAAGAGGTAAGACATGGCAAAATTTAACGAGAAAACATTTAACCCGGAAGCATTTGGAAAGTATGTGGACCGGATTCCCAAAACAAAGAGAAATGAACTGATTAAGTCCAGGGCCATTAAGGGAAACGAACAGATCAGGCAGGCGTTCAGCTCCCAGACGGGTACATCTTATGTAACGATGCCGATGAAGGGGCTGCTGGAAGGGGCGCCGCTCAACTATGACGGAAAGACGGATATCACGTCTGAGAGAACCACAACCTTTGAGCGCAGCGTGGTCGTATGGGGACGGTCCAAAGCATGGACAGAGGACGATTTCTCCACTGATATTACCGGCGGCGTGGACTTTATGGATAATGTAGCCCAGCAGGTATCAGGCTGGTGGGATGATGTGTATCAGGATGTGCTTCTGGCAGTACTGAAAGGGATCTTCGCGATGACAGGGGCTAAGAACCTGGAATTTGTCAACGGGCATACCTATGATATTACTGCTGTGACGGGAGAAGACAAGGACGGAAATGCATTAAGCTGCGTAGGCCCGACAACCTTAAATACAGCAATCCAGAAAGCTTCCGGTGATAACAAATCAAAATTCACGATTGCGATCATGCACTCCACCGTCGCGACCAACCTGGAGAACCTGCGGCTTCTGTCCTACATGAAGTATACCGATGCTGACGGAATTCAGCGCGACCTTGCAATCGGTACATGGAATGGCCGGGCGGTAATCATTGATGATTCCATGCCGGTAGAACATGTAGACGCAGTGGAAGAGAGCGGAACGTCTGGAACAGAAGGCTATGTGCCGGCGGCGCCAGCTTATGAAAAATACACCACATACGTTTTGGGAGACGGTGCGATTGATTTCGAGAAGATCGGCGCAGAGGTTCCGAACGAGATGCAGCGTGATCCGAAGACAAACGGCGGAGAAACCACACTGTATACCCGTGACCGTGCCTGCTATGCTCCGTACGGCATTTCCTATACGAAGAAATCCCAGGCATCCTTATCACCGACAAATGAGGAACTGGCAAATGGTGGAAACTGGACTCTGGTTAATAACGGCGGCACTGGTCAGGGATTAAAGGTCATCGATCATAAAGCCATCCCGATTGCCCGTATCATTTCCAGAGGTTAAGCCTATGGAGGCGGGGAAGTTAAAGGGGCTGCTGGGAATACCGGAAGGCGATACTTCCCAGGACCTCTCACTGGAATTCATCATTGACGATGTAACGGAAACTATTTTGAATTACTGCAATCTGGAGGAACTGCCGGCAGGATTAACCAACACGGCTTACCGCATGGTGATGGATATTTACCGATATGATCGGCCAGGCGATTCCAGCGCCCCGGTGACAGTGGCTTCCATATCAGAAGGAGATACATCCACGAGTTTTACCAGCGCGGCTGATGCCTTAAACGGCGGACTGCTGAAGGACTATCAGGGGCAGCTTAACCGGTACCGGAAACTGAGGTGGTAAGATGATAGCGGACGCGATCAGACAGGCTCAGAAGATGCACAGGGCCGCCATAGAAGCAACCTATGACGGTTCCTGTAACATTTATATCAGGGAGTCGAAAAGGGACCCGGAAACGGGCGTAACGTCACTGGAAGAGGTCTGCAAGATGGAAAATCAATTGTGTCACCTCTCCTTTTCAAGTTCTGGTGCCGCAGAGGGAACCGATACTATCGCCAAAGTTACGCAGGTTATCAAGCTGTTTCTGACACCTGAAATTGTCATTGACCCAGGCAGCAAAATTGAAGTGACACAACACGGGCGGACAGAGGTGTACGGGCAGAGCGGCAAGGCGGCGGTGTATTCTTCACATCAGGAGATACTCCTGGAATTATGGAAGGGGTATGCGTAATGGCAAAATGGGGAAATTTTGATTTCGAGGATTTGAAAAAGCTGCAAAAGCAGGTGGAACAGATCGAGAAGGGGCGGGAGGAATTCTGCCGGAAATGCACGAACGAACTGGCTCAGAGATTACTTAGAATGGTGAAGCAGAGAACGCCAGTGGGTGTCTATAATCCTAAAACGGTGGAATTCCTGGCGCATCTGCCGGAACGGAAAGTAGAGTTTAATACAAAAACAGGAAAACACGTGAGCTTTACTGCAAAAGCCAGGGTGCAGAAAGTGAAGTTTACTCCTAAACCTTCCGGGAAATCCGGGGGTGACTTAAGAAGAAAATGGACAACAGGAAGTATCAGTCGTCATGACGGCGTGTACGAAATTGAAATTATCAATCCAGTCATGTATGCACAGTATGTTGAATACGGACACCGGACGGCAAACCATAAAGGCTGGGTAAAAGGAAAGTTCATGCTTACAATCTCGGAACAGAAGATACAGGAGATTGCACCGGCTCTTCTGGAAAAGAAACTCAATGAATACTTGAGGGGGGTGTCTTGATGTATAACGAGATCATGGACGCAGTGACAAAGCAGTTATCCGCGCTGTTTCCACCAGAAGCCGGGTACACAATCTATACAGATGCGGTAGAACAGGGACTTTCGGAACCCTGTTTTTTTGTACAGTTTTTGGAGCCTTCTGAGAAGCCGATGATCGGGACACGATATTACCGTAAGAATGCCATGTGTATTCAATTCCTGCCGGGAGACATAGTAAAGCCTTCTCGTGAACTTAACCGGGTATTGGATATCTTAATGGAGCAGATGCTCAGGATCGAATTGAAAAGTGGCCGGAAGATAAACGGCTCAGACCGGAGCGGTCGTATTGACGGAGGTGTTTTGTTATTTCTTGTTCAGTACAATACCTTCGAAGCACGGGAGACGCAGGCGGGCAAGGAATCTATGACAGGGATTCAGATTAATGAAATGAGGTGACGACATGGCAAGAAGAAAAGAAACCGAGCGCGCAGAAGCGAAAGCAGTAGTGCACGAGGCTTGTCAGTACACAAAGGAGCAGCTGGCTGGATCCGATTATTTCCGGCCGCGGCGGGATCTGGTAGAGGCTTTGCTAACAAGCGGACGTAAGTATACGATAAGCGAAGCAGAGCAGGTAATTAAGGAATTTTTGAAAGGAAAGGTGAGTTTATGTTAGGTGGTGGTAGCTTTACCGCGCAGAATAAGGTACTTCCCGGCGCGTATATTAATTTTGTCAATGCAGCTTCGGCGGCGTCCATGATGGGTACAAGAGGTACGGTAGCGGTGCCGATGGTCCTTGATTGGGGAACGGAGAAAACCGTGATTGAAATAACGGCAGAGGATTTTTCTAAAAACAGCCTGGAAGTATTTGGCTATTCTTACGATGACCCCAAAATGCTCCCGGTACGTGAGCTGTTTCGAAATATGACGAAAGGCATTTTTTACCGCCTGAATGGTGGTGCGAAGGCTTCTAATGATTTTTGTACTGCGAAATACAGCGGAGAAAGAGGCAATAGCCTTATGACTGTGATTTCGAAGCATGTAGATGATGAAAGCAAGTTTGACGTCATAACGCTTTTAGGTGGAAAAGAAATAGAGATCCAGACCGTTACAGCGGCAACGGAGCTGAAAGAAAATCGTTACGTTTCTTTCAAGAAGGATGCTACTCTGGCAGAAACAGCTGGAACGTCGCTGACCGGAGGCAGCAACGGGGACGAAGTATCTGGGGAAGAATATTCTGGCTTTCTTGAGAAAATCGAGAGCCGTTCCTTCCAGATCCTGTGCTGCCCTGCAAAAGAAGAACAGGTAAAGGCATTGTTTTCGGCTTTTACTAAGAGAATGAGAGAAGAAAACGGGATTAAGTTCCAGACGGTGGTGCATCAGTATACCGCGGCCGATTATGAAGGTGTTATTTCTGTGGAGAATGAGGCTGCAGAGGATTCGGCCGGGCTTGTCTACTGGGTAGCCGGTGCGGAGGCTGCCTGCGCAGTGAATAAGACGGTCGAAAACATGGTATATGATGGCGAGTACACCGTGAAGGCCGAATACACTCAGCTGCAGCTTACAGACGGGATCAAGGCGGGAAAATTATTCTTTCACAAGGTGGGAGATGAAATCAGGGTGTTAATGGATATTAATACCTTAGTGAACTATACTGACGAGAAAGGTGAAGATTTCTCAAACAATCAGACCGTGCGTGTTTTGGATCAGATAGGGAATGATATTGCAGCAATATTCAACAACCGGTATTTGGGTAAGATCCCAAATGATGATGCAGGCCGGGTAAGTCTGTGGAACGACATTGTGTCTTACGTGAAACAGATGGCTGGAATACGTGCTATTGAGGCTGTGGAGTCTAAAAAGATCAAGGTGGAGAAGGGACAGACAAAACGGTCGGTTGTCGTGAATCTTCCGGTGGAGCCGATTAACTGCATGAGTCAGCTGTACATGACTGTGGTGGTTCAGTAGAAAGGAGCATTGAGAAATGTTAAATAATCCGATTATGAATGCAAAGGACGCAATCAGCGCGTCGCTTGCGGAGTGCTTTGTCACAATTGAGGGGAACCGGTATAATTTTATGCAGGCGATCAACCTGGAAGCAAAGATAGAAAAGACAAAGTCAGAAATCCCGATTCTCGGTAAGACGGGAAAGGGAAATAAAACAACGGGCTGGAAAGGAAGCGGATCAGCTACCTTCCATTACAATACAAGCGTTTTCAGAAAACTCCTGTATCGGTATAAGGAGACGGGAGAGGACGTGTATTTTGATATCCAGATCACCAATGAGGACCCAACAGCCGGAGTGGGACGCCAGACCGTTATTTTAAAAGACTGTAACCTCGATGGAGGAATCCTGGCGAAGTTTGACGCAGATGCGGAGTATCTGGATGAGGATGCAGATTTTACCTTCGAGGATTTTGAAATTCCAGAGACATTTGGAAACCTTACGGGAATGCAGTAAAAGAAAGAGAGGATAAGCAATTATGGGAGATTTAAGCTTTTTTATGGCGCAAAATGCAGTAAAAGTAGAGAATGTGAAATATGTAGCCTCAAACCGATTTATGGGAATGGATAAGAAACCTGTTAAATGGGAAATAAAGTGCATTTCACCTGAAGAAGATGAACTGTTAAAGAAAGAATGTACAAAGCGTGTTCCGGTGCCGGGTAAAAGAGGAATGTATATTCCGGAAACAGATTATAGCCTTTACGTTGGAAAGCTGGCGGCGGCCTGTACCGTATATCCGGATCTTAATAATAAAGAACTCCAGGATTCGTACCATGTGATGGGGAGTGATGCTCTTTTAAAGAAGATGCTGACACCTGGAGAATACAATGAATATTTGTCGAAGGTACAGGAAGCCAATGGATTTGACATTGATATGGGTGAACTGGTAGAAGAAGCAAAAAACTGATAAATGGGGGCGATATGGAAGCTAATATTGCTTATTATTGCCTCCATAAACTTCATAAATGGCCTCATGAGTTTTTAGAATTAGGCCGATATGAAAAAGCAGTAGTGATTGCCGCGGTGGAGATGAAACTGGAACATGATAAAAAAGAGGCTCAAAAAAGCAAAACAAGGTAGATTGTAAATCAGATATGCGTTATAATATAACCATATTATTGCTTGGAGGTAACGATATGGGACTATTTGGAAAAAAAGATGTGTGGACCGTACTCTTTTATGAAGGGGAAGTACCTGGGTTTGCAAATGATTTACCATGTGATATAACACTGTCTGATGATGCCTTAAGATTCGAGCAGAAAAAAACTAAAACAGAAATTCTATTACCTCGTGAAAGACTAATAGACTTGGAAATACTTCCGCACAAAGATTTTACAGAAAAATATAAAGGGAATTCAAGCAAACAGTCTGGTCCGAAGAAAACGTATTATGTTTTCAACTATGTTAATAAAAATAGTGAGAAGACACGAATAATATTTTGGCTTTGGAATGTAGATAAGAATATTTTTAAAATGGTTGATCTGCGAAATAGAATACTAAAAAGTAGTAATCAACAAACATATGAATTGTAAATTTGTAGCACCTGGAGAAATCTGGGTGCTTTTATTATACCCCAAAAGGTGGTGATCTTATGGCAGGGCTCCAAACATCAATTCAATTACAAGACCGTATGTCAGCGGTTCTCAATAATATAACATCATCAATGGCCGCTATGTTGAACACTTTTGAAGCCGCGCAGGCAGCTACAGATAAAGGTGTGGACGCGGCCATGATGGATTCCGCCAGGCAGGGCATTATAGCGGCAACGGCAGAACTGACACAGTATCAAGAAGAACTGGAGCGCGCCGCAGAAAAAAAAATACCATCTCCTGTTCAGCCTTCCATGCCAATAACTCCACAGCCTTCTGGTCAGTCAACGTGGAATACTACAAATTCCCCTTCTATGTTTATGAATAGTGGTGCTGATCGGTTTGCAGCGGAGTTTCAAGAAGCTGATCAGATAGCACAACAGCTTTATAAAAGTCAGCAGGCCATTTCCATGCAGGCAAGAAGTATGAAGGTTGTACCTCCCGGCATGATGAATGATATGGCTTCTATGGAAAATCGTATAAAGGCTATACAGGTTCGTATTCAGCAATTGGATCAGATCCCGATTGATCTAAGAACAGATCAGGTAAATAATGAACTGGAATCAATGCGCGGAAAATTAAATCAGATCCAGACTTCGCAGAATAGTTTGAACCAGGCAATGAAACAAATGGACATCAGCGGTGCCAATGCAGCTTATGCACAGCTTGACAACGTGGTGCAGATCACGGAACGGGACCTTAGAGATAACTTGAATGTACAGAACCAATTCAACAATGCCGTTAAAAAGGGGGAGGGAGCAGCTTCAGGGCTGGATGGAAAACTTAAAAGTATTGCATTGAGTGCAGCCGCAGCGTTTAGTGTTCAAAAAATTGTAGCTTTGTCTGACAGTGTCACACAGACGACCGCACGATTGAATTTAATGAATGATGGTCTTCAGAATACGGATCAGCTTAATCAAAAAATATTTGCTTCCGCACAAAGAGCAAGAGCGCCGTATATGGAAACGGCTTCTGCAATTGCAAAAATGGGTATGAACGCTGGAAATGCATTTACCAGCAACGATGAACTGATTGCTTTTATGGAGCAGGTTAATAAACAGTTTGTTATTGGCGGAGCCAGTGCACAGGAACAGTCAAATGCCATGATACAGTTATCGCAGGCCATGGCAGCCGGGGCGCTAAGAGGCGAAGAACTGAATTCAATTCTTGATGCAGCTCCTGGTATAGCCCGAACAATTGAACAGAATATGGGATGGGCAGAAGGCTCTATTAAGCAGTATGCAGAAAAAGGAGCAGTATCGGCTCAGGTCGTTAAAGCCTCACTTTTAAATATGGCGCAAGAGACAAACGAAAAGTTTAATTCGATGCCAATGACATTTGGACAGGTAATTACAACCGTTCAGAATACTTTGTTACAGACATTTTGGCCGATTATACAGATGATAGGAAAAGGCGCCTCTTTTATTAATGACAATTGGTCGACAATAGCCCCTGTTTTTTATGGTGCTGCTGTTGGAATTTTGGTTGCCGCTGTAGCATGGGGAATTTATACAGCAGCAACGTGGCTTTCTGTCGCTGCGAATCAAGCGCTCATAGTAAGTATGTTATCAAATCCATTTTTATGGATTGCCATTGTAATTGGTGTGATTGTAGCTGCAATATATAAATGGGTAAAGGCTGTGGGTGGGGTAAAAATTGCTTGGCTTATTTGTGTAAATGCAGTATTAACACTGGTTGACAAATTAAAGCTTGGCTTTTTTTCGGCTTGGATTAACATCCAGAATGGAATTGATAACATGTCCTATGGTTTTAATTCTTTTAAAGCAGGTGTACTTAATACCCTTGGGAATCTTAAGGTTAAGGGACTGACTATCCTTCAGGACTTTATAAATGGCGCGATAGATCGAATCAATAAACTGATTGAAATGACTAATAGTATCGCAGGAACGTCTTTTAAAGTGATTGCTCATGTAGAATTTGCTACAAATGCCGCAATAGAGGAGCAGGCAAAACAAAGCCAAAGAGCGGCGGACCTTGCGGCGCAAAAAGAAGCTAATACCGCAGCACAAAAAAGCAGGGCACAGGAACAATACTGGAGGAATTATGAGGCATCACAAAGCAGATTGAAGCGAGAGGCTAATATCAAAGCAGCGCAAGACGATGCCGCGGCACAAGCCGCAGGAGAAGACAGTTACAGTCAGATAGCAACAAATACAGGGAATACAGCCGGAAATACAGCCAAAATGGCCGATGCTATGGACGTTATGGATGAAGATTTAAAGTATATGCGTGACGCAGCAGAGCAGGAAATTATAAACCGGTTTACGCTGGCAGAATTAAAAGTAGATGTAACAAATCACAATACCCTGAAAACAGAAACCGATTTTGACGACGTAAACCGCAGACTTGGCGAAGATACTGCTGAAGCGCTGGCGGCATTCGCGGAAGGAGTACATACTTAATGGCATACGAAGTATATATTGATGATATGTTACTGCCGCTTCCACCACAAAAGATACCGATCAAATACCCGGGTCAGAATAAAAGTACTACCCTGATTAATGGGGAGGAAATTAATCTGATCCGGCCGTCGGGTCTTGCTGAAATCACAATTGATGTAGTCATACCGCAGATGAATTATCCGAGTGCTGTATGGGATGGAAGTATTGACGATGCAGAGGACTTTCTTGACCATCTTCACGATCTGAAGGAGAGCGGGGACTCGTTTGAATTTATTGTAATCCGGGACGGCCCCGGCAGAAATGATTTCTTTGACACCAATATTGATGTAACCCTCGAGGATTATAAAATATCGGACGATGTGAAAGAGGGATTAGACCTGGTTGTATCACTGACCATGAAGGAGTATAAAAGCTACGGGACAAAGATCATGAATTTTGTGATTGTGGAAGACCAGCCTGTACCGGCGGCCGGGAGGGATCGCCGCCGGCTCCAGAGACTTATACTGTGCGGAAAGGGGACTGCCTCTGGAACATTGCAAAAAAGAAGCTGGGGAATGGCAGCCGCTGGCAGGAAATTTACAATCTCAACCGTGACAAAATCAGCAATCCGAACCTGATCCAGCCCGGGTGGGTTCTCACAATGCCGGCATAGGAGGCAGCGCAGATGGAAGTACATTTATACATTCAGAATGGCCAGACCGTGTATGAGCCTGTAGTACAGGGAAGCATCACATGGGAGACTGAACGGAAAGGGCGGCCAGGGAAATGCTCCTTTACAATCATTCCGGACAGTACATTAAAGATTGAGGAAGGGAATGCCCTGCGACTGGACGTATCCGGTAAGCCTGTATTCTTCGGGTTCATCTTTGAAAGAAGCTGGAACAGTGACGGCATCATGAAAGTGACGGCATATGACCAGCTCCGGTATCTGAAAAATAAGGATAGTTACAATTATGACAAATTGACAGCCGGTGAAGTGATCCAGATGATCGCCAGGGATTTTAACCTTCAAACTGGCACGCTTGCCGATACGGGATATCTGCTTTCCAGAAATGAAAAAGACAGCACACTTTTTGACATTATCTTAAACGCCCTGGATTTAACCATGATCTATACCGGAAAAATCTATGTTCTCTATGATGATGTGGGAAAGCTGACACTGGAAAATGTAGAAGATATGAAGCTGGACATCGTGATTAATGGCGAAACAGCTCAGGACTATGACTACAAAATCAGTATAGACAGCAATACCTATAATCAGATCAGGCTGTATTACGACAACAGCAATACAAAGAAGCGTGAGACCTACATGGTGAAGGACACAGAAACCATTAATAAGTGGGGCGTACTCCAGATGAATGAATCCATAGATAAAGGCGTTGATGGCCAGACTGTAGTGGAGAATTACTTAAAGCTTTACAACCAGCCGTCAAAGAGCCTGACCATCAAAGATGCCTTCGGAGATGTCCGGGTGCGTGCCGGCTGTCTGATTCCGGTATTTCTGGATATTAAGGATATGCAGTTAAAAAACTATCTGCTGATTGAATCTGTAACCCACAAGATTGATGAAGGTGTGCACACCATGGATTTAAAACTGAAAGGAGCTGGAATCAATGGCTGATGCTGAATGGATTGGAAATATCAGAAAAATAGTACTTCAGGCCATAGAAGCGGGAAATCCCTGTGATGTAGTTTTCGGGACAGTGGCGAAATCGGCGCCTCTGGAGATCCAGATAGGCCCCAAAACATTTTTGCAGCCATATCAACTGATCCTTCCGCAGGGTCTGACAGACCATACTGAGGAAATGAGTATACCAGAAATTGGAACTGTAAATGCCACTGTTAAAAATGCATTGAAGGCGGGAGAGCAGGTGCTGTTAATTCAGAAGTGGGGCGGCCAGCAGTACCTGGTGGTGGACCGCTGGCAGGAAGGAGGCTGACATGCGGCCGGAGACTGGAAACATTTTAAAGCAGGACTTTGAAATCCGCCAGATTCCTTCTAAAACCTACAGGCTGGTTACGGCAGGCGCTTCTGGCTGGACGGAGGGGGCGGACGCAGCGGGTATTTCCGCAAATACGGAGGGGCTGGAAGTAAAAGGGGTTTCGGGAATGACAGACGGACTGGAAGCGGTAAAACAGTCCGTTTTTTGTATCCTTCATACGGAGCGGTTTGACTGGCTGATTTACAGCTGGAATTATGGCGTGGAACTGAATGAATTGTTCGGTAAGTCTCCGGGTGTTGTGAAATCGAAGTTAAAAAAGAGGATACGGGAAGCATTGACGCAGGACGACAGAATCGTAAGCGTTGATGCTTTTTCTTTTTCCGTGTCCGGAAGTAGGCTGCATGTCTCTTTTTGCGTTCATACGAAATTCGGTGTCATGGAAGCCGGAACGGAGGTAGAAATCTGATGTACGAGGATATCAGTTATGAGGTCATTTTAAAACGAATGATGGAGCGGGCGCCGGCTGGGGTGGATAAAAGGGAGGGATCTATTTTATATGATGCCATAGCACCGGCTGCTGCGGAGATACAGAACACCTATATTGAACTGGGCTGGGCGCTGGAACAGATATTCGCAGATACAGCAATCCGGGAATATTTGGTAAAGCGCTGCAAGGAATGGGGAGTTGTGCCTTATCCGGCAACTAAGGCTTCATTAAAGGGCGAGTTTAATATGGAAATCGCTTTAGGGGAACGTTTTTCCCTTGGCACATTGAATTACACGGTGGTAGAAAAAATCGGTGATAAAATCTACCGACTGGAGTGTGAAACACCTGGAACTGCCGGAAACCGAAACCTTGGGGCCCTGATCCCGATCAATTACATTCAGGGACTGACCCATGCGGAATTGACAGAAGTACTCAAAGAAGGTTCGGAAGAGGAATCAACGGAAGCACTCCGGGAACGGTTCCTTTTCAAAGTTCAGAAGCCATCTACCAGTGGAAATATCTATGATTACTATAACTGGACGATAGAATGTGCCGGGGTAGGTGCTGCTAAGATATATCCTCTGGCCCTGGGGCCTGGTACTGTAAAAGTGGTGATTGCTGATGCAGAGAGATCGGCAGCAACGCCGGAACTGATCGAGCAGGTAAAGAACCATATCGAAGAGCTCCGCCCGATCGGTGCCGATGTCTCTGTTGTTTCCGCCAGAGAAAAAGCAATTGCCGTGACGGCCAGAGTCAGGCTGCAGAATGGTGTGAACCTGGGAAGTGTCCAGGAAATGCTTCTGCGGGAACTGATCGGCTTCTTACAGGAGGGCGCATTTGATGTCTCTTATGTCAGCCTGGCGAGAGTGGGGAATCTGCTGTTAAATACAGCTGGGGTGGAGGACTTTTCGGAACTGAAGCTAAACGGGCAGGCTGCAAATGTCAGTCTGGCCGATGAGGAGATTGCTGTGGCTGGGGGCCTTGCGGTGGGGGGGGTGCAGGGTGTATAAATGCTACGTATACGGAAAAACTGAATAAAGTGGAGGGAAATGTATACGTGATCGAAGAGGAGGTATCCTTAGCTGATGGCGTATATGAGGCCCCTCTGGCGCATGATAATGTCAATCCTTCTACGCTGGCCGTCTACACCGGGCCCAAGCTGACCGGGGAGCGGATCCAGTCGTATGCGCTGTCTACGCCCAGCCTGATGCCATGGAAGCGGCTGATCCGCATTTATACCGATGTCCCCACCGTCTATATCAGCTATGAGACGGATGGGGATACGGTGGAGGCGGAAGACGTGAATCTGCTTCAGCAGGACGTAATACGGACCCAAGAGGGGCTTAACGATGAGAAAGACCGGGCGGAGGCAGAAGAGGCCCTTTTGAAGGAAGCACTTGCAGAGGAAACGGCAAGGGCGGAGGCGATGGAAAAGAAACTGACGACGGATCCTACTGCGGAGATTGGCAGAGCGAAGGCGGAAGAAAAGAAAGTGGCTGCGGATTTAGGAAAAGAGGTGGACCGGGCCACGGCTGCGGAGAAGCACTTAACGGACAGTTTGGTGGAAGAGACCACACGAGCAACTATGGCTGAAAAGGTTCTGACGGATAACCTTTCTGCCGAAGTTATCAGGGCAAAAGCCGGAGAAAAGACTGTGGCGGACAATCTGGTAGCAGAAACAGCCAGGGCAAAGACGAGGGAAGATGGAATTGCTGCAGAACTTGCCGCTGAGAATATCAGGGCATTGAATGCCGAGAATGCGCTGGCTGAAGACCTGACTATTGAGACAATACGGGCAATGGCGGTTGAAAAGACCTTGACCGATAATCTGGCGGGTGAAACAGCCAGGGCTGAGGCAAAAGAAACGGAGATCAGCGGGAATCTTTCTTCCGAGATTACGAGGGCGAAGGCGGCTGAAAAGACTTTGACCGATAACATTACGGCAGAAGTGACCAGGGCTAAGGGTGCGGAAAAGACGCTTACGGACAATTTGGCGGCAGAAGTAACACGATCGAAAGGGGCTGAAAAAACGCTCACAGATAACCTGTCGGCGGAAGTGACGCGGGCGAAGGCAGCGGAGAAGACCAATGCGGATGCCATTACTGCGGAAGCTTCCAGGGGGCAGGCGGCAGAAGGGGCAATCCGTGATACCGTCAATGCTCATCTTAATAATAAGAGTAATCCGCATGGAGTGACAAAGGCCCAGGCGGGACTCGGGAATGTTCCTAATGTGACCACGAATGACCAGACCCCGACCTTTACGCAGGCGGCCACTCTGACAAACATCGCCAGTGGTGAGAAGCTTACTGTTATGCTGGGAAAGATTGCAAAGGTTCTGGCGGATTTCATAGCACACAAGGCTGATCAGGTTATTCATATCACCGCGGCAGAGCGGACAAACTGGAATGACGCAAACGGTAAGAAACATTCACACAGCAACAAGACTGTGATTGATAAGATCACCCAGGCGTTGTTGGATAACTGGAGTGCAGCCTATGTACACATTAGTGATGCGGTGAAGCACATCACGGCGGCAGAGCGCACGAACTGGAATGCGGCCCATACTCATGTCAGTAATAAAAGTAATCCACATGGAGTGACTGCTGCTCAGGCAGGCGCAGCGCCTGCTTCCCATACACACAGTTATCTGCCTTTGTCAGGCGGAACCATGACCGGTGAGTTAAAAATGAAAGCCGGTGACTATACAGCAATCCCGATTAAACTTTATGCAGGTGACGTAAATGGAGCAGGTCTTGTATCTCAGGCAGGAGGACTTTATATTGCGGGGAGTGGAGAATCCGCTCAGAATTTGTATACTGCAATGGGAACAGGAGCGGCAACCGAAAAGACTTATATAACATCAGACCAGGATATATCTCTGGTGACAAACTGTCAGACGATCGCAAACAGGAAAACAGTGATCATTGATAACGCAGGTAAAATTACAGCGCCCGGGGGATTCTCCGGTGCCCATAACCCTGCCGACCTGTCGTCGGCTGTACCAGTCAGCAAAGGCGGGACGGGAGCTACAACCGCTGCAGCGGCCAGAACAAATCTGGGGGCGGCAGCAAGCAGCCATACCCATACAAAGAGCCAGATTACGGACATGCCGACGAAGGTGTCTCAGTTTACCAATGACAAAGGTTATATTACACAGTCAGACGTGGATACGAGCCAGAATCATACGCATAGTAATAAGACGGTACTGGATAAAATTACCCAGGCACTGCTGGATACCTGGAGCGGAAAGGCAGGTACGTCAGTGGCAACACAGACCGCCAATGGTCTGATGGCGGCGGCTGATAAAAAGAAGCTGGACGGTGTTGCGGCAAATGCGAACAACTATGTACATCCGGCAACTGCCGGTAATAAGCATATCCCTGCCGGCGGGGCAAGCGGCCAGTTCCTGAAGTGGTCAGCAGACGGAACGGCGGTATGGGCTGCGGATAATAATACTACGTATTCGGCATTTAAAGCAGCAACGGCAAGCGCCGCCGGCGGAACGGGTCTGGTACCGGCTCCGGCGGCAGGGGCACAGGCAAAGTATTTAAGGGCGGATGGAACATGGCAGACCCCCACAGATACGACTTATAGTGATATGAAGGGGGCAACGGCCAGCGCCGCAGGCACGCATGGACTTGTGCCAGCGCCAGTTGCGGGGGCGCAGGGAAAGTACTTAAGAGCTGACGGAACCTGGCAAACACCGCCGGATACGAATACTACTTATGGCGCGGCTACTCAAACAGCAGCTGGTCTTATGCCGGCGGCCGATAAAAAGAAATTAGATGGTGTAGCAGCTGGGGCCAATAATTATGTTCATCCTTCTACACACTCTGCCAGTATGATTACACAAGACGCCACTCACCGGTTTACCTCGGATACAGAAAAAAATGGATGGAATAAGTTCTTGTTTTCGGCGGCCATCACAGTTCCTGCTTCCGGCTGGAGCGCAGGGGCGCCTTACACCCAGACCGTGTCTGTTTCTGGTTTGACTTCTGCTATGGATGTCATGCTGACGTTGAATATTACCGGCAGTCCTAATACTGATCAGGTAAAGGCATGGAAAGCAGCGTTAGGCATGATTGATGTCGGAACAACCGCCGATGGATTGGTTACATTTACGTGTTACAGCAAGAAACCGGCCGTTGACCTGCCACTATACATAAAAAGCGTTTAGGAGGAGCATATGTACGGAAATACATTATATGGTCTTGCAAAATATGCACGGGAGGCGGAGGACAGCCATACATCGGAAGAATATTTTGTGGACCTGGCCCGATACGTACCGCCATTCCTGGCAGAGCTGCGGGAGCTTTCCGCCCTTTATGAGACAGAAGGGTACGAAATTGGATATCTCGAACATAATCTAAGGGATTTGTTTGACCAGTGCTTTATTACAACGGCAACCTGGGGGCTGGTGCTGTGGGAACGGATGTATGGAGTAACCACAAATATGTCTTTATCCTATGAGCAACGCCGGGAGATTTTGATGGCAAAGCTGCGGGGACAGAGTACGACGACAAAGAAGATGATAGAGGATACGGCGGCAGCATTCTCAGGCGGAGAAGTACAGGTAATTGAAGATAATCCCCATCATCATTTTATTGTGCGCTTTGTTGGTGTCAAAGGAATTCCCAGAAACATGCAGGCATTTATTGATATGTTGGAGGATATTAAACCGGCTCATCTGTCCTATAGCTTTGAATATACCTATACCGTATGGGGCAATTTGAAGGGACTAACTTGGGGAGATTTAAAGGCACAGACCTGGGGAGAGATAAGAATCATGGAAGGAGTATAAGCAGATGCAGACAACACAGAATTACAGCTTGAAGAAGCCGGAAGAAACTGATGTGATTACCATCAGCGACTTGAATGATAATATGGATATCATAGATGAAGTTATGAAGAAGTTTGTAAACCGACGGATTTTGAAGCTTATGGCCGCAGGCTGGAGCGGTTCTTACCCGTTCACTCAGGCAGTAGACGCTGCAGGGATAGCCGTGGCTGATGATATCAAGGTGATTGGAGTTTACATTCCGGCGAATGCCACATTAGAACAGGTGAAAGCCTGGAACAAGGCGGCAGGGTATCTGATGTGTAATCCGGATGGGGTGGCAGATGGGAAAATAACCTTTAAGGCATATAAGAAACCGACAGTAGATTTTCAGATTTTGACGGAAGGAGCATGAGACAATGGGAAAAGTAATACCGATGCTGGGCGGAGGCGGTGGAGCGGATCTGGATATGATTACCGCAACTGCACCCGATGTACGAGCAGGAAAAGTAATTGTTGATAAAGAAGGCAATCCGCTAACTGGGACGGAGCCTGAGCGGGGAAACTGGACCGGAAGCGTGGCAATGAATGGAAAGGTCGCAATACCTGATGGTCATCACGGGGGCGGTGGATATGTCAACGGTCCGGTAGTTACCCAGCGTGGCGCCTGGAACGGAGCGGTGGGAATGAATACGCAGGTGGCGATCCCGGAAGGATACCATAATGGAGCCGGTAAAGTGACGGGTCCTTCCGTTGCTTTCCAGAATGCTGACGTGGCTGGAACAGACCGGGCCAATGCGACAAACCGTTCCTGCTGGGACGGTACAATCTGTTTGGGCGTGCGCAATAATCATTATTTAAACGGGGTTAATTGGATTCAATTCAGTGATCCAAACTTCCGTGCATCGAACTTTAAAAAGGGGGTTCCGATAATGGGGCTTATCGGAACCTTTGAGGGGTATGTACCAACGCCAACGGACCTTTATTTAAGGGGGAACAATCCCGCCGGTTTCAAGAGTAACGGAAATACAATTATTGATAGCGGGCAAATCACTTTAAAAAGCGATAATGCCTCATACGCCACTAGTACGGCAAACGCGGTTAATTTAACTGGCTTCTCGTATTTAAATGTAGAGTTTTATAAAACAAATGGAAAAGCTGGTTTTATCGATTTTAGTGCTGGCGAATCCAACGCACGTAACGAGATCGTGAGAGGAGGAGGCTTTACCGGAACAACCTCATTTAATCTAAGTGGACTGCAACTTGCTACACGAATAAGTTTAGCTTTTGGTTATATCGGATCAACCTCTTCCTACGGTGCTGTATATCGAATTTGGCTGAGTTAAGAGAGCCAGATTCGGTAGATGTAACCTTTCCAACGATGAAAAGTAATCGCCATGCTGCCGCTTATATTAAGTGCGCTTATATCTATGGAGACCGTCTGCTGCACATTCAACGCGCTGTCCAGATCCACGCTGGATGAGAGATCGCCATCCGTATGTTGTATAGCAATTGAACGATATGGGGTATTCCCCAGCCAGCCAGTTTTGTAAAGCTCAAAATTAAGACGATTATACCCTATAAGAGAAAAATTTGCCTGCATAGCGTGCTGTTCATTTGCAGCTGTCAAGGTGAGCTGTCCAACATCAAAAACAGGGAAACCATAGTTTGAGTATCGCGTAAAGTTAGCTATGTTTTGGCCTCTTAAATAGAGGTCGTTGGGGGTCAGCACATACCCTTCAAAAGTTCCTATAAGCCCCAAAATCAGTATTATAGGAACTAAGATAACCAAATCCTCGTAATACCGCCCCATACTTTCTTATAGGTGACAATTCCGCTCCCTACAGGGGCAGTAAATTTTATTTTAAGTTTTGTATTCAGATTTGCATTTAAAAGCGTTAAAGAAGCCGCAGTAAGAGGATTGCCGCTCACGTTGAGACTTGCAATTGTTGAACCACTTTCACTGTAGACTGTAATATAAAATGTATCCGGTTCAGATTTTAAATTGCATTCAATATTTAAGCGACTGTATCCATTTAAATTGAAAGCATTTGAGGCGGTAAGTTGAGGTGCGGTACCATTTAGATATATCTGTCCAGAATTAAAGTCTACAGAGCTATTCCCAGTAAAACCAGCAGGATTATTTCCTCTTAAATACAGGTCAGATGTACCCGGAACATACCCCTCAAATGTTCCCATAAGCCCCATACTAGGAACTAAGACAGCCAAATGCGGTAAATTACGCCTGATAGTCGTCTTAAAAATTCGAAATTAAGGTATTTTGTTGCACCTAAATTGAAATTAAATACAGGGTTGGATGCGGTCTGAGAGGCGTCTATCCTTATACTCGATAAGACATCTCCGCCGATGCCGGAACTATTTGTTATCCTTAGATTTAAAGTCTGAGCAAAAGTATTACTATTTCTTATCCAACCCTCTAAGCAGATCCTTGAAAAGCCGGCCAAATTGGCAGAGCGGCCACTGTATAAGTTTTTTGTGTTTCCATCATCAATTGTAATTTGTCCAGTTTCAAAATGCACACCATCGGCTGAAGAGGTAGAAGTTGTGGCCCAATTGTACAGATTATTGCCCCTTAAATATAGATCCGTAGCTATAGGAACATAGCCTTCAAATGTTCCCGTAAGCCCCATTATCGGAACACCGCCCGCACAGGCGGGCAGAAAGGAAGTTTTCATGAAAATTTATACAAATTACACTCATGATATTCTTGCTCTGGACAACGTTCCTGAGCACTATGAACACGAAATAGAGGTAGAGCAGACTCGGGAAGAACTATTCGGGAACCTCTGCGATGCCTGTGTATGCGGTTATCGCTATGCGCCAGCTTATGAACTGCTTTTCAATGAAGATGGAAGCATTTCACTTGATGAAGAAACTGGCGAGCTGCATTACAAAACAAATACACAGGGAAACAGAATTCAGACGGGATGGCAGATCTATCCATTTATGGATTTTAATGTACTCACGGCAATTCAGCGCCAGTATGAAGGATCACAGCGCCAGATCGATGACCTGACATGTGTTATGGCTGATGTGATTGGAGGTGTCTACAATGCTTAGTACTATCGCAAAAAACATTATTATCAAGGCGCTGCGGATTCGGCAGGAGCGTGGGGAGGACCCGGCGGCCGTATTGGAAACATACCGTAATTTGACGAAGGCCGAGAAAACAGAAATATTGAAAGCTTTGTGATTCCTATAGTCAAAGTTATCAGCATCTAATATGTGCGTATTTACGCGTATTTTCGTGCATCTCCTTAAAGCTGGCGTTTGAACATAGCCTGCAATCCTTATAAAATCGTTCCTTTTCTACCGATAACTTTGATTATCGGCGGGAAAGGAGTAAAACATGGGAAAAGTGATGATTGCTTTAGGAGGTGCCGGGGGAATTGATCCGGAAGAGTGTACTGCGGGAAGGGCGCAGGTATTATCAGGTTATACTGCGGGAGTGCATGGGGAAGACGATCCGGCGCCCGGAAGTATGCCGGAAAGAGGCACGTGGAACGGATCAGTTGGTATGAATGGTTCAATAACGGTACCGGCTGGACATCACAGTGGTTCCGGAAAAATAACGGGACCAACTGTAACACAGAGAGGGGCATGGAACAGCAGAATCGGTATTAATGGTCGGGCCACGATACCGGAAGGGTATCATAACGGTCAGGGGTACGTGGATCAGACGATTGCGACGATGGGGGGACAGACAATTAATCCATCAGCATCTCAGCAGATTGTGGCAACCGCTGGAAAGTATATGAATGGCAACGTAGTCGTAAACGCAATTAGTCTTCCCAATGCGGCAGATTTACGGGAGGGTGTGAACTGGTATGGGCGTGTCGGTACACTGAAAGATTACAGTTATCTGGCGGCAGGGCAAACGTCTTTTAATGGAGCGTCCTTCTCCGGAGTTCTGGGGGAGGGCGCTGAAATATGTTATATGGATCCTTACAATAACTTTCATCGGGATGTACCCGAAATAACCGGTAATGGATTGCGTATGTATACATCAACCGCAACCAATGCATATCCCCATTTTTGTCCAAAAAAATCAATTAATATGACCCCGTTTAAACAGATAAAAGTAACTGGTATGTACACAGGAAATTCCAATGGAAGAGGGAGTTTTCGGGTAGAATTATGGAAAACCGATGTTGATAAAGATCTACTGGTTAGGAATCAGGCGATGGGCTGGCTTTCATATAATTCAGCAAGTCTTTCTTCAGGAGGTGTTGAAGTCACATGTACTACAGATATTTCAGGAATCTCGGGCCAAGCATATTTAACTGTTATGTTTTCTAATAGCGCGTATAAAGAATGGCCAAATTACTTTATCAAACGTATTGAATTTCTAACGTAGCAACCTGCCGCATAATAGCGGCTTATTTTAATTACCACAAGAAAGAGAGGAACCATTATGAACAAAAACAGACCAGACATGAACTACAAGACACCCGTACCTTACGGACCAGCAACAGGAAAAGAGGATCCCGGCCGCCAGCCTGTAATTGCAGATACTCCGTATGAGGGAGATTATAGCCCGGATCACAGGCAGTTTAAGCCAGGGCACGTTCCAGGAGGTCCGGGGCACAAAGATTGTGAGCATGAATAAAGAGAGGTAAGCGGTGTGGAAAGATACGATGTAATTATCATCGTTGTAGGACTGATTACCACGGCTCTGACCATAGGCGCCCCCGTGATAAAACTCAACACAGCGATTACCCGGCTGATTGTAAAGTTGGACAGCCTGGGTAAGGACATGGACGATCTGGAGTTACATAATCATGAGTCGCACAAAAGATTGTGGGATCATAACGATGAACAGGACGAGAAGCTGGCAGATCA
>OBUZ01000403.1_pt1 | contig 27321 bp, 28 predicted proteins | sample 1494961 | NCBI WGS metagenome assembly OBUZ01 (sample SAMEA2579939, study PRJEB22360) | human gut metagenome | biome: human gut; feature: human-associated habitat; material: faeces | place: Denmark | collected 2008/2010
TCCTCCTTGAGGGCGGATGGGCGCACCAGGGAAGGAGCCGATAAAAACGGTATCGGCTATACATCCCTGTCCACCGATTTCGAGAAAAACGGTGTCAGCGCTCTGCAGTATGAAGGGGTCACAGCGAGCAGTGAAAGCGTACTGGATGGAAGCTACAAGCTGCAGCGTCCGTTTATGTATGTAACAAGGGCAGCAGGTGATTATGGAAGTGATGACAAGGAACAGCTGGTGCAGGCATTCCTGGACTTCATGCAGAACTCTACAGAAGGTATGGCGATCGTTAAGAAAAACGGCGGGGAAGTTGATGAAAGCAAGGCAAAGCCTTGGGATGAGCTTTCCAAAAAATATGAAGCTGTATTAGGTAAGGATAATTCCGCAATCACCATTACGACCTGCGGGTCAACATCCGTAGAAAAAACGGTGAAGGCTTCTCTGGAGGCGTTCTCTCCAATGGCAGGAAACTTCAAATTCACTATGAATCAGTCCGGAAGCGGAGATGCAGTACCAAGAGTGCTTGGAAAAGAAAAAGACGGTCCGAACAAAGGGGATATCGGCTTTGCTTCCCGTGCTTTCAAGGAGGATGGCTCCGAGGATATTTCCAAAGCTATGGAAAGCGGACAGTACTGCATCGATGCGGTAGTCGCAGTTGTAAATAAGGAAAATACAGATGTTACATCCTTGACGCAGGCACAGCTGAAGAGCATCTTCACAGGTGAAACGCTGAAATGGGAAGACATCAAATAAAGAAAAGAAGCTAAAAACGTGACTTGCAAGACAGCCTGGATTTCCAGGCTGTCTTATGATGATAAGGATTGGTGAAGAATGAAAAGTTATGTACGAGATAGCATCAGTACAGAGAAAAATCGAAAAAAACTGAAAAAGGATCAAAGGATGAAGGCAATCTTTCTTCTGGCGGCATTGCTGTCGTCCAGTGCGATTGCCATCATCATTATCTTCATCAGTGTCAAGGGGATTTCTCCCTTTTTGAGCGGCTATTCCTATGGGCAGCAGGATATTGTCTCCTTTCTGACCGGAATGATGTGGCGTAAGGATCAGGGAATCTATGGTGTTGGCTTTATTGTTATCAATACGCTGGTTTCGGCATTCGGTGCACTGGTGATTTCCTTTCCTCTGTCTGTACTGACGGCATTGTTTATTGCAAAAATAGCACCCAAGCATGTCGCAGAGGTCATGACGACGGTAGTGGAGCTGCTTGCCAGTATACCTTCTGTTGTATATGGTGTATTTGCATCCGGTACGATTACCGTGCTGGTCAGCTCGCTTGCATCCTCCCTTGGCTTTGTGACGGCTGGAGGAAGCTCTTTGCTGGCAGTGATTCTGTTGCTGGCGATTATGATATTTCCAACAATTACATCCCTGTCAATCACGGCAATCCGCTCTGTAGACAGAGAAGTGGAGCTTGGCAGTCTTGCACTTGGCGCCACGCGGACACAGACGAATTTCAAGGTTATTCTGACAAGTGCCAAATCCGGAATCTTTGCCGGAGCGATATTGGGCATCGGCAGAGCCTTCGGAGAAGCTACAGCTGTTGCCATGGTAGCAGGAAACAAAATGTTTGGACCGACCGTTAATGTGTTTGATACGACAAGGACACTGACAACAACCATGCTGGCCGGCTTAAAGGAAACGACCGGACTGGATTATGACATACGATTCTCGGCAGGTCTGGTGCTGATGGCAGTCATTCTGCTGTCCAATCTGCTCTTGAATCTGATGAAGAAGAAAGTGGGGAATATGAAATGATACAGACACCCTCCCATCAGAAAAAGAAGCGCCGGTTGTTTGATGGCTTGTGCAACGGGGTAACCTACCTTTCCAGCGGACTAAGTGTATTCGTGCTGATTGCAATTTTTGTCTTCATCTTTTCCAAGGGCTTTTCATCTCTGGGCATTGATCTTCTGAAGGGAAATTACTGGTCTAAGAATTATCTGACCAGTGTGGAAACAACGAAAAATCATCCCGGCAGCTTTGAACGGCCGTCATCCTTGAGTGAGGAAGCGTCCTTCTCCTCGAAATGGGGAATCGGCTTTGTGGATACCAAGGATCAAAACGGCGATGCTATCGTTCTGGTCGAATACATTGATGAGGCATCTCCCTTCCATTATATGAAGGATGAAAGCATTAAGGATAAGGATGTTTCCCTATCTACGGAGGTTGGCTTTCAGGTGGAAAACCTCGGCTATCGGACCAAAAGCGGAGCGACGATGATTGCGGGCAACATCATGTCGCAGAATGCAGCTGAGGTGGCACAGGCACTGGACAGCTCCGCACAAAGCATTACCAAGGTGTATTACAAAACACCGGGCGGCGGTATTCGCGGCTCGATTATATCCACCCTGTATCTGATATTGATTTCGCTGCTGATTTCACTTCCACTGGGAATTGCATCTGCCATTTATCTGCATGAATATGCAAAGCCGAACAGGCTGACATCATTGATTCGCAGCGCCATTGAAATGCTGACGGGCGTACCAAGCATCATCTTCGGTTTGATGGGGGTTGCTGTACTGTTTCCGATTACGCAGCTGTTTGGGGCAACGACGACCAATATCCTGCTGGGCAGCTTCACCATGTCCATCATTCTGCTTCCCACCATCATCCGTTCCACCGAGGAAGCGCTGATCGTTGTACCGCAGTCTTTGCGGGATGCATCATTATCTGTAGGCGCCAATCAGTCACAGACGATTTTCAAGGTTGTACTGCCCTGTGCGGTCCCGGGAATTTTAACTGGCGTATTGCTGAGCATCGGACGTGTGATTGGAGAAAGCGCGGCATTGATCTATACCATGGGAACCTATGTCAATGACACGCCGACCCTTATGTCGCAGGGAACCAGCCTTGCTGTGCATATTTATAACATCATGAGCAGTGAGCAGCCCAATTTTGAACTGGCCAGTGCAATCTCCATTGTGATTCTGGTGTTCGTACTGATTTTAAATATCTGTGTGAAGCTGCTGAGTAAAAAGCTCAATAAATCCTGGTATTAGAGGAGGAATTCGTATATGAAGAAGGAACCTGTGTTCCATGTGGAGCACCTGAATCTGTTTTATGGAGAAAAGCATGCCCTGAAGGATATCGGCATGGATATCGAACAGAATAAAATAACCGCACTCATTGGACCGAGCGGCTGCGGGAAGTCTACCTTTCTGCGCTGCCTGAACCGCATGAATGATCTGATTGAGGGCTGCCGTATCGATGGAACAATCGAGCTGAATGGGGTGGATGCCTATGGCTCTGAAATGAATGTTGTGGATTTGCGCACGCAGGTGGGGATGGTGTTTCAAAAGCCGAATCCGTTTCCGATGTCAATCTATGACAATATCACCTACGGACCGAAGTGTCAGGGAATCAAGGACCGCAAGACACTGGATGCCATTGTTGAGCAGTCCTTAAGGAAAGCGGCCCTGTGGGAGGAGGTCAAGGATCGGCTGAATGATTCTGCATTCGGTTTATCCGGCGGGCAGCAGCAGCGCTTGTGTATCGCGCGTGCAATCGCCATGGAGCCGGAGGTAATCCTGATGGATGAGCCGACCAGTGCCTTGGATCCGATTGCGACGAACAAGATAGAGGATCTGATGGAGGAATTGAAAAAGGATTATACGATTGTTATCGTTACGCATTCCATGCAGCAGGCATCACGTGTAAGTGACTACACAGCCTTCTTTCTGCTTGGTGAGGTTGTGGAATTCAATAAGACGAGCAGGATATTCCAGCAGCCATGTGACAAGCGTACCGAGGATTATATTACAGGAAGATTTGGATAGAAGGAGGAACCTATGATCAAAATTGATAAAGAGCTGGATACCATGGAGGAAAACGTGCTGAAAATGGGACAGAAGGTTGTCCGTATGCATGAAAAGGTTGTACAGGCCTTAAATTCCCCTAATAAGGAAATCGAGCTGGAAATCGTACAGTCGGATGATATTATCAATCATCTGGAGGAGGAAATCAACGATCAGGCAGTACGCTCTTTGGCGCTGCTGTCCCCGGTTGCCAGTGATCTTCGCAAGGTGGTGGCTGACATCAAAATCGCTTCCGAGCTGGAGCGTATCGGTGATTATGCAAAAAACATTTCCATTTTTCTAATCAAGCACGATGATATGGATGCCTCTATTCTCGATTATGCACAGGCCATGGAAAAGGGCTTTATCGCCATGCTGCAGGAAACGATGACCTGTTATGAGAGCCGGGATATCGATACAGCCTTTGAAATCCCGGAAAAGGATAAGGAAATCAATGTTCTGTATAAGGAGCTGAAAGAGAAAATCCGTCATGATGATTCCAGCTATCTGGTGGAGCACATCTTTGAAATATCCTCCATGCTGCGTAACATTGAGCGGGCAGGGGATCATACAAAGAATATCTGCGAGCATATCATTTATATGATAAAGGGACAGCATTACGACTTTGGATAGATGCTTCGGTTTGCGTAAAAAAGCTGTTTCAACAGCTTAGGGCAATCAGGTATTTGCGTTCTTTGGTGTGGCCCTTTGTGATTTCTGGAAAGGATAATGTGGGTGGTGAGGGATCAAACGCTTTGGTAAAAAAGTGTCCCATCACCCAATGTGCTGTGTTCACAAAAAAGCATCTTCACCATGTTTCCATGATTCGACAGCTGCACAAAAAAAGCTCTGCACACCGGCAGGGCTTTTGCATGTTAATCATCCGTTTCGTTTGGGCGAAGGTCCAGTGTCATAGCTTCCTCGTTTCCTTCCTTCACGATATTCCAGATATGGTCACCGATACGCTCCAGCGTACCGAGAATATCCACAAAGATACTGGCAGCAACACCGCTTCCGCAGACCTCTCCGGCCATACGCTTGAAGTGACGCTGTCTGGCTTTTTCTTCCACCAGGTCCAGATAATTCTCTTTATCGTTGATCATCTGAATATAATGTTCTTCGCGGGTAGAGAAATAATTCAATGCAATCTCATTCATTTCCAGAACGGTTTCATACATTTCATTGACATCCCCAACAGCCTCGTCTGTGAAGGCTCCCTTGTCTTCATAGGTCAGCTCATAAAATTCATTCAGATTCATCGTTAAATCGCCAACCCGTTCGATATTCTTGATAATCTGCAGATTGTTGATGAATTCATCTGTATCGTGCTCGCTCAGACTGTTGTGGGCAATCGTCATCAGGTATTCGGTAATCTTGGAATCCAGAGAATTGATAGCATCCTCGTACTGACTGGACATACCCCGGTATTTACCGCTTTTCTTATTGAAATACTCCTGACTCGCACGGATACAATCGGAAGCAAGCTCTCCCATTTTTACCGTTACCTGCTTGGATACGCCGAGGGCTCCGGCAGGCAGAGATGCAGCCAGCTTTGGATCCAGCCCCTCCAGATCGACTTCGATGCGTTCCTCCTCACCCGGTATGATTTTCTTGATGACACTGACCATCAGATTGATACAAGGATAAGCGAGGATGGATATGACAATGGTTCGCAAAATGTGAGCAATTGCAATCTGCATCATTGGTGAGATGCTGTACTTGTCTGATAAAAAAGCGATAAAATCAACATACGGTGTCAACAGGAACATGAAAATCACAGAACCGATGGTATTGAACAGAACATTGACGGCCGCGGCTCCGTTTGGCGAGGGACTTCCGCCGGCGGGTGGGCTGAGCAAGGCTCGTTTGGCCGAGGTACTGCCGCCGATGGATGCAAACACGGCGGTTACCGTTGTGCCGATATTGGATCCAAAGACAAACGGCAGGGCAGCTGTCAGCGTCATGGCTCCGGAATCATAGATTTTCTGTATGATGCCGACAACCGCAGAGCTGGACTGCACGACGGCGGTCATCAGGGTACCGCTGATAAAGCCGAGAATCGGCTGATTCTGCATAGTCGTTGCCAGTGTCGTAAAGAAATCCATCTGTCCCAGCTTGCTCAGCTCGTCTCCCATCAGCCGCAGACCGAAGAACAGCAGACCGAAGCCCAGAACGATCTGTCCCATATAGGTCTGTTTCTTCCGCTTGGCAAACAGGGTGATCAAAACCCCCAGGAATACGAAATACAAGGCCAGTGCCTCTACCTTTAATCCGATTAGAAATGCAGTTACGGTTGTACCGATGTTCGCTCCGATGATGATGCCGATGGATTGCTCCAGACTCATCAATCCAGCACGTACAAAGCCGATGGCAATGGCACTGGTGGCACTGCTTGACTGAATAAATACGGTAATGATACTACCCACAAGGATTCCCTTCCAGGGCTTGTTGGTGTAACGGTCGATATACTCTCTTAATTTTTCTCCCGCGATGCTTTTCAGACCATCTCCCATGAACTGTATTCCGAACAAAAAGAGCGCCAGACCTCCAATGATGAAGTCCCAGCTGATATCTGCCGGTGTCATGGCGGAAGCTGCAATATGTAACATAAGATTCCTCCCAAAAAAACTCTAAAATTACATGGTAGCAAGGTAATTTTAACAGAATTTTTACATTCTGTATATAAATTGAAAGGCGTTTTTACAATTTCACGTCAGAAAAGCCCTTTTGATCGGATATGGCGTACAGCTCGTGCGGTGACAATCTTTTTCTGCTATTCATTTGCACGCCGCTCGTGTTATAATAGGGTATATGCCTGTATAGGATACAAAACCTAGAAAGCGACGACGCTATGTAAGGTTGCATATGGGGATATACGGTTAAGAATCGAGGTGGCTTATGGAAATCAGTGTATTTAATCAGAGCGGAGAACGGCGCTGGTCGCGCTATGCCTCCGATTTCAGAACGATCAGTGAAAAGACACAGCAGGTTTTAAAGCTGGAAGGGCTCAGGAGTGCCTCCATAATCTTCGTGACACCCCAGATGATTCATGAAATGAACAGGGATTATCGCGGTATCGACCGGCCGACTGATGTCATCAGCTTTGCCATGAAGGACAGCGAGGATGCATATGAGGTCATGGAGGGGGAGGAAGAGCTCGGTGATATATTCATCAACATAGAAGCGATTACAGCGCAGGCGGCGGATTACGGTCACAGCTTGCGAAGAGAGGTCTGCTTTCTGTTTACGCATGGGCTTTTGCACCTGCTGGGATACGACCACATGACACCGGAGGATGAGGCTGTGATGTTTCAGCTGCAGGATGTGATACTGGATGATATCGTTCCTAAAAAAATACGGAAATAAATTCCGGTATGCATTTGCCGGTCTTATGCATGGGCTGCTGCATGACCGTAGCATTGTGCTGCAGACAGTTCTGGGAATGGTTGTGCTTGCGGTCTGTGCTTGTCTGGGGCTGGAGGCGATGGAATGGTGCGTCATTCTGATCGTCATTGGTGCTGTGATTGCACTGGAATATATCAATTCCGCTCTGGAAACGATTGTGGACATGGTGTCGCCGCAATACAGTGAGGGAGCGAAAAAAGCAAAGGATTACGCAGCTGCAGCTGTGCTGGTGATGTCGCTGGCGGCGGCAGCTGTTGGAATCGTAATCATAGGAGGAAAGCTGTTTTTATGAATGTGAATGAACAATATCAGGAGCTGCTGGATGCGGCGTTTGCTGCCATGCAGCATGCATATGCACCATACTCCCGCTATCATGTGGGAGCTTGTGTGAAAACTAAGGATGGAACGCTGATTCCGGGGGCTAATATAGAGAATGCTTCCTTCGGTCTGACGAATTGTGCCGAGCGAAGTGCGATATTTGCCGCTTATTCTATGGGCTATCGCAGGGAGGATATCGTAGCGATTGCCATTGTGAGTGACGGAACGAAGCTTGCGGCGCCCTGTGGTGCCTGTCGGCAGGTACTGGTGGAGCTGCTGCAGCAGGATACTCCCATCGTGTTAAGCAACAAGCAGGAGCAGAAAATAACAAGCATCGCCGAGCTTTTACCGATGTCCTTTACGAGTGAGGATGTTTTATGAGCTATAAGTCAGGATTTATTTCCATTATCGGCCGTCCGAATGCAGGCAAAAGCACCCTGCTAAATGCCATCCTGCAGGAAAAGGTAGCCATTACAACGCCAAAGCCGCAGACAACACGGAATAATATATCAGGGATATTGACGCGGGAGGATGCGCAGTTTGTCTTTGTGGACACACCGGGAATTCATAAGCCGAAGCATGAGCTGGGGCGTACTCTGAACCGCAATGCATATACGGCGATTGCTGAGGCGGATGTGAATTACTGGATGGTGGATGCCACACAGCCCTTTGGCAGTGGAGACGAATTCATTCTGGAAAAGATGAAAAGCGCACAGATTCCGGTATTTCTGATTCTTAATAAAATCGATCTGCTGGATAAGGAGGCGGTGCTTACGACCCTGAGTAAGTGGCAGAGCCGCATGCAGTTTGCGGAAATCTTTCCGGTATCTGCGCTGAAACGCGAAAATGTGGAGCATCTTTTGGAGGTGACAAAGTCGTATCTGCAGGAGGGCGTGAAGTATTTTCCGGATGATATGATCAGTGACCATGGAGAAAATTTCCAGATTGCGGAAATCATCCGGGAAAAGGTATTGTATAAAACAAATGAAGAGGTCCCGCATTCTGTTGCGGTCATCGTGGAAAAAAAGGAAGAAAGCGATACCCGCATGGAGCTGTCGGCTCTCATCGTCGTGGAGCGCTCCTCGCAAAAGAGTATACTGATTGGAAAGCAGGGAGCGATGATTCGCGGCATCCGTCTTGCAGCCCAGAAGGAGCTGAAGGAAAAATTCGGTAAAAAGGTGGAGCTGGAGCTGTATGTGCGTGTCGAGAAGAACTGGCGCAATCGCAGCAGCAAGCTGCATCAGCTGGGTTATCTAGAGCTGGAAGAAGGGAAATAATGCAGGAGGAAGTGTGCGGAATCCTGGTGGATGTGAAGGAGTATCGGGAACATGATGCCCTGTTGAAGGTATTGTGTGAGGATGGCTCCCTGCTCAGTGTGAGCGCCCGTGGAGTTCGTAAGGTCACAAGTAAGAATGCTCCTGCCGTACAGCTGTTTACACTGGCACGTCTGCAGCTGAATTATCAGCAGACTGCTTCGATACAGTCTCTACGCCGGGCAGAAATTATAAACAGTTATCGCAAAATTCGGGAGGATCTTGTAAAGCAGAGCATTGCCTCCTACTTCTGTGAATGCATATACCGCAGTGGCTTTGAGGAAAATGTATACATCCTGCTAAAGCAAAGTCTGGATATTTTACAGGATGCAAAGCATCCGCTGCAGATACTTTGTCTGTTTCAGGCTGTTATGAATCGCATGCATGGAATTGAACCGTTTGTGGATGGCTGTGTCCGCTGTCAGAGCACGCAGCATATTCAGGCAGTGTCGCGAAGAGATGGCGGCTTTGTTTGCAAAAGCTGTCTGCGATATGGCGATCATGTCATACCGCGCAGGGATTTGAAAACCTTTCGTCTTCTCTGCAAGGCAGAGCTGGAGCATTATGAGCTGATTGAGAGACTGGAACCGTTTAGCAGTGAAAACTTTGAAGAGCTGTATGGCTTTTTTGAAGATTATGGCGGCATAGCGCTGAAAAGTGTGCGTTTTCTTCGAACCCTGTTCGCTATGGAGGGGCACATGTAAGCTGCATGCGTTGCCTGCAGCTGCTGTACCAGCGTATAGGCTGTGAAAAACCACTGTCAGTTGTATGGGATGCGAAATGCCTGCTGAATGTAAATGAAAAGCAATCCTATAAGGAAATTCTCTATAGGGCTGCTTTTTTTGATTATTGTACCGGTATTTTTACGCACATACTGTCTGTAGATGGACAACGGGCAAAGCAGCCTGCATCAAACGAAAAGAAGATAAACGCCGGTGCTTTTATGACGCTGCCTTTACTGTATAGGGAAGAATTTCAATTGGAAAGGGATTCTTCTTTTTATTTTTTTACTTTGTTATTCTAATTGGGGAAAACACGTTGACATTTCCTTTAAAAAAGTGTTATATTATAGTGTATTCTTGTAACTATTTTCATAGTTTCATGAGCATCACCGGCGGGTGAATTTTTTTTGAAAGGGGCATAAACATGAACAACGAGAAATTATTTGATACTGTAGTAGCCCATGCGAAAAACAGTGGTTTTGTGTTTCAGGGATCTGAAATCTACGGCGGTTTGTCCAATACGTGGGATTTCGGTCCTTTGGGAGTCGAACTGAAGGAAAATATAAAAAAAGCCTGGTGGCGTAAATTCATTCAGGAATCTCCATATAATACAGGTATACAGTCTGCGATCCTGATGAATCCGGCAGTATGGGTTGCCAGCGGTCATGTCGGCGGATTCTCCGATCCATTGATGGACTGCAAGGAGTGTAAATCCAGATTTCGTGCCGATCAGCTGATTGAGGACGCTACAAATGGTGAGGTTAGCGTTGAGGGCTGGAGCAATGAAGCAATGATGGATTATATTGAAGAGCATCAGCTGAAATGTCCAAAATGCGGAGCGCATAATTTTACGGATATCCGTCAGTTTAATCTGATGTTTAAAACCTTTCAGGGTGTCGTAGAGGATGCGAAGAGTGCTATCTATCTGCGCCCGGAAACGGCACAGGGGATGTTTGTCAATTTTAAAAACGTACAGCGCTCCATGCGTAAGAAGCTGCCATTTGGTATCGGACAGATCGGTAAGAGCTTCCGTAATGAAATTACACCGGGAAACTTTATTTTCCGTACCAGAGAATTTGAACAGATGGAGCTGGAGTTCTTCTGTCAGCCGGGAACGGATATGGAATGGTACCAGTATTATAAGGATTACTGTATGAGCTTTTTGACGAATCTGGGTATTAACAGCGATCATCTGCGCTTTCGTGATCATACAGCAGAGGAGCTGGCTTTCTATTCAAAGGGTACCTGCGATATTGAGTATAATTTCCATTCCCAGATTGGTTGGGGTGAGCTGTGGGGAATTGCGGACCGAACCGATTATGATTTGAAGCAGCATCAGGAAGCAAGTAAGAAATCGCTGGAATATCTGGATCCTGCAACGAATGAAAAATATCTGGCTTATTGCGTAGAACCGGCCGTCGGTGTTGAACGACTGATGCTGGCATTTATGTGCGATGCCTATGATGAGGAAGAGCTGGAAAACGATACCCGTATCGTCATGCATCTGCATCCGTTCCTAGCTCCGATCAAGGCCTGTGTCATGCCGCTTTCCAAAAAGCTGAGCGACAAGGCGATGGAGGTGTTCCAGCTGATTGCACCAGTGGGAAACTGCGATTATGATGAGGCGGGAAGCATCGGAAAACGATACCGTCGTCAGGATGCCGTTGGTACACCGTTCTGTATCACTGTGGATTTTGAAACAGAGAATGACAACTGCGTAACCGTACGCCACCGTGACAGCATGGAACAGGAGCGCGTGAGCCTGAAGGATCTAAGCGCGTATATCGAAGAGCGAATTAAGCTGTAAAACAGCGGGGAGTGATGTTCTTGGCACGCTTGAGTGAACAGGAAATCAGCCAGATTCGTGCAAAAGCTGATATCGTAGATGTGATTGGACGCTATGTGCCGCTGACAAGAAAGGGAAAGAGCTATAAATGCGTCTGCCCGTTTCATGACGATCATGATCCGTCAATGTCCATAGCTGCCGATAAACAGATTTACAAATGCTTTGTGTGCGGAGCAGGCGGCAATGTATTCACGTTTGTACAGAATTATGAAAAAATATCCTTTATCGAGGCGGTTTACAAGGTTGCCGAGTATGCCGGTGTGACTTTGGAGCATACTCTTGATGTCACCCCCCGGATAAAGGATCCGCACCTGCAGGCACTGCATAAGGCATGCCGGGAGGCTATGGAATTCACCCATTATCAGCTGGATACGCTGGATGCGAAAAACGTCAAGGAATATCTGATGAGACGCAATATTACGGAAGAAATTATCAAGCGCTTTGAAATCGGCTACAATCCGATGGATGACGCCCTGTATCGCTTCCTGCATGCCAAAAAGCATGCGGATGATGATCTTGTGTCCGCAGGTCTTGTACGTGTTACCTCCCTCGGAATGAAGGATGTGTTTTCGCATCGTATCATGATTCCCATTCATGATGAATTCGGAGAACCGGTCGGCTTTACAGCCCGGCGGGTTGCGGAAAATGAAGAAGCAAAGTATATCAACACTACGGAAACGGATATCTACAAAAAAGGAAATCTGATTTTCAACTATCATAGAGCCAAGCAGGAGGTCAGAAAAGCAAAAAAAGCCTATCTGGTGGAAGGCGCCATGGATGTGCTTGCACTGGAAAAGGTGGAGCTGCACAATGCAGTGGCTACGCTGGGAACGGCAATGACCAAGGAACAGCTGCGCCTTTTGCAGCTCCTGCATGTACCGATCGTCGTCTGCTATGACGGAGATAAGGCCGGTCGCAACGCCACCTACAAATTCGGTAAAATGGCCAGAGAGGCACAGCTGCCCTTTGAAATTGTAGACAATAAGTACGGTCTGGATCCGGATGAAGTCATTGATGTATACGGGAAGGATGAGCTTCGCGCACTGCTTGATAAGACGATATCCTGGATTGATTTCCTCTTTGAATACCTGCTTGGGCGGTATAATCTGGACAACTACTCTCAGAAAAAGGAATTCGCGCAGGAAATGGCTTTGGAAATTCAGGCACTGCAGGATGATTTTGAGAAACAGAGCTATTTCATTCGTTTGCGGGAGCTGACTGAATTTGATATGCAGGTGGAGCAGCCCAAAGAGGAACGCAGGGCGATTCATCAGCCGCAGCCCCCGCGGCAGAGCTTTTTGACCTTTCCGAAAAGTGGAAGAAGTCATGCCGAGCATGAAATCCTCTCTCAGATGCTGAATGGAATTGCTGCAAGCAATCTGTTCAAGGAGGAGCTTGGATTTTTAAAGGATGATACCGGCAACAAGCTTGCGATGTACATCATTGATTATTATCGAACACACACCACCCTCGCTGTCGCTGAGCTGCTGGATGTGATTCGGGAGGAGGACGTGAAGGCACTTCTTCTGGAAATCGCAAACTGGGAGCTTGCCCGAGAGGATGTGGATATGGCTGTACTGCAGGAAGCAATCGCCAAGGAAAAATCCTGCTTTCTGGATGATAAGATACAGCTGTTGAATAAAAAAATACGATCTGTGAATGATCCCATGGAAAAGGCTAAGCTCGCCGTGGAGAAAAATCAGCTGATCAAAGAGCGTGAGGAATGGCGCAGCGCGGGAAGGAAGTAAGGATATGAAGAACACCAAGAAAAAAGCTGTTTTGCAGGAATACAAGACACTGGAAGATATCAAGCAGGAATTCCTGGACGAATACAAACAGAATGATGTCCTCTATCAGAAGGATGTTATGGATGCCGTGGAGCATCTGGCAATGACAGATACAGATTTTGATGATCTGTTTCAGTGGTTTTCCGACAATGATATTGAAGTAAAAAATGAAGACGATGATGTCGATCTGATGGATGATGACGCTTTGGTCGCAACCGAGGATGACGATGATATTGATTTTCTGGATGACGATACCGATGAAGAGGATACGCTTGCTGCCGATATCGAAAATCTGGAGCAGTCCTTTGCCAACTCTTCCCACACAAAAATCAATGATCCGGTAAAAATGTATTTAAAGGAAATCGGACGCGTTGAGCTTCTGGATCCGAAAGAGGAGCCGGAAATTGCGCGGCGCATTCAGGCAGGTGATGAAGAGGCAAAGAAAAAGCTGATTTCTGCCAACCTGCGTCTGGTTGTATCCATTGCGAAGAAATATGTTGGCCGCGGTATGCTGTTTCTGGATCTGATTCAGGAAGGAAACATGGGTCTGGTTAAGGCGGTTGAGAAATTCGATTATACCAAGGGCTTTAAGTTTTCAACCTACGCGACATGGTGGATTCGTCAGGCAATCACACGTGCCATCGCCGATCAGGCAAGAACGATTCGTATTCCGGTACATATGGTGGAAACAATCAACAAGCTGACACGTATTCAGCGTCAGCTGGTGCAGGATCTTGGAAGGGATCCCTCTGCAGAGGAAATCGCAGCAAAAATGGAAAACATCTCTCCGGAAAAGGTGCGTGAAATTCAGAAAATCGCACTGGAACCGGTATCTCTGGAAACACCGATCGGTGAGGAGGACGATTCTCATCTGGGTGATTTCATCGAGGACAAGGAAGCTCTGTCACCGGATGAATATGCCAACAATCAGCTGCTGAAGGATGAAATCAATACGGTGCTGCAGGGCCTGACCGAGCGTGAGGAAAAGGTATTGCGCCTGCGTTTCGGTTTATATGATGGCAGAACCCGTACACTGGAGGAGGTTGGAAAGGAATTCAACGTTACCCGTGAACGAATCCGTCAGATTGAGGCAAAGGCACTGCGTAAGCTGAAGCATCCTACACGCTCCAAGCGTCTAAAGGATTTCGTCGATAAGCCATAATGAAGCTGAGTACACGATTACATACGATTTTTGATATGGTACAGCCCTGTGGCGTTGCTGCGGATATTGGCTGTGATCACGGCTTGCTGCCTATCGCCCTTATACAGTCGGGAAAATGTGCACACGTGTATGCGTGTGATGTACGAAAGGGTCCGCTATCACGGGCACAGGAAGCCATCAGACAATACGGTCTGCAGAATTCCATCACCACAAAGCTGTGTGACGGTCTGCAGGGTCTGGAGGATGATGTGGAGGTTGTCGTTATTGCTGGTATGGGATATGACACCATTTGCAGGATTCTTATGAAAGGTGATAAGCAGCTGAAACATTATAAGCAGATAATTCTGCAATGCAATACACATGTCGAGGATATGCGCCGCTGGCTGCATCAAAACGGTTTTACAATCGATGCGGAGCAGCTCGTAAAGGATCATCACTATTATCAGATGCTCTCCGTACATAAGGAGCCATCTGATATGCGGGAAGACCAGTATCTATTCGGTGTGTATCTTGATCGGCATCCACTATTTAAAGAGTATTGGACGTATATTCTGGAAAAGCAGAAAATAATCATACAGCACACACAGCCGCATCATGACGGATATGCAGCTGCTGTTGAGAAAATCAAAACAATTGAAAAGAAGCTGAAGGAGCTGGACTAAATACCGGTTCCTTTTTTGGTACGGCTATAAGAGCTATAGGAATCGCAGGCTATACGCAGCAGGCATGAAAGCTGTTAGGAATAGGGATTGTTCGAATGCGGGAATTTCTGATATAATATTCACTGGAAAGAAGTGAGTACATGGAACTTTGGGATCTGTATGACGCACAGCGGCAGCCGATGAATAAGCTGCAGATGCGGGGCAAGCCAATACCAGAAGGCTGTTATCATATCGTTGTCTTCATTTGGACATTCACCTATGACGGCAGACTGCTGTTAACAAAGCGGGATGCCTGCAAGCCCGGCGGTTTGCTTTGGGAGGTTACAGGCGGCTCTGTATTACATGGAGAAACCTCGCAGGAGGGGGCAAAACGGGAGCTGTATGAGGAGACCGGTATCTCCTGCAGAGTGGAGCAGCTGCAAAAATTGCATACCAAGGTAAAGGGGCAGGGGATTTACGATCATTATCTGCTGCAGTATCCGGTAGAGCTGGATAAGCTGCAGCTGCAGGAAAAGGAGACCATCGATGCCATGCTGGTTGATCAATCCACATTCGAGGACATGATGCGGGTTCATATTCTGACACACCCGCTGCAGCTTTGGTACCATGAGCTGAAGGATACGCTTGCTGTTTACTTCCAAAAAAGCAGATAGCGGCAGGTCTGAAGGGGAAATCCTTACCTGTGTAATGTGAATGGTTAGGCTACTGCATATGCGTGCGACAATGGGAAGGCAGCTTTATAATCAAACAACAGGCACGGCTTTCCTGTATGTAAAACAAGAAGGAAAAAGGCAGACGTCCGCCATCGTCTACCTTTTTTCGTGCTAATTACTTTCCTATCCTGCTATGTATTATGACAATATTTCAGACAGTCTTATCTGCGGCTTACATTTCCCCGGCGCATAATCCTCCAGATATGCGATAACCTGTGCTGTCAGATACGTTGGCGTACTAGCTCCCGAGGTTACCGCCACACGTCCTGCATTGCATAGCTGCTCATCCTGAATATCATTGACATCATCAATCAGATATACCTGATGAATGCCCTGATCACGGGCGATCTGCGCGAGCCGGTTGGAGTTGTTGGAATACCTGTCACCAACCACATACAATACATCGATTTGCTTGTCTTTCAAATCGGCAACTGCCTGCTGGCGTATACGGGTTGCGTTGCAGATTTCCTCACAGAAGACAGCCTTCGGATACCGTTCACGTATTGCCTCAAACAGTGCTTCAATATCAAAAATAGACATGGTTGTCTGGTTGGTGACAAACACCTGTGCCAAAGGAGGCAGGGTATCCAGATCCTGTTGCGTACTGATCAGATGCACTTTCTCACTGAGCGATAAAACGGCCTCTGCCTCCGGATGACGCGACTTTCCGATATACAGGACATCACAGCCGTTTTTCAGCTGCTCCATAACGATATCCTGTGTTTTGACCACATCCGGACAGCTTGCATCAACACATTGAAGTCCCTTCCGAAGTGCCTTTTCCTTTACTGCAGGGGAAATACCGTGTGCGGTAAAGATGACGATTCCTTCTTCAATTTCATCTAGCAGCTCCAGTCGGGTTTTATTTTTATCATCAACGGGATAAATATGCAATTCCTTCAGTGCCTGCATAACATAGGAGTTATGCACCAGCATACCCAGAACATAAATCGGGGTATCCGGATGCTCCTGTGCTGTTTTCTTTGCGATAAGAATGGCATTGATAACACCCTTGCAATATCCACGCGGTACGACCTTTATAACTTCCATGTACTTCACCTCAGATATCATTATACAGGAAAAGCCCGGCACATGCATAGAATTTTGCCGCAGATTATGCCATAATAAACGTATACGATATGCAAGGTAATAGAAAAAGAGCGCACGTATTACAGAAAAAAGAAATTGTTTTACAACTTTCAGATTTCCTGTATAATAAAGAAGCTGCTTATTTGTATAAGGAGGTATTTATGAGCAAATATACGGATTACAACTTTCGTGAGGCCACGAAAACATTTATAAACCTGGAAGGCTTCAAAGAGCCTACACCGATTCAGCAGGCGGTGATCCCGCTGGCATGCAAGGGAAGAAACATCATTGGTATTTCCGATACGGGTACCGGAAAAACACATTCCTTTCTGATTCCGATTATGGAGAGGGTGGACAGCAGTCTGTCTGTGATTCAGGCAGTTATAACGGCACCGACCAGAGAGCTTGCCTTACAGATTTATAATCGCTGTGAAAAAATGAGTGAAGCAGACCCGAAGCTTCGCATCCGTCTGATTACCGGCGGTATGGAAAAATCCAGAATGAACGAACAGCTGAAGGTACAGCCGCATATCGTCGTGGGAACACCGGGACGTATCAAGGACCTGTTTTTACAGGAACAGACCCTGCGTGTGGATACCGCTGATATCATGGTTGTCGATGAAGCGGATATGACACTGGAGTTTGGCTTTCTGGAGGATGTGGATGCCATTGCCGGAAAAATGAAAAAGAATTTACAGATGATGAGCTTTTCAGCAACGATTCCGGTTGCATTGCAGCAGTTTTTAAAGAAATATATGGATAATCCAAGTACGGTGCATATTCAGGAGCAGAGTGATTTTCATCCGAAAATCGAGCATGTGCTGATACCGTGTCAGGAAAAGAGCTATGAAGAAAAGCTGATGGAGCTGTTAGCGACCTTTACACCATATGTATGTCTGATTTTCGCTAACACGAGAACGCAGGCCGCAAGTGTTGCCGGGATGATGCGGGATGCCGGATACGGTATTATCGAGCTGCACGGGGATTTGACACCGCGAGAGCGAACAAAGGCGATGAAGGATTTGGTAAATATACAGAAGTCCTATGTGGTAGCGACGGATATCGCTGCGCGCGGTATTGATATTGAAGGGATTTCTCATGTGATTTCATTGGGATTTCCAAAGGAGCTGGATTACTATATTCATCGAAGCGGACGTACCGGACGTGCCGGTCGGGACGGTATCTGCTATGCCCTGTATAAAAAGCAGGATGATGCCATGATCCGCTCCCTGGAGGTTAAGGGAGTCGGCTTCAAGCATCGCAATCTGAAAAACGGCACCTGGAGTGAGCTGGAGCCGCTGCATCGCAAAAAGGTCAAAAAGGATGATCCGCTGGAAAAGGAAATTTCCAAAATCGTTTCCAAAAAGAAGAAAAAGGTGAAGCCGGGCTATAAGGTGAAACGGAAGCAGGAAGTGGAAAAGCTGAAGCGTAAGGCACGCCGCCAAATGATTCAGGAGGATATTCAGCGGCAGAAAAAGGAACGTGCAAAGCAAAGGGTCATGGAGAAACGGGGTGGACAGGAATGAAGCTGGGCTGTCATGTTTCCATGTCTGCGCCGGATTATGTGCTGGGATCGGTAAAAGAAGCGATCAACTATGGCGCCAATGCGTTTATGCTGTATACCGGTGCACCGCAGAATACACGACGCAAAGCAATGCACGAACTGAAAATAGAGGAAGCACACAGCCTGATGAAGGAGCATGGGATTGACGAAGGCAGTATGATTGTGCATGCTCCCTATATCATCAATCTGGCAAACTGTGTACGGGAAGAGACCTTTGCGCTGGGCGTGGAGTTTTTACAAAAGGAAATAGCTCGCGTACAGGCGCTGCATGCAACGGTTCTGGTGCTGCATCCCGGAAGTCATGTGAAGGCCGGAGAAGAAGAAGGTCTCAAGAAAATCGTTGAGGGTCTGGATCTGGCAATGCAGGATGTACAGGATGTTCAGATTTCCATTGAAACAATGGCCGGCAAGGGCAGTGAAATCGGTTATAGCTTTGCGCATATCCGTTATCTGATGGATCATGCAAAATACGGTGATCGTCTGCGTGTCTGTCTGGATACCTGTCATATTCATGATGCCGGCTATGATCTGTCCGACTTTGACAAGGTGCTGGATGAATTTGACGCTGTTATCGGTCTGGAACGTCTGGCCTGTATGCATATCAATGATTCCAAAAATGTACAGGGAGCACGTAAGGACCGGCATGCGAATATCGGCTTTGGCGAAATCGGTTTTGAAAAGCTGAATGCCATTGTACATAATGAACGTGTAAAGGATGTTGTAAAGATCTTGGAAACACCGTATGTTGAGAATCATCCGCCATACCGTCAGGAAATCGCCATGCTGAGAAGCGGTGTGTTTGATGAACAGATTATGGAGAAAATCAAGGGAGACATCTGATATGGAAATATGTGAACTGGATATTGCCGCATATCGTGGCAAAGCCATAAAGGTTCAATACACGACATCATATGTTTATGAAGCAGTCGTCAGTCAGGACGCAGCTTGCTTTGGCGTAATGTTTCAGCGCACGGCTTTACCAAAACCGCTGTCCTGCGGCTTTGATGATGTTTGGGGCAGTGAATGGCTGGAGCAGCCAAAGCTGTATGGTGCTTGTGTGGATGGACAGATTGCCGGTCTTTTAGAAATCTGCATGGAGAATTGGACGCAGAGATTGCGGATCACCAATCTGTTTATAGAGCCAGCCTATCGGGGAAGAGGCTGCGCTACCCGTTTGCTGGAGCATGCCAGACAGCTGGCAATGCAGCGTGATATCCGCTGCGTTCTGCTGGAAACGCAATCCTGTAATGATCCTGCCATACAATGCTACCTGCGCAGCGGCTTCGTGTTTCTGGGCTGTGATTTGAGTGTTGCAAGCAATCAGGATATACAAAGAAAAAATGTCCGCATTGAAATGGGCTGTTATCTGTAATTGATTGGCCGTTCAAGAATGCAAAGGAATAGGACAAACCCCAATAGCAAAGGTACATCTTTTCAATACACTTTCAGGCTACATTCCTTTCAAATACACATATCATAAAAGGAAGTTTCTATTTGCGAAGGGAAATGAAATTGTTGTATTATATGTTTTAGGATGCATAAAAAAGAATTCAGTGTTACCGTTATGATTGGTAGCAGTGAATTCTTTTACTTTTCTAAGCAAGGGGTGTATAGACTGATATTGCCATGAACTTATGCCGTGGGTTTATATCAGCTGTGTTCTTTTTCAAATGCCAGAATCTCTTCCTTCAGCCGTGCCACCATCTGTTCCTGCGGCAGCTTTTCAATAATCTCTCCCTTTTTGATGAGCAAGCCCTCGTTGCAGCCGCCGGCAATCGCGATATCCGCATGCTTCGCCTCTCCTGGTCCATTTACTGCACAGCCCATAATCGCCACATTTACATCACAGTTTATGGTCTGCAGAAAGGCTTCCATTTCATTTACAACCGGCTGCATATCCCACGCTGTTCTGCCACAGGTCGGGCAGGCAATCAAATTCGGCGTGTTTTTCAATAAACCGCAGCATTTTAACAGCTGCTTGACGATTGTTATTTCATTCACCGGATCCCCGTTGACACTGATGCGAATCGTATCACCGATACCCTCATTTAATAATGTTCCCAGTGCCATGCTGCTTTTGATTGCACTGCCGATGAAGGTGCCCGCTTCCGTTACACCCAGATGCAGCGGATAGGGGAAGGCTGTGGATGCCATGCGGTAGGCATCGATACAAAGCAGTGGATCACTGGATTTAAAAGACAGGCAGATGTCATGGAAGTCCAGCTCCTCCAGAATCTGCACATGGCGCTGTGCGCTTTCCATCATGCCCTCAGCGGTAGGTCTGCCATACTTTTCATGAATGTCCTTTTCCAGAGAACCGCTGTTAATGCCGATGCGAATCGGTATATGGTATTCCTTGCATACCGCCACAACCGCCTTCACATTTTCTTTGCTGCCGATATTTCCCGGATTCAGACGTATCTTATCAATGCCGGCCTTTACCGCAGCGATGGCCAGTCGATAGTCATAATGGATATCCGCAACAAGCGGGATATGTGTACGCTTCCTGATTTCAGTGATGGCAGCTGCATCCGCTTCATCTATAATCGCCATGCGCACCAGCTCACAGCCAACCTGTTCCAGCTGTAAAATCTGTGCCATTGTGGCCTCTATGTCACTTGTTCGTGTATTGCACATGGACTGAATAACTACTTTATTCTGTCCGCCGATCGTTATATCTCGTACCTGAATACTTCTTGTTTCCGTTCTTTTCATGTCGTTTCACCTCATGTCTTCATTATAGCAGAAGTCGCTTGCGAAAAGCAATCCGCTGCCCCATTACGAAAATCTTACAAATTTTCAAATGTATGGAATCACTATTTTGTTTATGGTATACTAATGGGCAGGAGGTGTGCGCATGATACGAAATCCTTTTCGAGATCTTGATCAAAAAAAATTAAGCAGAAGCTCTGATGTTCTGAAGACGCAGAACGATTATTTTAAAATCGTAAACAGGCGCATCTTTATTTTCGGTATTATCATTTGTCTGATTTTTGCCGTTGTTTCTGTACGGCTGGTTTTCCTGCAGATAAGAAATCAGGAGGACTATGCAGCGAAGCTGGAAAATTACTCATCGCAAAAGCAGACGGACAGTACGGCGCGCGGGGAGATGGTGGATCGAAACGGAAAGGTCATTGCAAAGACCGTTTCCTCTCATAATATTGTCTACTTTCCTCCCAAGGATACAACAAGTGAGGAGCAGTGGAAGCTGGCACAGACCTTTGCCAAGGATTTCAAGGTGGATCACAAGGGTATGACAAATTCGGATTATCAGGATTTGTATATGTTTTTACATAAGGATGAAAAAGGAAATAAGGACTCCGGGAAGAACCTGTTGTCTGAACAGGAGAAGGAAACACTGACAGCAGAGGAACAGGAAAAGAAAATCAGAAGCCGGATTACGATGAAAATGGTGAATGAGCTGGCGGATGATGATATAAAGGATGCTTTTTCTGTTTACCTGTCTATGCGCAAGCTGCCCAACAATCAGAATAAGGTGATTCTGGAGGATGTGGACAGTGATAGTGTCGCAAAGCTGATGGAAAATAAAGACAAATACCGGGGCTTTGATGTGAATCTAGGCTCCTGGAAGCGGGAATATCCATATAAGGATACGCTGCGTGATGTGCTGGGAAGTATTACGACCTCCAAGCAGGGTGTACCCTCCGAGCTGCGCTCCTATTACGAAGCGATGGGGTATTCGCTGACGGATCGTGTCGGGCAAAGCGGTCTGGAAAAGCAGTATGAGGATTTACTGAGCGGCACACCGAGAGTCAGTGAGATATCGTATGATTCCGATGGTACAGCCATTATGAATGAAACAAGCAGCGGCAAGAATGGTTATGATTTGCATCTTACCATCGATGTGGAGCTGCAGAAGAAGGTTGATGACATTCTGGAGGATACATTAAAGAAGTATGCAGGCACAGCAGGTCGTGAAAAATTCAAGAAAGCGATCGTTGTCCTCATGAATCCTCAGACCGGTGAAATTTATGCGATGAGCGGTAAATATTTGGATGAGGATGGGAAAATTCAGAACTATTCCAGTGGTGCGTATTTGGATGCCTTTGCGTCCGGTTCCGTTGTGAAGGGCGCTACGGTGTATATGATGCTGGATCAGGGAATTCAGACACGCTACAGTACCGAGCAGGATGAACAAATGAAAATAGCGGGAACTCCATTTAAGCAATCGTTCAACACATATGGTACGGTGAATTCGATTCGTGCATTAGCGGTATCCAGTAACGTTTATATGTTTAAGTCTGTTATAAAATTAGCTGGCGGTAATTATGTATATAATCAGCCACTGGGCATCACAAATGAAATGGCGCAGAAAACCTTCAAGCTGATGCGGAATTATTATTCTATGTTTGGTCTTGGTACAAAAACAGGATTGGATGTCCCAAATGAAGCACAAGGCTTTACAGGGAATACTATGAATCCTGGATTATTACTAGATTATTCCATCGGGCAGTATGATAACTATACGCCGATTCAGCTTGTGCAGTATGCGGCAACCATCGCCAATGGCGGTAAAAAGGTACAGCCGAAGCTGGTTAATACGGCAACGGAAGTAAATACAGATTATACAGTATATGAAAATAAAACACAGGTGTTGTCAGCTTTGCCGGGAAGCAAGGAGGATTTGGAAACGATCCAGATGGGCTTTCGCGAGGTGGTTGCAGGAGAGCATGCAATCGACCCTATCAAGTCATTGGATGTACAGGTAGCTGCAAAAACCGGTACTGCCGAGGTAGAGGATTTTACCAATGCTTCTCTTGTCGGCTATGCGCCATATGATAAGGAAGCCAAGGTGGCATTTGCCTGTTCCGTACCGGAATCTGCAACAAATGATCAAAGCGTTGCCGGAAACCTGTGCGCCTACAATATCATGCCGGAAGTTTTAAAAGAGTTTTTCAAAAAGTATTAGCTTTTTTGTAAAGAGTATGATATAATTTTCAAGCAAGTACGAGGAGGGACAACATGAGAGATAGAATCACGTTCAAATGTTCAGAATGTGGCGAAGAAAACTACATCGGGACACGTAATAAACGTAAAAATCCAGAACGTATGCAAATTCAGAAATATTGCCCACGTTGTAACAAGAAAACTTTACATAAGGAGAAAAAATAAGAAGGGCCGACTACGGTCTTTTTTATTCGGTGACTGACATGAAAAAGATGGATACTTTTGTTTTGGGTATGGTGCAGGTAAATACCTACCTGTTGTGGGAAGAGAATCATGTACTGATTGTTGATCCCGGAAGCAAATCTCACAAGCTGCAGGAAACGATTGATTCACAAAATGGTGTTGTGGATGCGATTGTGCTGACACATGGACACTTTGATCATATTGCCGGTGTGGATGCGCTTGTTAAGAAATATCACTGTCCTGTTTATATCAATGAGCTGGATATGGCGATGCTGCAGGACCCGATGCTGAACTTCTCCTATCAGGCTCCTGTTGTTGTGAACAGTCCGGTAACAAAGCTGAAGCCGGGTAAAAACAGCATCGGTGCCTTTACGCTTCAGGCAATCGACGCCCCCGGACACAGTGAGGGAAGTACCATGCTGCTGTGGGATGATAATCTGATCTGTGGAGATGTCATCTTTCAGGGGAGCATCGGACGTACGGACTTACCGACCGGCAGCAATACCAAAATGATGCAGACGCTTCGGATGATACGGGAAACACTGCCTTCAAAGCTGAAGGTGTACCCGGGGCACGGACCGGATACGACGCTGGATATGGAATTTCGCTATAACCCATATCTGCAGTTCTGATTATGACAATCATTACGGCGACGCAGTCTCATATACGGGAAATTCTGAGGCTGTATGAGGTTCTATATGCAGACATGGCAAGACTGCAGCCCTTCAGCTATTGTCGGGGTATGCAGGATGAGGAGTTTTTAAAAACGATGATCCGGCTGGAGGATTGCGACATCCTGCTGGCTGTGGAAAATTCCTGTATTTTCGGTTTGGCACTGGTGATGAAGCAGCTGACACCGGCGGATTCCTTTGTGATTCCGCATGCATATGCCACGCTGATGGATCTGGTGGTCAGCCGGGAAGCCAGAGGTCTTGGTATCGGTAACCGCCTGCTGCTTGAGGTGGAGCACTGGGCCAGAGAACGGCATCTGGAATATGTGGAGCTAAACGTATTGCAGGAAAACCGGAGTGCTCAGAGGCTTTATGAAAAGCATGGCTATATGACGGCGGTTAAAACCATGAAAAAGAATTTAAAATGATACATTTTTAAGAAAACGGGATAATTCTCGTTTTTTTTTACCTTTTTTCAGAATAATTTAGGAGTTTTGCCATTTTGAAACGTATAGAAGTATGTAAATAGAAAGAAGGTGAGAGTATGAAGGAAAAATTTGAACAGCTGCTGCACATGGTGGAACGCAAGCGGGCTACCGATGTACACTTCACATTGATGCAGCACAGGCTGCATGTACAGGTACGCGGATGGAATGGTCTGGAAACTGTTCAGAACGCTGCATTTGATGAGGGCTTGTTCTGTTATCTGAAGTACATCAGTAATCTGGATTTAGGAAACACTCTGCAGCCGCAAAGCGGAAATTTTCAGTATGAGTTTCGTCAGGAGCTTCTGTATTTTCGCTTCTCCCTGCTGCCGACGCTTGAAAAACAGACAGCGGTACTGCGCGTGCTGAACAACCACAAAGAAATATCACTGGAAGATCTGAGCTTAGACAGCAAGCAGACAGCCAGCTTTCTGAACTGGACGAAAACAAGAAGCGGACTCATCGTATTGAGCGGTCCCACCGGCAGCGGGAAAACGACAACCCTGCACGCGATATTGAAGCGGATTGCTCAAGAGAACAGACTGCATGTCGTATCGCTGGAGGACCCTATTGAAATCTTTGATGACAGCTATTTGCAGCTGCAGATCAATGAGGCAGGAGGCTTTACCTATGAGGAAGGAATCAAGGAGCTTTTGCGTCATGATCCGGATGTCATCATGATTGGAGAAATACGTGATCCATCCACGGCACGTATGCTGCTTCGATGCGCATTAAGCGGACATCTGATATTTACAACGATTCATGCCAAATGCTGCAGTGAGGCAATCAAGCGTCTGCTTGAATTCGGCTTGCGCAGGGAGGAACTGTATCATACACTGAGTGCTGTTTGTGCACAGCGTCTGTACAAGAAAAAGGGAACGCAGGAAAGGGTGTGTATATATGAAATACTGGAACAAAATGAGCTGGATGCTTACTTCCGTGAGGAACAGCTGCCTCAGCAGCATCGTGATATTTTTCAGGAGATTCAGCTTGCTGTTTCAAAAGGAATTGTTGCACAGGAGGAAGCCGTCATCGACCTTCCATATGCGCAATGAGGAATGGCGCTATCTGCATGATCTGCTGCAGAACGGCTATCCCTATCTGGAGGCTTTACAGCTGCTGGACAAGGATACCACAAGAATCAGAGAAGAACTGGAGCTGGGACACAGCATCGAGGAAATTTTGATAACACAGGGAACAGGGCGCTTTTTTGAGCATCTTTCCTTCTTCCTGAAAATCACCTCCCTGAGCCGGGCTATCGACAGCTCCCTGCAGCTGTATAACTTTGAACGGAATCTGCTATCCCGTCTTTTAAAGAAAACGGCTTATCCGGTTTCTATCTTTGTGTTTGCCTATGTGATGCTGCTGGTATTCAGCACTGCCATCATTCCGCAAATGCTGCAAAGCTTTGATCAGGGGGAGGACTTTCAAGGGCTGCTGCTCGGTGTGAGTCTTCTGCAGGGAGGCTGCAGGTTAATTGGTGTTTGTGCACTGTGTTTACTGGCTGGGGGGGTGTATTTGTGAAAAAAAACTGCCATACGGATATCGTTCATTGTATCTGAGAAATAAGCCTGCCATACGGAATGCATTGGTTTTAAGAAGCACGCGCCTGTGCAAGCTGGTATCCCATGTGGAATCCTATCTGTTCGCCGGCTACATGGTTGAACTGCTGAAGCAGGGTATACCGACACGAACCGCCCTGCATTATCTGGAGCAAATTCGAAAAGGCTCCCTGTTTTGTGAATTACATAAGCATTTGATGAACGGCCTGCAAAATGGTGAGGATATCCTCTGTGTGATTGAGCGTGAGGTGCTGCTGAACGATATCTTCAAGCAGTCGTTTCGCATTGGCAGCTCTACCGGTTCTTTGTGCAGTATGCTGCAGACAGGGCTGCAGCAGCAGGAACATACATGGGAGCGGCTGCTGAAGCGTACGGCAGTCACCGTGCAGTGCATTGCATACAGCTTTGTGGGTGTTGTGGTTTTGCTTGTATACCAGATTATGCTGATCCCGCTTACAATGCTGGAACAGATGTAGAAATCGGAAAGGAATTGAACTTATGAAAAATAACAAAGGCTTTACCATTCTGGAAATGATGATCGTATTATCCATTATCGCACTCGTATTTCTGCTGACGCTGCCCAACATTCAGCAGAAGGAAAAAATCATACGCAGCAAGGGCTGTGAGGCACTGATTGAGGTTGCCAATGCACAGATTCTTTTGTATGAGGTGGAGAATCTGAGTCCGCCGAAAAGTATGTCCGATTTAATCAGTAAGGGATATTTAAAGGATACACAGCGCCGATGCCCGAATGGAGACACCATTGAAATCAGCAATGGACAGGCCGCCGTGCGATAGCGGGTTCACCCTGGTGGAAATGCTGCTTGTTTTGCTTCTGCTCTCTGTGCTACTGCTTGTGACACCGCTGCTGAAGCGGCAGCAGCGCATCCTGCTGCGTATGGATGTGCAGCAGATACGTGAAATCTGTACAAAGGCCCAGGCTCAGGCGATAAGAGAACACAAAAGCATCCCTATAAAGATTCAGGGCAGCAAGGTATATTGTGATCGTGAGATCTATTCTCTGCAGTCGTCCACCAGCTGTTCGTCCATGAGCTTTCACTATACCGC
>OBUZ01000420.1_pt1 | contig 26223 bp, 27 predicted proteins | sample 1494961 | NCBI WGS metagenome assembly OBUZ01 (sample SAMEA2579939, study PRJEB22360) | human gut metagenome | biome: human gut; feature: human-associated habitat; material: faeces | place: Denmark | collected 2008/2010
AATTGGCGGACAATCAAGCAGATCTATAGTTGGTCAATTTAGGAAATCATAAACAATCTATAAAAAATCAATACTCTCTGAATGTTTCAAGATACTTTTCAAAGATCTCACAATTCACTAAGACAACTTTATCAATTTTATAAGTTGCCTTGGCTTCTTTTGCTAATGCTTGGAATTTTGTCAATCCAAGACTATATTTTTCTGCACCTTCCTGATATCTGACAAACTTCTTTTCATACCTCTTTGTAGCTTCGACATCCTTTCTGGCGAATCCCATAATAAAAGCCCCTTTCTATAGATTTGAAAAGGAATGTATATCCCTTTACTTATCCATAAGGAAGAGACTTATTTTACAAGATTTTTTTATTTATTTGGAATCAGAATTTATACTTATTTATCAGCACTGTTTCATAATTGCTATCAAAAACTATCTAATACTTATTGCCTGGTGTATTTTTATTTTAGATAATATCTTTCCACTCATAATCTTCTAAGGTAAGACCGTTTAGATTAAGCAAGCAACTTGTAGTCTTCACATGTTTCCATTTATTTAATCCAGTATTTACAGTTAAAAAAACATCCTTTTTTGCTCTTGTAATTGCAACATAGAAAATACTCATTTCTTCTTTGAATATTTTTTTCATTGCATTATCATATGTGAACTCACAATAATCAAATCCCTTAATACAACTGTCTGCCTCATTACATGGAGTACACATATGTCTATTGGGAAAAGCAAAACCATTTAGTTTTGGAATTATTACGTATTCCCATTCCAGACCTTTTGCAGAATGTATAGTAGTCAATACTATTTGCTCATCTATAAATTCCATCATGTGCTTTAAACCTTTATTTTCTAAAATAAAGTCAATATATTCAAATTTTTCTTTTGAAGTTCCTTCTACATTCCTAGATTCAATAAATAGAATCTCTAACAATTTATACATAGATTCAAAAATATACTTTTTATTATCCTGTTCATAAATTTCATATTGTCTATCTTTTACCGCCAATAAGCATCTTTTTAAATCTCGTTGAACAGCTTTACCTAATGCAACATTATGAAATTCCTCCAACGCTATTTCATAAAAAGATATACATTCTGGATCATTCTCTTTGTATAAAGCATTAAAATACACGATACCCTTTTGATCTAATATATGGGCAATTGAATTCCCTTGCCAGCCAGATCGTACTAAAACTGCAACTCTACTATTTCCATTTGAAATAATTCTTTCTATTCCCTGTACAATAAATTCATCTTCTTCTGTATCATTTGCTAAATGCTTCAAATGAACTGTCGATTTCATACTAGATGGTCGAAAACTCTCTACACAATCTCTTATAAACAAATCCAATGCTTTCATCTTTGCATTTTCTTTAAACCTATAATTATTACAAAATTTTATTTCTGTAACAGTATAAGAATCTCTGATTAAATCGAAAATTCCATTTATTGCACCTAAAAAACCATATATTTTTTGAACATCATCTCCCAAAAAAATAACAATATTATCACCAATTAGTTTTCTTATCAATAAATATCCTAATAAATTTGTATCTTGAAACTCATCTATAATAAGCATTTGATAATACATTTTGTAAAATGACGATATTGAAGATTTTCGCAATAGCTTTATTGCTGATATTAAAATGCCATTATACGTAATAATATGATTAGAAATTAGCTTCTTATTCAAAATCTCCCAGTAATCATCCAACGCAGCAAGCAATCTATCCTTATCTGAGACCCTAACAGCTTCATCTACTTTTTTTAATTTATCACTATCTGAACTTGTAATAAACGAGTCTATGTAAGAACTATTTTCATCAACAATTTTAAATTCTGATAAATAAACAAATTCCGGATTAAGACTGTATCCGTGCTTAAATAATATTCTCATAGCAAAATTGTGATAATTGGCCACATCCACTTTCGACATATATTGTTGCACATTTTCTACTAAATCAGGCAAAAGTGTTTTTAATGAATCCTTGATTTTCATCGCAGCATTCACACTGTACGTCAGTGCCAACACCTTTTTATTTGATGGAATATGACCACTACTCAACTCCCATGCAATTTTACTCACCATTGCTGTGGTTTTTCCACATCCAGCCGGTGCTGTAACAACTATTTTTTTATCTTCTGAGAATACAAACCTCAATTGTTCTGTATCTCCATCATGCTTAGCTCCAATAATCTCTTCTATCTGCATTATTTCACCTCTTTTATAACCTTGTTAATGACTCTTGAAAATGCAGGCGGGATAACTGTAACATATTCCGCTAAGATTGCACCTTTAGCTGCATTTTTGGATTTTTTTAGTTGTTCAAGTTCTCTATCCTTATTTTCTATCATGATTTTTTCTTGTATATCATCATCAATTTCAAGAACTGCAGGATTCACAGCAAAATCAGCAGGATTAAATGTTAAGCCTTCTCTTCGTAAAATAGGAATAAAATGACTAACTTCTGATAGCTCCTTGCAACATCTCAAATAGTCAATCAATTTAAAATTATTATAAACGTCTTCTTCGTAATCATTTGCTTTGGTAAAATATATCCCGTTCTCTGAACCATAATCATTTTTCTTATCCTTATCTATTATTGCAATAGACTCTATTCCAAATTCTTTATAAAGTTTCCTGCATCTTTTCACGCTATCTGCTCCATCAAGCTTAATAACCCCAATCCCCCTTTCATTCATATCAAAGCCCATACGTTCTGCAAATACAGGAATAGCCCCATTCTCGGTATCCCCCTCTACAAATATAATGCATTTACTAAACATTGCCTCTTTTAAATATATAAAATTATGAAGCATATGTTTATACATCTTATCTTTAATCACAACGTTCATGCCCGAAACAACTTCTATTTGAGTATTGTTTCTAATATTTTTATAGAACCTTATAAATTGACGATAATCATTTAACAAAATATTAGGTGAATGCGTAGCTATAAATATCTGCCCAGTCAGTCCATCTATATCAAATAACTCTTTTAATAAATCCAAAAACTCTTGATTTTTATTTTGTACAAGAGCTTCAATTTTTTTAATCAGACTACGTTGTCTGTATGGATGTTGATGTATTTCCGGCTCATCTAATACTAAAAACAAAGGGAACAACTTTCTCCCAGCTTTCTCAATTAACCGTTCTTCAAAATCTTCGGGTTTTCTTGTCACTTTAATATTATGAATTATTTCAATAATCTGCAAAAGAATATTAAATGCATATTGAACTCCTTCACCTAACGAACTTAATTCTCGTCCATTTTCATCTCCAAGGCCAAGTAACCTACATACAAGTTTATCTGCTTCATTATCAATATATGCATTTACATTATCGCCTGTAATCGCATTCAAGCTCTTTATCTGCCTATTTACATCTTTTACAATGCTATTAAGTTTTGTTATCTTAAGGATATCTTTTTCCTTTACTCCAGATTGTTTCAAGCTATACTGAATAAAATAGTTTAGTACTTTTCCAGATCCACTTGTTTTCCTAAAGTCAACTTCTTTTGAAGGCATTCTTTGTGCGTAATAATACAATACATTCATTCTTCGTATGGTGGCTACGCTAATCTTAGTTTGAATTGGTGTATCATGATAATATTTAATTCTTTCATCCACAGAGTCCTGTATCGCAAGCAAAGTGATTGATTTACTATCATCCACATCAAAATTATCTTCAAAAAACCCGATTTCCTCATCAGAGTATTTTATTTTCAATTTAACTCTAATTGGGCTCATAACATCCGTAAAATCCGATTCTATAAACTTTCCGACTGATAGAAAAATATTTATCAGCTCCAACATATTAGTTTTTCCAATATTATTTTCTCCAATGAAAAAATTTAATGACTCATTGAATTTTATTGTCTTTCCTGTTAAATTTCTGTAATTACTAATCTCCACTATATCACTTATATACATAACTCACTCCCGATGTCATATTGACTTCAAACATCTTTTCCTTCCTACTTAATATTGTATTTTATCATTATCACTCTTCATAGAATCATTTTAATTATATCCTATTTTTATATTACTTAAAATATAGGGGTTTAATAATTTCAATCGACTACATTTCTTTTTTTAAAAATATCTCTTCCTCACCTTGTTTTTCTTTTCATTTATTTTCTGATAGATAAGAGGGTTTGTATTTTCAAGGGCAAGATCCACCCAGGTAATACCGAAATCCATTTTACGGATTTGCTATTACTTCCGGGTCGTGATCTTGATGGGGATTTCGATTTCCCCATACCCTCGATTTTGACATCAGCGATGTCTTTTAGCTTCCACAAAAGTGGGCGCATCACGAAACGATTGCAGAAGGGACAACTGCACCGTTCTCGTGGTTCCACTCCGTGGAAAATGTATGTTTTGAAAGGAAGGGAGGAGTATGCCTAGAAAGAAAAAAGCGGAAAAATATCTCTATAAGAACATTGTCAGTATGAAAGTGACGGATATGGAACTTGAAATACTAAACCGGCATGCAGCCACTGCCGGCTTATCCAGATCCGCTTACCTTAGAGAATTATTTTTATCCAATGAGATCCATGTTCATTATGAAATTGTTGCTGATATGAAAATCCTGCGTGATATCTTAAGGGAATATGGAAAGATTGGATCAAATCTGAATCAGATTGCCCGGTACTTCAACACAGGGGGCGAACGATCCCTGGCTATGGAAGAAGAAATCCGACATTGCATTGCTGATCTGTTCGATCTTAGAGAAGAAGTATTAAAACTGGCAGGTGAAATTGATGGCAATTCTTAAACACGTAAAAAGTAAAAATGCCAACTATAGCTCCGTTTTGGATTATCTGCTTTATCAGCATGACGAAAAAAACAGTAAACCTATCCTGGACGAATATGGACACAAACTTCTTAGAGAAGAATTTTACATGGACGGATTAAACTGCTCACCTCTGTCTTTTGATAAAGAATGCCGCAGGACTAATACAAAATTTCGCAAAAACAATAAGAAGAGTGACATTAAAAATCACCATTACATCATCAGTTTTGATCCGGAGGATGTGAAAGAAAATAATCTCACAGGTGAAAAGGTACAGCAGCTGTGTCTGGAATATGCCAGAAAAAACTTTCCCGGTTATCAGACTTTAGTCGTGACTCATACGGATGGCGATAATCATTCCGGCAATATTCATACGCATATCGTGATCAACAGCGTCCGGAAATACTCTGTTGAAAGACAGACTTATATGGATAAGCCCCATGAAGAAATGGCCGGTTATAAGCATCGCTCTACAACACGATTTCTCAATCATCTAAAAAAAGAGGTGATGGAGATGTGTCAGCGGGAAGGACTCCATCAGATTGATCTGTTCGCTCCGGCAAAGGAAAAAACAAGCGAAAAAGAATATCGAGCAAGAACACGGGGACAGAAAAAACTGGAACAGGTAAACCAGAAGATTCGGGAAGCCGGCATGAAACCGACAGCAAGCACTTTCCAGACACAGAAGGATTTTATAAGAACTGCCGTTTCCGAAATCGCTAAAACAGCCAGAACATTTGAGGAGTTTCAGGCAGTTCTTTTCGAACGTTACAATATTTCGGTAACCAGAGAAAGAGGTCGATATCGTTACCGCCATCCTGATCGGGACAGAAGGATCACCGACAAAGCGCTTGGCACCCATTATGGGAAAGCATATCTGGAAGAGAAATTTCTTCAGAATCAGTTTTCACCTGTTTCAGAAAAAGATAATCAGAAGCATACAGCTTCAAATATAGATTATCGAAAGGATCCAATTGCTGTCTTCCAGTACAGATCCAGTCTTCGCCTTGTCGTAAATCTGCAGGAAAACGTCAAAGCCATGCAAAGCGAAGCCTATGCCCGAAAAATGAAGATCTCAAATCTTCAGCAAATGGCAGAAACTTTGATTTATATTCAGGAGCATGGATACGGTCACAGAGAAGAAGTAACTGCAGCACTGGAACAAACCAGAAAGAATCTGGACATATCCATTGCACAGTCAAAAGAGTGTTCTTCTCAAATGAAGACATTAAATTCACAGATCCACTATACCGGCCAATATTATGCTTCAAAAAATACGTATCGTGATTATTTAAAAACTAAGAATAAAAAGAAGTTCCGGCAAACTCATGAAAGCAAAATCCAGCAGTATCTTGAAGCAAGAGACTGGCTGAAAGAATGTTACCCGGATGGGAAAATGTTATCACTGAAATCATTACAGCAAACAAAAGAAAGTTTGAAGGCAGAGACAAATTCCCTGAAAGAAAAAATCCAGCAGGAAAGAGCTTCTGTCAGAGAACTGGAAACGGTTCTGCATAACATCGACGCCATTCTGAACCGGGAAGCAGTATTTGCACATCAGCACCCGGAAAAAAGTCAGGAACATCCGGACATTAATTACACCAAAAAACAGAAGGAGGAAACATTATGACAGATTCAGAATTCCGACTGATCTTCGATGATCAAGTCGTGAAATGTTCAAAAACATTATGTAATAAAAGAAAAGAATATACAGGAGACCATCAGGATCGGCTCATTGCCTTCAAAGTAGCAGCATCCTTACAGGGATGTACTCCACAAAGAGCGCTTGTCGGTATGATGGCCAAGCACATCGTATCCTTATATGATATGTGTTACGCAAAACCCGGTATGTTCAAAAAAGAATTATGGGAAGAGAAGATCACAGACAGTTTGAACTATCTCTTCTTATTAGCAGCAATCATAAAGGAGGAAGCCGCATATGAATCAGATTGAAACAACGATATTAAACTGCTCTGCCATAAAGGAGGCAGAAAAAAATATGGTATTTGCTTCCAGGCTTACACAGCGGGGGCATACCATCCACAATATGGCAGACCTTCTCCAATTATATAATCAATCCTATCATGCCGATACTGTAGAAAATATAAGCAGCCTGCCGCATCCGACAATCCAGAAGTTTACTGTGATCACAGTAGCTATTGTTGGGGCAAGCAGAAGATTTCTTTCACAGATTACCAGGCATCAAAATGAAGTAAAATTTATGAGTGCATCCCTGCAGTATAGCAATTATTCTGAGGGGGCAGCATTTGTAAAACCATATGAAATCATACAGTCACCAGAGAAAATTCAAAACTTATACATCAAAAGCTGTCTGTCTGATATGGATTCCTACAAAGCTTTATGTAAATCGGGAATAAGCCATGATACAGCCGGTTATGTAACTCCTCAGGGATTGAGGAACGTGTTGATCATTAGTGCAACTCCTTACCAGTGGAAACACATGATCGGACAGCGATGCTGCCGGAGAAATACCGATGAAATGCGCATTGTCATGCTCAAAGTGTGGCATACACTCTATCTGAAAAATCCCGTTCTCTTTGATCCATCCAGGACCGGACCATTCTGTCAGAGGGAACATTGCCAGGAAGGAAAAATGAGCTGCCGGCATCCGATATCGCATAATTTTACTCCTGCAATCATTCTTGCAAAAGATTACCCACTCTTATATCAGGAGGGATCGGTATGAAAATTAAACTGATTGATTTTGGAGTCCAGAAGGACCATTGTCCTTTCCGTCCACACGATAATGATGCCGGAGCGGATGTTTTCATGCCTTATGATTGTACTATAAAGCCCGGAGAAATTCTGAAAATTCCCCTGGGATATGGCATAGAAATTCCAGATGGATATGCAGGATATGTCTTTCCAAGAAGCAGCATGGCGGTCAAAGGACTGATCTGTGAACTGCCACCTATCGACTCCGGCTATCGAGGTGAAATTCACGCCATCCTCAGTAATGTAAGTAATAAAGAGCATACACTAAAGAAAAACACCCGAATCGGACAACTTATTATTACACCTGTTATCATTGCTAATTTTGTTTTCGAGCACGGACAGAAACGTGGAAAGGATGCCTTTGGTAGTACAGGAAACTAGTTTTTATAAAGTGGAGAGGTGCCGTATCGGCTCCCCTCTCCACTGACACAACTAAAATCACCTCAAATTTATCAATCTGTTTTCAGTGAACCTATCCTCTCACTTAAGAAACTAACTATTCCGTTATTGCTTAAATCGGAAGATTAAGTAATTAATTAAACTTTATTTTCTCATTTACTCTTTTTACAAATTCACTTGCATGGGACCATCTTTGACCTGGAAAAACCGGTCCACCGTTTAAGTTGAATAATTTACGTGCCTCATCTAAGTCTAACTGCGTCTGAAAATTTTGGTGTCCACGATTCGATTTATAATGTAACACTAATAATCCAAACTGATCAATAGTACAGTAATCACGAGAATCAACAGATTTAGCAATTTCATTTAATTCTGAAAGGGGTACACCACCAAACTTCACTTCTTCCAAAACATCTTTAACTTCTTTAACAACATTTCTTGATCGTCCCTTAGTAAATAATATTCCTGATACAATAATTCCTCCTAGCCCTAAAATACCACTAATTATCTTTTTATTATTCATTTGTTATTTCTCCATCCTTTGTCACAATAATATTTCTCTTTATTTTCATCTTTTACGTTATTGTTTATTTTATGATAATTCCTGAATCATATAGAGTATATCATTTCAATGCATTTCTGTCATTTTCTTTTATTCTGGAAGTGCAATAATTTGCAAAGGATACTCTGCATACCATCTATTGATTTCATTAAGATAAACGGTAATTTCTATCCTATCTGGATATCCATTCAAATCATACGAAAACTTCATTTCATGAAAATCATTATCTATGCAACGTTCTATCATTTCTTCTGCAAATTTATCTTTATCCAGAATAAAAAGCTTATTAGCTACTATTGTTAGTTTCTGTTCATAATAGTGATCAGAACTGTTGATCATACTGGAAACAACCCTGACATCACGACCAAACTGCAAATATGCCAAGGAAAGTATAATACATATAAGAAGCACCCATATCCCGTTTCGCTTTTTCAAAAAACCCCTCCTTGGATAGTGTTCGTATACGAATACTATTATTAAATATAATTTTACGATAATAATAGTTACATGGCAATAAAAATATAAAGGAAAGTGAACCACTGGGATATGATAAAGTACGATAATTTGTGGGAGACCATGAAGTCTAAAGGGATCACCCAGTATGATCTATATACCAAGTATCATATGAACCGTTCCCAGTTAAACAGACTTCGGCATAATCAAAATGTAGAAGTAAATACGATAGATAAGCTTTGCAATATTCTTGAATGCAAAGTAGAAGATATTATGACACATTATCCAGATGATAACGTGTTTTAACCGTAAAAGAGGAGCCAATAATCCATTAAGGATATTGACTCCTCTAATATTTTTGAACAGGTATGATTTATTTAGCAGGATGCTCCATTCTTTTTAACAAATTCTGGGTTACAGTCTCTATACGTTCTTCACTATAAGGCGACTGAAAATGGATAGATAGTCTGGATTTATCGATCAGATACTCCACACCACCATATTTATTTTTTTCTTTCAGATGACACAACTGTGGGTATTGCCTGCTGAACTTTTTCAAACGGTTTTTTAAACCGGCGTTATATGTATAGATACTCGCCTCATCTTCGGACTCATTAAATAAGATAATCGTTTCTTTCTCGGATTTTGTCAGTCGCATTTTTACCTCCCTTCTTCTTTTTTGTAACAAAAGATGCCTTGGATAGGGAAACTATCATCCATATAAATTCCCATACAAAAAAGCCCATCGCGATAGATCATTTTTCTCATAAATTGTACCGAAACGATACAAAATCCGGATTCCATTCCCCATAAACTTTATACTTTTTCCCTCACCATTTGCTGTTCCAGATATCGTGGGATGGGCTTTCCTGATCTCTTTGCGATAGCGATCTGTTTTTGATGAAGTTTCCGGATCACAGAAGTTCTCTTTCGTGGTCTGGCTGGCTGATCTTTTGGTTCTCTTAAAGCCTTTCCAGGATCATCTTTCTGATGATTCACACACCCGTCAATCGCATCATAATTGACCTCCATTCCGGATTCCCAGCTTCTTTCATAATGTCCGTTTTCAAAGAATTTCTGCCAGAACTCTAACCTCTGTTTCAGTTCTTTGTTCGGATACCGTTTCTTTTCCTGAGATTGGAGAAAAGCATAGATTTTTTCTTTTACCTCCTGATTAAATCCTTCCTTACATTCCTCTACTACCTTTCTTCCGTAACTATCTAATACGATCATGGCTGCCTGTCGGTGGAATTCCTGATGTTCCATCAGGAAAAACTGTCTGCCGTCAATGATCATATCATCTGCAGCCATCCAGTTTCCTTCATACCCTTCGATCTTATAATCCCTGGTATCCAGTGTAACCAGTGTTCCTGACGGATTAAGCCGGATAAATCCGGTGATTCTCCGGGGAGCATCTTCATTCACATAATAACAAGAAATTTCTCCTGAACGGTTCAGAACAATCACATCACTGACCTCTGTGATATTTCTGGTCTTTCTCCAGATTTCCACAGCAGACTCGTTTTTTTCAGAAATACTCATATGTATCTGTCTGTAAAGATCGATCCTTATTGATAGATGTTCTTTTCTAACCTGTTCAAAGCTTTTCTGCCACAGAGCTTTTCCTTCCGTTAGCAGATTTACTCGATAGATTGCATACTGATCATACATTGTCCTGATCCTCCTGCAGATCATTCAGATATTCCTGCAGATTCAAAGAATCATATGCTGTTTCATCCATCTGTTCAAGTTTTCTGATAGCAGTTGATAGCAGTTGTATCATTTCATCATCAGATTCATCCATTCGGACTTCTTTTAATACATTCCTGGTATCATCTAACAACGCGATTGTTTCTGTTTTGTTTTCTTCATGGAAACAGCCTAAAATCATCAATTCATCATGATTCAACGATATACATTTCATAAACACATATCCTCCTTTTTCGCTTGCTTTTTTTCTTCTTTCTTCATATCTGTTTTTGGAGCATCAGAACGTGTCTTTTCTTGATGTCTTCTCTCTAAAATCTTCTCGGCTCTGGACACCGCTTCCTGGACAAGTTTATTTTCTCGAAAACCAGGAATGGAATTGATCATTTCCTTATCGATCTTTTCACCTGTAACAAGTGGGAATAAACCTTCCCAATCACTTCCATCCTTCAGATTGAAGCCGATTTCTTTTATTCCATTTATTCGGTTAGCAGGAATTCTGTCATATGCCTCAAAAGCTTCTGTTAATGTCAGATCGTAGTGTACCTCTCCTAAAACTGGAAATTCTGAACATTCTGCTGCATAAAAACTGATGCAGCTGCTGTCATCCAGAATATCAAACGGCTTTGGATTCCAGTTATCTAAAAGTTCCATCTGTTTTTCCGATACAAATGACGGAAGTTCAGTGAAACCAAACCGATCCACATAGTATGCATGCAATTCATGATTCCGGTTCATGACCACCACATCACTGACAGACATAGAATGAGCTTTAAAATCTGCCGGTGGATCATCATTAAACATACTGTAAATCGTATTCAGATTATCGGAATGCAAAAGTAGTCCTGAGTAGACACATTCATAATCCGAGGAAATAACAGAAATCCCTTTCTGTTTGAGATCATCCATTCCGAGAAATCGATATGGTTCAGATTGCGAATGCTCTTTGATCTGATAAATAGCAAACCGGTCACCTTCGTTGTCATACATCATCTCTTCAAAAGTTTTTTCATACTGTTCCGGATGTAAAATTCTCTCAATCCGTTCCGCAGTAAACGGATCCTCTATGACAACCTGATCCAGCCATTCCTGCACTTCGTCCCAGGACCCAGCAAGCATGACACCGGATATCTGATGTACTCCATCTGGTATAAAACGGAGCTGTTCCTTGGTACTTTCCAGTTCATCAAAGCGATATCCAGCTGCTTCCATTGCCGGAATAAGCTTTTCTTTCTGTTTTTCTTCCACAAGTTCAAATATCTTATCATTCAGCTCATCGATCATCTCACCTGCTGTCTGCCGGATGACATCCATAGATGCTTTTAGCTCTTTCATATTCTTTCCGGAGCTCCAGCCGGCAATATATGGAAAACTGTACTCGGATGTATCCAGACCTAATGCATTGCAGACACAATAAGCAACAGATTCTGCCTCTACTTCTTTTGTCAGGCGGTCTTTTTCCTCTCCACGGCTTTCCATAAGATCCTTATCATGCAGTCTCGTATGACTGGATTCGTGAATTGCCGTTTTGATCGTCTGGCTTTCACTCATTCCCTGCTGGATCACGATTTCCTTATCTACGTTATGATAATATCCCTTTGCTCCGCTAGAAATCTCATCGAATCGGATCGGGACTGTGGCGATTTCAGTAATTGCTCTCATAAAAAGATCATAGTCGTTAACTGCTTCCTGTAATTCTTTGGAAGCCAGAAGCTCAATCGGTTCACCTGTCGTCTGTGCAATATCAAACACCGTGATTGCTTTAAATCTTGGAATCTTTACCTCAACCTCCTCCAGTACAGGATTTCCCTGTTCATCAAATACAGGTCGATGTTCCTGATCCAATACCTTTCTTTGTTTTTTACTCTTCACTGGGGCAGGTGCAATGATCGTGATCCCTTTTTCGCCCTTCTTCACCTGACGTCCCATAGACTGCCAGTTTTTATATCCTGTCACTAAAGTTGCATCCGGACGCTGCATGGCGATCAGAAGGGTATTATTAAAAGAGTAATTATGAAACTTTGCCATTGTCTTCAGATAATCCGCATATCTTTCACTGGTAAAAAGTTCTTCCACACCAGCTTTTAATGATTCCAGAATACTGTCCATATCTTTTCCGGGTATTGGAAGTGCATGGGTAGAAGAGAAAACCGGATCAGAGGCATATCCTGATATCTGCTCCCTGACGCGATCTGTCTCTGCCACCATACGGGGTATCCGCAATTCCTCTAAATCAGACACAAAATGAGGAGAATTTCCGGATAAGGTACGGCGTTCCTGGAAAGAAAAATACTCCTTCTCCCGTCCTGTAATGATATGATCAAAAAGTTGGATTCCTAAGAGTTCTCCTGCCTGCCGCAGTCGGTCCGTAATGTAAATATCCTCTTTGGAAGGAGCCAGATTCCCGGACGGATGATTGTGGATCATCAGTATCCCTGCCGCATTGGATAAGATTGCGCTTTTAAACACTTCTCTGGGGTGTGTGAGGGATTGATTCAACGCCCCCACAGAAACGATATTCATGTTGATGGGCTTTAAATCCGACTGCAGATTTACGATACAGAAAAGTTCTCGGTCCATTTCGCTTAGAAATTCCTGCATAACACGAATCGCTGCTTCCGGACTATCCATAGGTTCTTTACTTAATAAGGGCGGCTGTTCGATCATGCGGATCGCAACCTGATTCAGTTTATCTGCCATAAGCTTCACCTCCCAATGGTATAAACATCACAAATTCTATTCCTTCCATTTTTCTTAGTTCCTCTTTCAGACACGATAATGTAAATGCTCCTGCTCCCTGTATATCCATGGAATCTTCCTGATTCAGCTGAATTGCAGGATCTTTTTTCTGTTCTGTATTCATTCCTATCCTCCTTAAAAAAGCCCCGCCCGCCACTAATGAAAGTGACGGGAGAGGCCATATGCTTCCCTTAAATTACAGTGATATTTCTGTGGCTTTATGTTTTGGCGTCTGAAGACGTTCTTTGACTGCATCTTTTACACCGTCTATTGCCTGATCCAGCTTCCGCTGCTGGAAACGGTCCGCCTTTTCAAAAACACGTTCTTTGGTATCATAATGATATACTTCATCTGTCAGACGTTCTTCCGGTGCAACCTGTGTATGGTTGATCTCATTGACCATTTCTTTCAGTTCCTTGTGGTCCAGAGAACCGTCATCCGGAACAACGATCACTTCATTTATTGAAGAAGGAAGAATAAAATAATCTCCCTTCATGGACTCACCGATCTGATCCAGCATTCCGGGATAGAAGAGGGCAGACGCCCCATCTACGGTCTGTTCATTTGAAACAACCGTCATAGGGTTGGGGTTAGCTGAAATCATCTGATCCATTTCTTCTTCCATTGCTTTCAGTTCTTCAGCCCCCATACCGGATGCTTTCATATCATCCAGCATCATACGGCGAAGCAGTTTGTCCATGTTTTCTACTGTGGCTGGAAGCACTTTGGGACTGCTTACAAGAGCATCCTGATATAGCTGTTCTTTCGTTATCCCGTACTGCTCCATGATGTTGTTGGTGATCATAGTGGAAGCCAGTCCCTCTTCACCAAGATCTACCGCCAGATGGAAAGTGATCGCAAGGTCTTCTTTTAATTCATAAGGAACATTCTGTAAAAGCTCCTGATTCTTTTCAGCCGAGGATACCCGCATAAACAGTTTTTCTTTTGCCTGATCATACTGGAAGATACTTCCTATATTTAAGCCAGGCTGATCTCTTTGGATGATGGCTGAAATCTTCTCCATGACATCATAAATGCTCATTTCCGGATGAGCATTATAATAATCAAATAACTGCTCCATATTAACGGTTGGAGTCATAGTTCCGCCTTCCCGCAGCACCAGAAGCCCGGTATATCGATTGTTCAGTTTCTGCTGTTCCTGTACCAGCACTTCTGCATTTTCATATTCTCTTGGAAGATAGTCCCTGATAGATTCCTTTATTCTGTTTACAAATTCTTCAAAATTCATACTCTATGTCCTCCTATTTTTTCTTTGATTTCTTGTTATTCTTTGGAAAAGAAAGAGAGAAGACAAGCTTTCCGTCTTCTCCCTTCATAAGCAGATCTGCTTCAAAATATCTTCCCGTTTTGGAAGAATACAGATCTTTGATGTGCGTACTTCCATTTTTCAGCAGTTCCGCCGCCATTTTATTGTCAATCACTTTTCGCATATTCTGCAGATACCGGGTTTCTTTCCAAAGCACAAAGCTGCATTCCCGGTTGCTGCAATAATAATTTCGTTTCCCTGCATATACCAGACTTCCGCAAAAAGGACAGGTGCCAATGCTTTCCCTCGTCTGGAACTTCCTGGATTCCTCCTCACTGATCTGATCGCAGCCGTTAAGCATCATCGTGATCATTTCACAGATTCCGGCAAGGAACTTCTCTGGCGGGATCTTTCCGTCTTCCATTTCCAATAACTGGTTTTCCCATTCAGCAGTCATACTGGCTGATTTCAAATAGTCCGGAAGAAGTTGGATCAGAATCTTACCATCCTCCGTAGGAAGGATCTGCTTTCCTTTTCGGAACGCATACTGGGAATGGACCAGTTTTTCAATGATCCCTGCTCTTGTGGCAGGAGTTCCAAGTCCTTTCTTTTCTGTGTTCTCATCAAACTCTTTATTTCCTGCCGTTTCCATTGCTTTAAGAAGAGTATCCTCCGTATAATTTTTAGGAGGTGAAGTGAAATGCTCCGTTTTTTCTGCAGATACATGATAGAAAACATCACCCTGCTGAACGTTAGGGATCCGTTCTTTTTCCTGTTCCCTGGGATCTTCAATCGCGATTCCTTCTTTATTTTTAAAACAGATTTCATAGATCTTCCAGCCTGGCTGTAACACCGTTTTTCCCTTTGCGGTAAAGACTTCTCCCTGACATTCTGTCTCCACGACAGTTTCCTGATAAATATGATCCTTGTCCATTGCCTCCAGAGTATGGATGGAGATCAGGAACAGAATATCCTGTTCTGAATCCCGCAGTTCTTTTAAATCTGCAGTTTCCAATTCCGCAGTTGGAATGATGGCATGGTGATCAGTAACTTTTTTACTGTTCAAAACACGGGATACATCCGGTGTTCCCGGCTGATCAAAAGGGCCGAGCGGCTGATATTTTTTATGGATCAGGCAGACGATTTTTCTGGCTGTCGCTTCCATATCTTCCGTAAGATATGAACTGTCTGTCCTTGGATAAGTGATCAGTTTTTTCTCATATAAATTCTGTGCAGCCGTCAGTGTCTGCTGTGCAGTCATTCCGTAGATCCGGTTTGCTTCCCTCTGGAGCGTTGTCAGGTCATAAAGCTTCGGTGGTTTTACTGTCTTCTCCGTACTTTCCACAGATACCACAACTGCATCTTTCCCCTCGCAGTCATTTCGGATCCTTTCTGCTTCTTTTACATCCTGAATCTTTTGTTTGACAGCTTTCATCCCGTCACAATCCAGTTCCACGTTAAAATACTTTTCCTTCTGGAAAGCGGAAATCTGCGCAGCCCTTTCTACTAACATGGCAAGAGTAGGCGTCTGCACCCGTCCAATGGTCAGTTTTTTATAATACTTCGAGGTAAATGCACGAGTGGCATTCATTCCAACCAGCCAGTCCGCTTTGGCCCGGCAGACAGCAGCTTCTGCCAGATGAAAATACTCATTACCGTTTTTCAGCTGTTCCATTCCCTCACGGATGGCGGAATCCTCCATCGAACTGATCCATAACCGTTTTACCGGTTTTGTACTTCCTGAAAGGTCATAGACCCATTTAAAGATCAGTTCCCCTTCCCTTCCGGCATCACAGGCATTGATCACATACTGAATATCCGGGCGGTTAAGCAGACGTTTCAGGATATAAAACTGATCCTTTTTATCATCAGAAACGGTAAGTTTCCAGTCTGCCGGAAAAATAGGCAGGTCCTCATAGTTCCAATTTTTGTATTTTTCATCATATGCATCCGGCGGCAGTAATTCCACCAGATGTCCCAGACACCAGCTGACAATACATTCATTCCCTTCCAGATATCCTTCCTGGCTTTTGGTAGCTCCGATCACCTGTGCAATCGTTCTTGAGACACTCGGTTTCTCTGCAATGACTAAATACATATCAAATTCCTCCTTTAAGACACCCGATCCGGGAGATAGTAAAAGTTCTCCCGGATCAGAACAAATTATTCTTTTCTGTTTTCTTCCTCGTCACGTTCATCTACGGTTTCCAATCCATCACCCAGCTCCAGCCCTTCGGAATCATCGTTTTCTTCCTGTTCTTTCTTTTTTCGGATTTTTAGATAATAGTAGGCACCTGCACCTGCTCCGGCCAGAAGCAGGATGCCAAATAATCCTGCCATATTTTGTGATGGTTTGGATTCTTCGGTCCCTTTTTCCTCAGGCTTTGTTTCCTCTACAGTTTCATTTGTCTGCTTTTCTGTTTCTTCTAACACGATAGAAGGCTGGTTTGACGGATTTTCAGTTGTCCCCTCACTATCCAGAAATTCCTGCAGGTCGTTCTCGTCAATCTGCGACAACATATACACATTCTCTGTATTGGCACTCCGGTCAATCACCAGATAGAATGTATTATTATTTTTTGTCGTGATCGTCAGGAATTCCTTTGTAGAATCTTCTGTAATGTCATCCTCAAGCTGTGCATTACCTGGGGTAGAAAATGCAGTATCTGACGATTCTTCTAAAACAGCTTCTTCCTCTGCATTCTGTTCCTGCCCGGTATCTGATGTCGATGATTCCGTAACAGCTTCCGCAGCTGTTTCTGCAGCTCCCGGATCTACATATGCGAATGCTGTCATTGACGTACCGACCATCATTGCAGCTGCAAGAACTGCAGCCACAAGCTTTTTACTCAATTTCCTGTTTCTGATCATTTGTTTCATCCTCGCTTTCTGTATTTGATTCTTTTTCTGAATTGATAGCTTCGTGATCGCTGACTTGATCCTGATTTACCCGGAAAGTTACACTTCCATCCTGAATTCCATCAAGAAATGCCAACAGATCGGTTCGATCCATCTTTAAGGAACGGATGCTTCGGATCATTTCGTTTTCTTCTTCCTCTTTCAGAGCAGTTTTCATCCCTTTCAGATATTTCTGAAGTTCTGCGATCTTTGCTTCCGTCTTCTCAATTTCATCCAGATATCGTTTGATGCGCTTATTCATGTTTGTCACCCCCTTATGGCAGTCTTCCAAAGCACATGAAATGTTGCTGCCAGTAACTGCTGTTTATGTTTGCGTATTGAACCGGATCTCCGCAATGGATCATCATTCCGTTTCCCACATAGATTCCGATATGAGACGCTCCGGAAGTAGCATAAGTTCCCTGGAAAAAGATAAGATCTCCTGGCTTTGCTTCTGCAGGTGGGACATAAGTACACTGGCCGCGAAGCCCTTCCGCTGTCATCCGGCCATAATTCCATCCGTTTCCACAGTGGTTGATCACATAGGACACAAAACCGGAACAGTCAAAACCGGATGGAGAGTATCCGCCCCATACATATGGCACACCCAGGTATTTTTCTGCTTCCCGGATCATACGGGCAAATTCTTCATCCTCCAACGCCTCCGGCGGGATTGTATAGTCCATGCCGCCCGATCCTCCGGAAATCGTAGCTGTATCCCATAGATAATTCCGATTTCCATAAGTGATATTCAATGCGTTGTAAATGATCAGCTGCTCTTCATCCAGAAGTTCTCTGGCGACCGCATCTAGTCCTTTGTTTGTCAATGTGACATAAAGGATCTTTTTCGTAGTGGTATTTGTGACGGTCACCTCATTCTCTCCATTATCATCTGCCAGATAACATTCCCAGGTCTGGTGTCCGTGTGCCTGGGCAGATGCATGATCTGCGTAAAAGACATCAAAATCAACACCGTAACGGGCAAATGCACCGGTATCCTCTACGGTATATTCCACACCATTCATCACAACCTTCGTTCCAATCGGTACGATTGGATCCGATGCATCCACTGCCAGAGTATGATTGGCTGTAGGATAAACCCCACTGGCTGTCGGACCTCCTACCCATTGTCCGCAGCAAATGCTGCAGTTGCAGTATCCACTGGTTACAACCTGGCCGATAGATTCTCCCACACGTACCGTCCTGGTTTCTGTCACCGTCTCCGTTTTCCCTTCTGTATGAAGAGTATACTGATCCCGAAAAAGCGATTCTATTTCTGCTTCCACATCTTCATAGGTCCAGTCTCCATATTTAGCAGTAAGATAGGAGATAAGATGATATGGATTGTGTGTAATTTCTCCAAGATTGTATTGGTATTCATCATATCCCGGATGCGTAGATTCCATCTGATTGATCTGATTGTTCAGGGCATTCTCCAGTGTTGCATAAGCATTTTCTGCCGCATAGATATCTTCATCCGAGCTGGGATAAGTGGTAATGCCGATCACAGATCCGCTCCCCTGTATCGAAGCACTGCAGCTTCCAAAGGATACGGCGATGAGTAAAAAAATCAGGCCAAAGATGCCCAGTCCTGCAAATATTGCACGATTTTTTCGGATGATATCCTTTAGGGCAATCTTGGCTTTAACTGTCGCATTCTCGATGCCTCCAGCTGCAACTGTTCCCTGGGCCGTTCCGGCTGCATGAGCGCCGGTCCTAGCTGATCGGTAAGCTTCCTTGTATCGTTTTCTTTGAAAGAAGCGGTTCAGGATTGATTGTTGTTCCTTCTTTTTCTGATCGGGATAAACATTAGGCTCTTTCTGATCCGGTGTAAATCGAAGACTTTCTTTCTGGATTTTCTCTTCCCGGTATACCTTTCTTCCCGAACTGTCTTTTGAAAGCCGATGTCTGTTATGTATCTGCCTGAATACAGAAGTAGCGCGTCCAGAGGAGTGCTCTAAAGCACCGGCTCCTTCTACCGCTGCATTATCATCCCAGTCTTCCTGCACCTTATTTCTCATATAATCCGATGCTACAGTACCCGCAATGTTAGTTCTCTTTTTTCTGATTCCCAGCCCGGAACCACGGATCATTCCATTTCCTTCATCATCAAAAGAAAGTTTTCCGGCTTTTGCCTGTTCCTTCGTTAAATGAATTTTTTTCTGCTTCTTTTTCATGGATGACTGCCAGTTCTGCAGATCATCCCCTTCTGGAATCATTTCATAGTCCCGCAACCGATCCTGATATCTTCGAGACTTAATCTTTGCTGATACTGTGCGTTCCGAATGAATTGGATCCTCATCCCTAAATTCTTGCTCTGAAACAGGATCCTGAATTTCCTCGTTTTCTTTCTGTCCCAGAGATTTCTGTCGTAGGGAAGAGTATCTTCGGATTCTCATTCTCTTATTTGCTGTTGCATTAACAGATTCTGCATCGTTTTCCAGACCATGAGACTCTTTTTCTTCTATCCCAGCTTTTTCAAGAGGGCGGTCACGGCTTCTTCCGTCAATTTCCCGTACCGAGTCGTCCCGAAGATTTACTTCTGTAAGTCCTTCTTTTGTCATTTTGTTTACGACTTTATCCCTGGCCTTATACTCTTTTCCGGCCACCTTGTTCACCTCCTTCCCTTCTTTAAACGGTTATCTTTTGGAAAGATACCACTGTTCCCATTTCTCCAGGATTCTCCCGGCATCTGCTCCGCACATTGCGCATTCGCGGATATCTTCCAGCATTTCGTAAAAGATCCGTTCCTGTTCCGGTAAGTTATCTTCCGCAAGCATCAGACGAATCTGACGGTGCATTTCCTCTCTATCTGTCTTTTTTCTTCCTTTCATCCATTCGGTCTCCTTTCAAATAAAAAGACCGTCCACTGTTAACAGGAGACGGTTTCAACCATTGTTTCATCTAATCATTCTTTTTCCTTTCTCTCTTCCACCTCTTCCGGCTTGGTCGTCATCAGAGAATAAAGCCGCAAGTTCTTATCAAACTTGTCTTTAAAAGGAATGATAGTGCTTCCATAAAAAAGAAGACCTTCCCCTTCTCCGGAATTTGTGACATAGGACAGCTGATGCGGTGAGATATTAAGCTGCTTTGCAAGGATCTGCCTGTCGCCGGCCGCCTGGTTAAGCATCAGGATAAAATCACTGTTTTCAAAGATATTTTCAATTTCCCGGCTTGCCAGAAGATCCTTGATATTTTGTGTGATCCCGGTTGGGATTCCTCCCCACTTCCTAAAACGCTTCCAAATTTCCACACTATAAGCTGCTGTCTGTTCTTCTTTCAAAAGCAAATGGAACTCATCGATATAATATCTGGTTGCTTTATGGCTTTCCCTGTTGATCGTAACCCGGTTCCAGACCTGATCCTGAACGATCAGCATGCCAAGCTTCTTCAAATTCTTTCCCAGCTCTTTAATATCAAAGCATACGATCCTGTTATTCAACTCCACATTGGTCTGATGGTTGAATACTTTTAAGGATCCATTGACATAGATCTCAAGAGCAGTAGCAATTCTCTGTGCCTGTGGTTCTTTCTGCTGTCTGAGGCATTCGTACAGGTCTCCAAGGACCGGCATGTTTTCCGGTTTCGGATCAGAAAAATAGTTCTGATACACCAGTGGAAGGCAACGGTCAATGACGGATTTTTCTTCTGCTTCAATTCCATCTCTGCTTCCCATGATCAGTTCACAGAGAGACAGGACAAAATCAGATTTCACACCAAGAGGGTTGTCATCCTCCGAGTAATCCATGTTAATATCCATCGGATTGATATAATCATGGCTGGTAGGGGAGATATGTATTACCTGGCCGCCCAAGGCATGGACCAGTGGATAATATTCCCCTTCTGGATCCCCAATGATGATATCATCCTGGGTAACAAAGAATGCGTTGGTGATCTCTCTCTTCGCTGCAAAAGACTTTCCGGATCCCGGCGTACCAAGGATTAATCCGTTCGGGTTCTTTAACCGTTTCCTGTCTGCCATGATCATATTGCTGGAAAGTGCATTCAGGCCATAATACAGGGATTCCCCTTCCATAAATAATTCCTGGGTGGTAAAGGGTACAAAAATAGCGGTACTGGTCGTAGTCAGTCCGCGGTTGATCGTGATATGGTTTACACCCAGAGGAACACTGCTCATCAGTCCTTCCTCCTGCTGATAGTCCAGTCTCCGAAGCATACAATTATATTTCTGCGCAATTCCGGCAGTCTGAAGGATCGCATTATTCAGTTCCTGTTTTGTCTTTGCCGTATTTAAAACAAGGATCGTGACCAAAAACATTCTTTCATTCCTGGACTGCAGATCTTCCAGAAGGTGTTTTGCACCTCCCCCGTATGTATTCAAATCAGATGGGATGATATCCATATCATAGCCGGATCTTACCGCTTTTTTCTGTTCTTCGATCTTCATCCGGTTAATATCCGTCAGTTTGCTTTTCACCATCTTGATTGCTTTCATCTGATCTACAGACTGAATATGAAGATTGATGATAAGGTTTTTATCCATATCCAGAAAATCTGACAGCATCTTATCCGTAATCTCCGGAGCCAGAAGCTGCAGGTAGGAGACTGCCCCTATGGTATTTCCCATCTCAAAAGTTTTTCCCTCCCGGAATACAAAACTGGTAGGAGCTACATAATCCTTTGTCGTCAGACCGCTGTAGATCAGAGAATCATAATCAAACCGGAAATCTGACAGTTCTTCCGGATTGAACGTCTCATACAGGATTTTCAGCCGTTCTTCCCCATTTAAACTTACTGCCGGCACTCCAAGAACTTTGAAATTATTCAGGATATCCGTTTCGATCCTTTCAAGCTTTGGTCTTGCTTCCCGGATATTTTTCGCCTCAATGGAAAAGGTGATATATTTATCCTTGACCAATCCATTATTTCCTTTTGCTAACTGCCGACGCAGCATCCTGGCATATTCCATACGGATCTCATCAAAAGCATCATTTGCAGGACGGATCCGGATCACTTTTTCAAATTCTTTCATATTACTTTTATGGTTGATAAAACTCAACTGAAAGTGGATACTGCTGTCAAAATAATTCAGAAAATCGCACCAGTTTTCAAAGATTGCGCTCTTATCCTCATTCTGTGCCAGCTGATAATTGATATCCGAAAAACGGATTGTTTTAGAATAACATTGGTCCTTTACCCTGCAGATCCCATCTCTGGCCATTTCTTTATAAGCAATCGTCTTCTGGGCGCTGATTCTTTTTTCCTCCTTCTTTCGGATCGGCTTTGAAACCGTTCTTTCCTTGTTGGTATCTGTTTTTTTCTTTTTCTTCTTTTTCTCCAATTTGGATGCTTTCGCCGCTTCCTTTCTGGCCTTACGCTTCATTCTTTTTTCCAGATATCTTTTTCTATTCTTTTTTTCTGCCAACCGGCTTCACCTCCTTTGGTTTTTTCTCATTTGTTGCCGAAACGGACAGATCCATCTCATATGCATTTTCCGTTTCATATTTTCGGATTGCCGGACGCAGCCAGCGAACTCGAATCACATGTAGCAGAACTTCTTCCAGATGCATGCCGTCTTTCTCATACATAGCAAATAAGAAGGCCGGCAGCATGAGCAGTATCATGATCGTAGCTGCAGTGCTGTTTCCCAGGACTCCTCTAGTCAAAAAATAAACCGGAATTCCTATAGCTGCCCCGACACCGATACAGATGAGCTGTCTTTTAGTAAGATTAAAAGCTACTTTGTATTTTACTTTTGTCAGGTCTTTTGGAATACTGACATATGCCATTTCCCATTTCTCCTTTCTCTAAGATTAGTGGGCATTAAAAATTGACTTGCTGAGAGTTCCTGTCTTAAACAGGCTGAAGCACAGGACCACTGTATAAGCCATGACTCCAAACAATGAGGAGCTTAAATTATCCGAATACTGGATGCCCGCCACCAGTACGGAATAGATTGCCACGCATACCATCATCAGGAATGCCTGGAATGCAAGGGCAAATAAGCCTCTGAAATAGTTTGTTCCGATCTGCCCCCATTCACGGTTCGTCATAGTGGCAAATGGAATCGGAGCGACTGAAGTATAAAGATAGATCTCGATCATACGGCCATACAAAATAACCGTTATGAGAACACTCATGATTTTCATACCAAAGCTGACGATCAAGGTTTCCAACACCAGTACGACCAGTTCTCCAATTTCCATGGATTCTAAAGTCGCATCCAGATCTGTCAGGACCGAACTAATATCAATAGCGGTACTTCCGCTGATCAGTCCTGCGGCTGAACTGACCACACTCTGTCCGACATCGAAGACAGCCATCGTGATCGTAAATGTATTGCTCACCAGATACACTGCAATCCACATCTTTACGAAATACTTAAAAAACATCCATGTATCAATGTCATGCATATTATTCTTCTCTGTGATCATTGTGATCAGTTCGTAGCACAAGACAAATGTGATGATGATCCCGGCAATCGGCAGGATCACTGTGTCGGATAGTGTCTCGATCATACTGAAAATACTGCTGTTCCAGCCTTGGGGAGTCTGTCCAACCTGGGCCGCAATTTCACCTGTTTTTTGGTTTACATCTGTAAACATACGGTCCAGATTGGAATGAATGACCCCCGACAGGAGTTCCCTCATCCATTCTTCAATCGCATCAAAAATCTGGTCGAACATGGATTTCTACTCCTTTCTTAAAATAAGCCGCTTAACAGAGGGATCAGCTGAGTTCCAATCAGGATTACACCGCCGCCGCTCATCAGCTGTTTGATTCCCTGGCTCTTAGCGCCAGGATTGTCATTCCCATATCCTTCCATCAGATTGATGACTCCCCAAACACCTAAGCCTGCGCCGATCGCTACAACCAATGTCTGCAGAATTGTAATTGCACTACTGAAAAATGCCATTTTGTTTTCTGAACCAACGCTGTTTTTTATGGCCTGCCAGCGTTTTTTCTCTCCTTTCCCTTTTATTCAGGCCTCTTTTTACTGCTATCTACCCACAGGGTGAACGAATTTTAACATTCATGTTTTTTACTCCTTGATCTGTTCCATAACCATTTGTAAAATTCTCCAGCTTACTCCAAATACATAAATTGAAAAGTCTTCAAGCTGCTTTCTGCCGTAGTCATCAAATGAGATTCTCTTCATCTCATGCCAGACCCGCCTCTTGTGATACGGAAGATCAGAAATATACATACAACCAATCTTCGCCTGCATATCTGAAAAAATATCTTTCAAAACATCACCCCATTCATCAATAAAACATAGGAAAAGCGGTCCATCTGGAAAGACGAACCGCCCAAAATATAAAGTATTAAGTTGTGATCCCTTCTTCTGAAACATCATACTCATATAATTCGAACTCTGTATTTGGTGAGAATACCAGCCTATGTTCCAGATACTCTTCAACATCAAATGTATTCTTCTTGTCATAATCGGCCAGTTCTTTATACCGTTTATGTTTTGTAATATCATACTTGTTGCTAAGAAATGGTCTGACACCCCGTAGCTGCAGGATACACTTGTTTCCATCCATCACCGCCAGCTCATCCCGACTCATCAGTTCCTTACCGGTTTTTTGATAATTCGTACCATATGACGGGCTCTGACCTCTGGTATCAGAAGTGTTATAAAGATCAATGGTTTCCTTTCCAAGAGTTTCCGAAATTTCCTTCAAGGTTGAACTTTCTTTTCCTCCCAGAAAGAGCATCGTATCGCAGTTCCCAAGAATTGTCTCTGCCGCATCTTTATAAATCGTTTTCAGCTGGCTTTGAGACTGCAGGATGATTGATGCAGAAATTTCCCTGCTTCGGATCGTAGCAATCAACTTATCAAACTTCGGAATCTGACCAATATTACTGAACTCGTCCAATAATAACCGGACATGATAGGGAAGTCTTCCTCCATATTCATCGTCTGCTTTATCGCAGAGCAAATTAAATAACTGTGAGTACATGATAGCTACAAGAAAATTAAAGGTGTCATCTGTATCGGAAATGATAACAAACATTGCTGTCTTTCGGTCTCCCAGAAGATCCAGATCCAGTTCATCATAACTGGTCAATTCTCTTAGCTCCGCAATATCAAATGGGGCAAGTCTGGCACCACAGGAGATTAGGATTGACTTTGCCGTCTTCCCTGCCGCCAGCTTATATTTGCGATACTGCCGGACTGCAAAGTGCTCCGGATTTTCCGCCTCCAGCTCGTCAAATAACTCATCCACTGCATTCTTAAATTCTTCATCATCTTCCCTGGCCTCACTGGCATTGATAAATTCCAGCAGAGTAGAAAAGTTCTGTTCCTCCTCCGGTGCTTCATACCAGATATAACCGATCAGTGCAGTATACAAAAGCCTTTCAGCTTTGACCCAGAAATCTTCCGTAGCTTTTTCTCCTTCCCCTTTCGTGTTGGCAATGATCGTATTTACCAGCTTCAGGATATCTTTTTCACTGTGGATATAGTGAAAAGGGTTATAATGCATGGATTTACTGAAATTGATGGTATTGAGCACCTTAATCTGATATCCGTGCTTTACAAGCATATTCCCACATTCCACAATGATTGTTCCCTTTGGATCGGTAACAACATAGGATACTTTTTCCGGCATCTGCATCAGGTATGAGGTAGGCACCCTGCGCCTTGCTGACTTTCATCAGTAGGTTTCAGGGAGCCGCCTCCCAAACCG